>Ga0164241_10000325_pt1 | contig 98853 bp, 97 predicted proteins | sample OricomyardsoilBY_FD_108780 | JGI IMG/M metagenome (GOLD analysis project Ga0164241, IMG submission 108780) | Backyard soil microbial communities from Emeryville, California, USA - Original compost - Back yard soil (BY) | ecosystem: Environmental > Terrestrial > Soil > Unclassified | place: USA... | reverse complement strand
GATGCCGTCTTCTTCCTTGACCTTCTCGATCGAGCCCCACGCACGCTCGTACTGAGCACGCTTCTTGGACAGGATCAGGCGGCCTTCCTTGTCCTCCTTGGTGAGGACGAGCGCCTCGATGGTGTCACCAACGTTGACAACATCATCGGGGTCCGCGTCGTGGCGGATGGAAAGCTCGCGGGCAGGAATGACGCCCTCGGTCTTGTAGCCGATGTCGAGGAGAACCTCGTCACGGTCGACCTTGACGATGATGCCTTCTACAAGGTCACCGTCGTCGAAGTTCTTGATTGTCGCGTCAATGGCAGCGAGGAAGTCCTCAGCGGTGCCGATGTCGTTGACTGCGATCAGGGTGGTCTCGGGGGTGGATACGGACATTAAGGAGTAGCTCCGATGGATGGGGGGCATTCGTTATGAATATGGACGTGACCCAATTGCGCCAAGGCGCAGAAGGCCAACGGACATCATACCCCGCGCACGTACCCAGGCACAATGCGCGGTAACGGCCCGACGCTGGCTACAGATCGCGCGCAGTCGCCAGTAGTTCTTCCGGAACCCACTTTGTCTTGCCCATCATGGTCTCGAACGGCTTGAGAACGACTTCGCCGCCTTGCAGCGCGGTGAACTTGCCGCTCTCTCCGCTCGTAATCGAGTCGATCGCCGCAACCCCAAAGCGGGTAGCGAGGAGACGGTCCGTCGCGGTCGGAATTCCGCCTCGCTGAACGTAGCCGAGCACGGTTAGTCGCGTGGGGAAGCCCGTTGCCGCCTCAATCGCCTTGGTGACTTCGTGGCCGATCGAGCCCGCGATGGGGTTGCCCTTCTCGTCGATCGTGGCCTTTCCGGTCCAGTTCGAGCCCTCTGCGGGAACGGCACCCTCCGCAACGGCGACGATTGAGAAGTTCTTGTAGCGGTGGCGGTGCTTGATGCGCTTGGCGATCACGTCGATGTCAAAGGGCTCCTCTGGCGCGAGGATGATGTCGGCGCCGCCCGCGATGCCTGCCGTCACCGCGATCCACCCAGAGTGCCGACCCATGAGTTCAACAACCATGACGCGGTTGTGCGACTCCGCTGTTGAATGCAACCGGTCGATCGCCTCCGTGGCGATGGACACCGCGGTGTCAAAGCCAATGGCGGAATCCGTGCCAACGACGTCGTTGTCGATTGTCTTGGGTATGCCGATCACCTGGAGCCCGGTCGCCTTTGCGATCTTGCCCGCGGCCTTGAGGGTGCCGTCGCCGCCGATGCAGATGAAGCCGTCGAGCTTTTCGTGGTCTGCGGTGTCCTGCACCGCCTCGATTCCGCCCTCGATCTTGTGCGGGTGGCACCGTGCGGTGCCGAGCATGGTTCCGCCCTCAACGAGGATGCCTGACACGTCATTTCTGGAAAGCGGAACGGCATTGCCGTCGATGACGCCTTGCCAGCCGTTGCGGAAGCCGACTATCGAACAGCCAAGCTCGGCGGTCCCGCGCTTGACGACCGCGCGAATCGCAGCGTTGAGCCCGGGGCAGTCCCCGCCGCCCGTGAGGATGCCGATGCGCATGTGCCTGCCTTCAATGTCCCGCGGTACGCCAATTGGCACCGACTCCAACGTTGACATCGAGTGGAACGGAGAGATCGGCCGCGCCACTCATCTCGTCCCTGAGAATGGCCTCGACCGCCTCCCGTTCACCGGGAGCAACCTCGACCACGAGTTCATCATGCACCTGAAGTACCTGCCGTGACGACAATTCTTCGCGAAGAATTCGAGCGTCGACCGCGAGCATTGCGCGCTTAATGAGGTCAGCGGCACTTCCCTGAATTGGCGCATTGAGCGCGACGCGCTCGGCGATCTCGCGGCGCTGACGGTTCGTGGAGGTGAGATCCGGCATGTAGCGGCGGCGCCCAAAGATGGTCTCGGTGTAGCCGACGGAGGCTGCCTTCTTGACCGAGGCCCGCAAGTAGTCGCGCACCCCGCCGAACCGCTCGAAGTAGTCATCCATGAGCGCCTGCGCCCCCGCGACATCGAGCGAAAGCTGCTTTGAGAGCCCAAAGGCGGACAGCCCGTATGCGAGCCCGTACGACATCGCCTTGACGTGCGACCGCATGGTTGGCGTGACGTCTGCTGGGTCAACGCCGTACACGCGAGAGCCAACGAAGCGGTGAAGATCCTCACCCGACTTGAACGCGTCGATAAGGGCCTTGTCGCCGCTGAGGTGCGCCATGATGCGCATCTCGATCTGCGAGTAGTCGGCGGTGATAAGCGTTTCAAATCCTTCGCCAACGACAAACGCCTCTCGCAGGCGGTGACCCTCTTCCGTGCGGATGGGGATGTTCTGCAGGTTGGGGTCCTTGGAGCTGAGGCGGCCCGTGGCGGCAACGACCTGAGAAAAGGTCGTGTGAATGCGGCCATCGGTCCGTATGGACTGCGCCAGGGTCTCGATGATCTGGCCAAGCTTCGCGGCATCTCGATGCGCAAGGAGTGCGGCCAAGAAGGGATGCTGGGTCTTCTCGAACAATTCCGACAGCGACGCGGCGTCTGTTGTGTACCCGGTCTTGATCTTCTTCGTCTTTGGCATGCCAAGACGATCGAAGAGCACTTCCTGGAGCTGCTTTGGGCTGCCAAGGTTGACACGGTCGCCATCGAGAGCGGCATACGCGTCCTCTGCGGCACGCTCCGCGCGTGCACGGGCCTCGTCGGCGAGCCCGCCAAGGTGCGTAGCGTCAACGGCGAGCCCCGCTGCCTCCATGCCGGCCAGCGTGGCGACCAGCGGCAGTTCAAGGTCCCTGTAGAGCGACGTCATTCCCCGCTCTTCGACCTCAGGCTCGAGGACATCGGCGAGGGACCATACGGTCGCGGCGCCTTGGGCCGCTCGCGCGGCGTGAGGCGTGCCCAGCCCAAGATCGAGTTCGCCATCCGCGTTGCCGCTCTCAAGCGCAACCCCCAAGTAGCGCTGAACAATCGACTCGACGTCGAAGCCGCGTTGGTCGGGGTTGACCAGGAACGCCGCCAACTGGGTGTCGCCAACGACCCCGGCAAGCGTGTAGCCGCGAGCGCGCAACGCGTGCATCGCATCTTTGGCCGCGTGGAGCACCTTTGGCACGCTCGCGTCGGCGAGCCACTTTCCAAGCGCAACATCCTGGGCGGGCGTGAGGTCGGCAAGGTCTAGGCCAAACGCCACCCCAGGCGCCGCCGCCACACCAATCGCCCAGGCGTCAGCGTCGGGCCCTTGCCTGCCTTCGACATGAACCGCACACCGCGCCCCCTGGGCAACGATCCCGTCGAGGGCACCGTCAGTGATGATCTCCAGCTCGATGACCTGCTCGGCTGGCGTCTCTTCCGCTCCCGTGGCGAACGGCAACAGGCGATCCCTCAGCGTGCGGAACTGCAGCGCGTCACACACCGCGTGAATCGCCGCGGCGTCGCCACCCTGATACTCAAGCTCGCTCACGGCGACATCCACGTCGAGGTCTGTCAGCAGGTGATTGAGTTGACGATTCAGGCGCACCTGCTCAACATGTGCCCGCAGGCTCTCCCCCGCCTTGCCCGGCACGTCGCCGGCCGCTTCGAGGATTCCCTCAAGCCCGCCGTACGTGGAAATCCACTTGGCGGCAGTTTTTGGCCCGACGCCGGGAACGCCTGGCAGGTTGTCGCTCGTCTCCCCAACGAGCGCCGCAAGGTCTGGGTACTGCTCTGGCCGCACGTCGTACTTCTCAACCACAGCGTCGGGCGTGAAGTGCACAAGATCGGAGACGCCCTTGCGCGGGTACAGCAGGGTGACGTCGTCGTTGACAAGCTGAATAGTGTCGCGGTCCCCAGAAACGACGAGAACCCGCAATCCCGCCTCCCTGCCGAGCCGGGCGTAGGTCGCCAGGAGGTCGTCGGCCTCGTAATTGGGACGGTCTACGGCAGCGACGCCCAGAGCCGCCATGACTTCCCTAATGAGCGGCACTTGCGGTTCAAAATCCGGAGGGGTCGCGTCGCGAGTTCCCTTGTACGAGGGCAAAATCTCGGTGCGGAACGTGCCGCCAGGGAGGTCGAAGGCAACGGCCATGTGGGTTGGCTGGTGCTCCCGCATCAGGGTCGACATCATCGCGGTGAACCCGTAGACGGCGTTCGTCGCAACGCCCTGCGGCGTCGTGAAATTCTCTACGGGAAGTCCGAAGAAGGCCCTAAACGCCATCGACAGTCCATCGACAAGTAACAGTGTCCCTTTGGTGGATTCGCTCACAAGTGCCAACCTATCCTCATGAACGTCGACGCCGCCGCCATGCAGTTCCCGGACACCCTCATTGAGCGCCTGGGTATCACGATGGTCTCAGTGACCCCTGACATGGTCGTGGCGACGATGCCCGTAGCCGGCAACACGCAACCCTATGGCTTGCTTCACGGCGGAGCCTCCGCCGCACTCGCAGAGACCGTGGGTTCATTCGGGGCGATGGCTCACGCAGGCGAGGGACGAATCGCTGTTGGAGTTGATCTCTCGATCACCCACCACCGGCCGGTTACGGAAGGCGTGATCACGGCAGTTGCCAAAGCGTTACACCTCGGGCGTACCGTTGCCACCTATTCGGTCGCCATAATGGATGCTCGGGACCAGTTGGTCGCAACGGCGCGACTCACATGTGTGTTGAAAACACGGACGTAACACGCGCGGGCTATCGTTTCTCCCAATTGAGAGGGCGTTAAGTGTTCAGCAGACTAGACAAGCGGTTCGTCAGGGCCGCGATTCTCTTGCTTGTGTTGTGTGCGGGATTCGTCGTTGCGTCGCTCGTCCTAGGCGCGCCAGCGGTCGCGGCCGAGGTCGCCCCGGTGGCGAGTAGTCCATCGACGGGCACGCTGGTGGTGCAACAAGTCATTAACGGGTTGGCATTCGGTGTGTTGTTGGCACTCGCTTCCGTAGGCCTATCGTTGATCTACGGCACCACAGGCGTCAGCAACTTCGCACACGGCGAGCAAGTGGCACTCGGTGCGGTGCTCTGCTACTTCTTCGCCACCACCGAGCCGGTCTCCATCCCGTTAATTCCCGTCTCAATGAGTTTTGGCTGGCCACTCCCCATCGCCGCTGCCGCCGCTATCGCCCTCGCTGGAGGAACCGGGTGGCTGCAGGACAAGTTCCTGTGGAACCCGTTGCGCAAGCGCCGCGTCGCCGTGCTGCAGCAGATGATCGTTTCTATCGGCCTCTCGCTCGCGCTCCTCAACATGCTGCAGTGGTGGATTGGCGGAGAGCGGCTTCGTGTCACCAACACGATCGGCACTCGCTATACGTTCGGCGATTTCTACATCGACCGCCAAACCATCATTTCCGTCATCATCGCTGCTATCGCGTTGGTTTCCGTGAGCCTGTTCCTACTCAAGACCCGGCGCGGTCGCGCAACGCGCGCCATCTCCGACAACCCGGCTCTTGCGTCCGCGTCCGGTATTCGCGTTGACGGAATCATTCGGCTGGTGTGGGTCATGGCCATGGCGCTCGCCGCGCTCGGCGGCATACTGCTCGCGCTGTATGAGAACGGCTTCAGCTACGACTCCGGCGGACGATTGCTCCTGCTGATGTTCGCCGCAGTTACCCTTGGCGGCCTGGGCCAGGCGTTCGGCGCCCTTGTGGGGTCGATCGTCATCGGGCTCGTCACCGAAGTCTCCACAGTCTTCATCAATCCCGACATGAAGTATGCGGCCGCGCTCGCGATTCTGATCTTGGTGTTGCTCGTGAGACCGCAAGGCATACTCGGCAAGTCGGAGAGGGTGGGCTGACATGGGCAACTTACTAACGGACGTCGCGATGCAGGCATTTGCCCCTGCGACCGCCGCATTCGTGTTGGCCGCGATTGGCCTCAACTATCACTTTGGCCTCACGGGTCTGCTCAACATGGGCCAGGCCGGATTCATGCTGCTCGGCATGTACGGGTTCGCAATCTCCATCAGAGAGGGCCTACCGCTGTGGCTAGCGGTGCTCGTCGCGATGGGCGCCGCGATTCTGTTTGGGCTGCTCCTGGGCTGGCCAACGCTGCGCCTACGGGGCGACTATCTGGCGATTGTCACTATCGCCGCGGCGGAGATTCTGCGCTACGGCATGCGTTCGCAAACCTTTGTCAACATCACAGGTGGCGCCGTTGGGGTTCCCGGGAACCAGTTCAAGTGGGTCTTCGAGAACCTCTCGCCCTTTCCCGCCGAGCGAGTCACCATCTGGATCTTCACCATGCATGGCTCCAAGTCAACGAGCTGGTGGCTCGTGGTCGTGGCCTGGACGCTCGTGGCTCTCCTTTCGCTGATGTTCTGGCGCCTCTCGAAGTCGCCATGGGGACGCGTGTTGAAGGGCATCCGTGAAGACGAGGATGCCGTCCGCTCCCTAGGCAAGAACGTCTACTGGTACAAGATGCAGGCACTCATCATCGGAGGCGTCATCGGAGCGCTCGCCGGCATCGTGTGGGCGCTCGGCTCCGCGGCCCAATCGGACGCCATGGGCCGCATGACCACCTTCTGGATATGGACCATGTTGCTCCTAGGCGGCGCTGCTACGGTCTTTGGGCCCATCTTGGGTTCCGTCCTGTTTTGGGTGGGACTCGCGCTCATCAAGGGCCTCGCACGGCTCTACATCCCGCAAGATGTGTTGCCCACCACCGCGATCGAGCCGTTTTCCCTCGTCCTGGTTGGGGTGGGCCTGATCCTGCTGGTGGTGTTCAGACCACAAGGAATACTCGGCAACAAGAAGGAGTTGGCGTTCCATGCCTGACGCAACAACTCTGTCCGGAATCGAGCACGTCCCCGGCGTGCCAAAGCCGGATGCGATCCTCACGGCGCACGGGATTCTGCGGCAGTTTGGCGGGCTCACGGCGGTCAACGTCGAGCACTTTGAAGTGCAGCGACACACCATTACCGCGCTCATTGGCCCCAATGGCGCGGGGAAGTCCACCTTCTTCAACCTGCTCACGGGCTTCGACACCTCTCAGGACGGCACCGGCACGTTCGACGGGCGCGAGTTGAAGGGCATGAACTCCGCACAGGTTGCCCGCGCCGGCATGGTGCGCACGTTCCAGCTCACTAAGGCGCTTGAAGGCATGAGCGTGCTCGAAAACATGCGCCTAGGCGGTCAAGACCAGCCGGGAGAGAACTTCTTCCGGGCCTTCGTTGCGCCCAGTTGGCGCACCCGTGAGCGCGAGCTCACCGAACAGGCGATGGACCTCTTGACGCGCTTTAAGTTGGACACCAAAGCGAAGGACTCCGCTGGCTCGCTGTCTGGGGGGCAGCGCAAGTTGCTGGAAATGGCACGCGCGCTCATGACCAAGCCAACGATGGTCATGCTCGACGAGCCGATGGCGGGCGTGAATCCCGCGTTGACGGAGTCTCTTCTCGATCACATTGTGCAACTCAAGAACGAGGGCATGACCGTGCTCTTCGTTGAGCACGATATGCACATGGTGCGCAGGATCTCCGACTGGGTTGCCGTTATGGCGCAAGGCAAGCTCATCGCGGAAGGCCCCCCCAACACGGTGATGTCCAACCCCGCAGTGCAGGACGCCTACTTGGGCGCACACCACGACACCGATCTCTCTGAGGACAAGTCATGACCCCCGCAGGCGAACCCCTCCTCGTTGCACATGACGTGTACGCCGGCTACCTGCCGGGAATCAACATCCTGAACGGCTGCTCTATCACGGTCAATCAGGGCGAGCTCGTGGGTATCATTGGGCCCAACGGGGCGGGCAAATCCACATTCCTCAAGGCCCTGTTTGGCCTCGTTGGCGTCCGCGAAGGCACCTTCACGTTGGCTGGCGAGGACATCACCAACATGCGCGCCGATCAGTTGGTGCACAAGGGCATTGGATTCGTCCCTCAATCCAATAACGTCTTCCCCTCCCTCACCATTGCGGAGAACCTCGAGATGGGCGCCTTTCAGCGCCCTGCGACGTACAAGCAACGCATGGATGTCATCGGTGACCTTTTCCCCGTACTCCTCGCGAGGCGTTCGCAACGCGCTGGTTCGCTCTCTGGTGGCGAACGTCAGATGGTGGCCATGGCCCGTGCGCTCATGATGGATCCCAAGGTGTTGCTGCTCGACGAGCCCAGCGCGGGCCTCTCCCCCGACCGCCAGGACGAGACCTTTGTCCGCACCCGCGACATCAACCGCACAGGCGTCACCGTGATCATGGTGGAGCAGAATGCCCGACGCTGCCTACAGATTTGCGATCGCGGCTACGTTCTTGACCAGGGAACTGCCGCGTACACGGCTACGGGCCAGGAGCTCCTCAAGGACCCCAAGGTCATCGAGTTGTACTTGGGAACCCTCGGCGCGTAGCGCCCTTCCTCATCACACTTTCCGCAAGCGCTCTCCGCTCGCGCGCGCGGGCGGAGCCTTGCCGCCCCGTAACCACGGCGTCGGGCAAGCGAAAAGGGGGCCCACCTCGCGGTGGGCCCCCTCTGCGAGTGTTAGATCAGTTAGCTGACCAGTTGACCTCAGAGATGCGCTGAGGCCGGTTGTCCGCGTCGTACTGGTAGACGCCGATGATCGCCGTGGTGGGGTCATTGGCATCGTCGAAGGCGCCCGCACCAGACAGAGCCTGGTATGCGATTTCTTCGCCGTCGGCGAGGAGTGCAGAGCACTCGGCCCAGTCGGCGCACGCGGTGCCACCGTCAGTACCGGAGACTGCAGCCATGTTGTCCTTGATCACGGAAGGATCGCTCGATCCGCCCTTGAGCGCCGCGAGGGCCACGAGAATCACTGCGTCGTACGACTCGGCCAAGTACGAGAAGTCCGCGAGTGGGTCGTTGCCGTCCGCCTCCCAGAGAGCAGTCGCGCGAGTCCGCAGGTCCTCTGAAGCAGCGGCACCAGGAATGGTGCCCTTGCCGCCCTCGAGCGTGCCAGCCGGGAACTCAGCCGACCAGTCGGACGTGTTGCCGTCGGTCATGTAGACCTTGGTCATGTCGTAGTTGGCGAGGACGAGCTCGGGGATGATCTGCTTGGTCGCGTCAAACGCGATCATCAGAATCGCGTCAGGGTTGGTCGCAAGCGCGCCCTGCACGTCCGACGAGAAGTTCGTCGCCGCCGGGTCAACTTCCTGGCCAGCCGTGCCGTAGGTGATGGTGCCACCGGCACCCTCAACGCGCTCCTGGAAGACGTTGCGGAACGAGGTTCCGTAGTCGTCGTTCTGCACGAGCACCGCGATGTTCATGGCTCCGTCCTCCATCATCAGATCCGCGACGGCGGCACCCTGTGCGGTGTCCGGCGGAGCGGTACGGAAGTAGAAGTCCGAGTATCCGGAGAGCGTCGTCGACGTGTTGGCAGGCGACACCATGACGATGCCAGCTGCGTCAACGTCGTCAATCACGCCGAGCGTGGTGGACGAGGATGCTGCGCCGATGATTGCCGACACACCCTCGGTAACGAGGCTCTGGACCGACTGCTTACCAATGTTCTGGTTGGTCGCGTTGTTGACATCCGAGGAGTCCGTCTCCGTCAGCTCAACGTCCGCGCCAAAGAGGCCGCCAGCCTCGTTGATGTCGGCAACAGCAAGCCGGACGCCAGAGATCTCGGGCGGGCCGAGGAAGGCCAAGTTGCCCGTCACCGGCAGGAATGTTCCGATCTTCAGCGGGTCACCGCTAGCTCCAGGGTCCGGAGCACCCGAAGGATTATCCGATTCCGTGGTGCAGGCGGCCAGCGCCAGCGCTGCGACGGCGGCTACTGCCGACCCGCGCGCGATGGTGTTCCAACGTGCCATGTTGTTTCCTCCATGCCGGCGCAAGCGCCGGTTGACCGCGCAAGGGACTTTCCCATGCGCGTTATGCAAACGCTATCGCGTGCAAGTTTCGTTAGTGCGTCGGCTTAATCACGATTTCTTTACCAAAGCCGGTCCAGGCACAACGAACTACTTGCCACCCATCTGTTCGATGACGGCTTCGGCCACCTCGCGCATGGTGAGGCGACGGTCCATTGACGTCTTTTGGATCCACCTGAAAGACTCCGGCTCGTTGAGCTTCATCTTCTCCATGAGGATGCCTTTGGCGCGCTCGACCGTCTTGCGGGTCTCCATACGCTCGTTAATATCAGCGATTTCGAGTTCGAGAGCGCGAATCTCCGCGAAGCGGCTCGCTGCGATCTCGACCGCAGGAAGCAAGTCACCCGGCGTGAACGGCTTGACCACGTACGCCATGGCACCAGCGTCACGAGCGCGCTCAACCAGTTCTGTCTGAGAGAACGCCGTGAGCAGGACGACGGGAGCTAGGCGATCTTGCGCGATGTGCTCCGCCGCGGTGATGCCGTCCATCACGGGCATCTTGATGTCCATTACGACGACGTCCGGCTTAAGTTCCTTGGCAAGCGCAACTGCCTCTTCGCCATTGGCTCCTTCGCCCACTACTTCGTAGCCGCCCTCGCGCAACGTCTCGACGATGTCCATCCGGATCAGCGCCTCGTCTTCGACGACGACGGCGCGGCGGCGCTTCGCGGCGCCTGGTGTCTCTTGGGTGTCGCTCACAACCGCTAGCCTAGTGTGCGCGCCCCGATAGCCCAACCGGCAGAGGCATACGGCTCAAACCCGTACCAGTGTGGGTTCGAATCCCACTCGGGGCACCAGAAGTGCCCGCGCGCAACACAGCTTGACCACCCCACGGCGCGCACGGCTCACGGGCCGTATACAAGCAAAAGGAGCGTCGGGCATGCCCGACGCTCCCCTGGCTTAAGCGCGAAAGCTAGCCGCGAACCTGGCCCACCTTGTGCACAAAGAACGAGTTGGTCGTTCCTGGAATGCCGACGGGGGTTCCGGAGACGACGATGACGTAGTCGCCGTCGACCGCGCGTCCAGAGTCCTTCAGGTAGGAGTCGACAAGGCTCACCATGTCGTCGGTGGACTCGACTGCCGGCACCAGCTCCGCCTGCACACCCCACGACAGCGCAAGACGCTTCTGGGTCCCTGCGTCGGGCGTGAACGCGATCATCGGGGTCTCTGGACGCAAGCGGGACATGCGTAGCGCGGAGTCGCCAGACTGCGTGAAGGTCACGATGTACTTCACGTCGAGAACGTTCGCCACGTCAGCAGCAGCGTGCGTAATGGCACCGCCACGGGTCTTTGGGGTGGTGAGGAACTTCGCAATGCGCGTGAAGCCCTTCTCCTCCGTGTTCTTGATGATGCGCGCCATCGTCTCGACCGTGATGAACGGGAAGTCGCCAACGCTTGTCTCCCCAGAGAGCATCACGGCGTCGGTTCCGTCGAGGATCGCGTTCGCGCAGTCAGAGGTCTCCGCGCGGGTTGGAACCGGAGAGTGCGTCATGGACTCGAGCACCTGAGTTGCAACGATGACCGGCTTGGCGTTGGCGCGGCACAGCTCGATCGCACGCTTTTGCACCAGCGGCACATCTTCAAGCGGGAGTTCCACACCGAGGTCGCCACGAGCCACCATGACGCCGTCAAACGCGTCCACGATCTCTTCAAGGTTGTCGACTGCCTGCGGCTTCTCTACCTTGGCGATGACCGGAACGGTGCGGCCCTCTTGGGACATGATGCGAGCGACGTCCTCATAGTCTTCTGCGGAGCGCACAAAGGACAAGGCGATGAAGTCGGCGCCAATCGCGAGACCCCAGCGAAGGTCGTCCTGGTCCTTCTCTGACAGCGCGGGAACCGAAACCGCAACTCCAGGAAGGTTGATTCCCTTGTTGTTCGAGACGGGGCCGGGAACCACGACTGTGGTCACGACGTCGGTCTCAGTGACCTCGGTAACCTCGAGGCGAACCTTGCCGTCGTCGATGAGCAACGTGTCGCCGGTCTTGCAGTCGCCAGGCAGTCCCTTGAAGGTGGTGCCGCAGATGTCTTTGGTGCCCACAACGTCGCGCGTCGTGATCGTGAACACGTCGCCTACGGCGAGATCGTGCGGACCATCGGCGAACTTCTCTAGACGGATCTTGGGGCCTTGCAGGTCAACGAGAACAGCAACGTTGCGGCCCGCCTCTTCAGCGGCCTGGCGGACGTTGGCGTAGACGGCAGCGTGCTCTTCTGCACTGCCGTGGCTGCGGTTAATGCGTGCCACGTCCATGCCAGCTGCGACCAGCTTGCGCATGTTCTCAAGCGAAGCCGTTGCGGGACCGATGGTGCAGACAATCTTTGCGTTACGCATGTTCTCCAACTTAGTTGTTATTAGGCACGGCGTGGCTCATGGGCGTAGGGCCGAGGTTCGCGCTGTGATCGGTGCTGGCAGCTCAGTACTACCAGTCAAGTATTCGTCGATGGCTGCTGCCGCCGCGCGGCCCTCAGCGATGGCCCACACCACCAGCGACTGGCCGCGGCCGGCGTCGCCGGCGACAAAGACGCCGTCGTGATCGGTGGCAAAGTGTGCGTCCCGAACAAAGGATTGACGCTCGTCAACATTCACCGTGAGCTGCTGCGTAATCGCGTCTGCCTCAGGGCCAGTGAAGCCCATAGCAAGCAGCACCAGGTCCGCAGGAATTTCCCGCTCGGTGCCCGGCGCAGGACCACGCATGCCGTTGGGCATGACCTCGGTAGTCGCCAAGCGCAAGCCGGTGATTTGGTGATCCTCATCGCCAACGAACTCGACCGTGGAGGCGAGGTAATGCCGCTCGCCGCCCTCTTCATGCGATGACGAGACCTCAAACAGGAGCGGGTGGGTTGGCCACGGCTGGTTCTTGTCGTCACGATCAAGCGGCGGCTTGACACCGATTGCGAGCGTGGTCACCGACTTGGCACCCTGGCGCAGCGCGGTTCCCACGCAGTCAGAGCCCGTGTCGCCGCCACCGATGATGACGACGTGCTTGTCCTTCGCCGTGACCTGGTTAGGCGCGATGACGCCCTCCGCCTCAAGGTTTCCCTGAGTCAGGTACGGCATAGCGAAGTGAATGCCGGTGAGGTAGCGGCCCGGGATCGGCAGGTCGCGCGGTACGGAAGCGCCGGTTGCCACGAGCACCGCGTCATAACGCGAACGCAAGTGGTCCCATTGGATGTCGCGGCCAATGTCAACGCCGGTGCGGAAGACGGTGCCTTCCGCCTCCATCTGCGCCACACGGCGGTCAATGTGGTGCTTTTCCATCTTGAACTCTGGAACTCCGTAGCGCAGCAGGCCGCCTACGCGATCGGAGCGTTCAAAGACGGCAACGGTGTGTCCCGCGCGCGTGAGTTGCTGGGCAGCGGCAAGGCCTGCCGGCCCGGACCCCACAACCGCGATCGTCTTTCCGGTGTGGCGCTGAGCAATCTTGGGCGTCACGAGCCCTTGCTCGAACGCCTCGTCGATGATCGACACCTCGATGTTCTTGATAGTCACGGCAGGCTGGTTTATGCCAAGCACGCACGCTGTCTCGCAGGGCGCCGGGCAGATCCGACCCGTGAACTCTGGGAAGTTGTTCGTGGCGTGCAGGCGGTCAATCGCGTCGCCCCAGTTCTCGCGCCACGTGAGGTCATTCCACTCGGGAATGAGGTTCCCGAGCGGGCAGCCCTGGTGGCAGAACGGAATGCCACAGTCCATGCAGCGGCCTGCCTGCCGCACGAGCTGCGCCTTGTCCTTGGACAACTGGTCCTTGACGTCCGCCCAGTCGAGCAGACGGATCGGAACCGGCCGGCTCGTCGGCAGTTCACGCTCACGCGCTTTCAGAAAGCCACGGGGATCAGCCACCGGTCACCTCCAGGAACTCGGCCCAGGCACCGGGTGCTGCAAGGTCGCCTCCGGTCTCCTCAAGCTCGGCAAGCGCCTCGCGTACCCGCGCGTACTGAGCGGGAAGAACCCTTGTAAACCGGTCCGACGCCGCTGACCAGTCAGCGAGTAGGTCACGGGCAGTTGGGGAACCAGTTTCAGCGAAGTGCTTCTCAACGAGAGTCTTGACGATCACTTCGTCTTCCGCGTCGAGCGGGCCAACCGTCAACTCTCCAGAGGCAATCGCGTCCGCGTTGACGCGGGGTTCGCGAAGGTCGAGCACGTATGCCGTACCTCCAGACATGCCCGCGCCAAGGTTGCGGCCCGTGCGACCAAGGATCACCGCGGTGCCGCCGGTCATGTACTCGAGCGCGTGGTCTCCCACACCCTCCACCACGGCCGTGGCTCCCGAGTTGCGGACGCAGAAGCGCTCGCCAACCTGGCCGCGCATAAACATTTCGCCAGACGTAGCGCCGTAGCCAATCACGTTTCCTGCGATGACGTCTTGCGAGTCGTCAAGCATCGCCGCGCGGTCCGGGCGGACCACGATGCGACCGCCGCTGAGGCCCTTGCCCGCGTAGTCGTTGACATCGCCGAAGAGTCGCAGCGTGACTCCCTTGGGCAAGAACGCGCCAAATGACTGCCCTGCGGTACCCGTGAGCTGCACGCTGATCGTGTCGTCCGGCAGGCCCGTGCCCTGATAGCGGCGAGTCACCTCATAGCCGAGCATCGTGCCAACGGTCCGGTTGACGTTGCGAACGGTGGTCTCGATGGTGACTGGAGTGCCGTTCTCAAGCGCGTCGCCGGACTGCGCGATCAAGTGCATGTCGAGAGCGTCGGCAAGGCCGTGCTCTTGCTCGGTGGCGTGTGAGAGCGCGGCTCCCACTGGCGGGGCGGCGAGCACCGGAGTGAGATCGAGGCCTTGGGCCTTCCAGTGCGAGATCGCCTTGCGAGTGCGGAGCACCTCCACGTGGCCCACCGCCTCCGCAACTGAGCGGAATCCAAGTTGAGCGAGCAACTCGCGAACCTGCTGGGCTATGAAGAGGAAGAACGTCTCCACAAACTCCGGCTTGCCGCTGAAGCGGGAGCGCAGTTCAGGATTCTGCGTGGCAACGCCAACCGGACAGGTGTCGAGGTGGCACACGCGCATCATGATGCACCCGCTCACGACGAGCGGCGCGGTCGCAAAGCCGAACTCCTCGGCGCCAAGCAGCGCCGCCACAATGACGTCGCGGCCGGACTTCAGTTGACCGTCCACCTGAACGACAACGCGATCGCGAAGGCCGTTGCGCACGAGGGTCTGCTGAGTGTCTGCGAGGCCGATCTCCCACGGCGCACCCGCGTGCTTCAACGAGTTCAACGGCGAAGCGCCGGTTCCGCCGTCGTGGCCAGAGATCAGTACGACGTCCGACTTGCACTTGGCAACACCGGCCGCGATGGTGCCGATGCCTACCTCGGAGACCAACTTGGTGTGGATCCGGGCCTCAGGGTTGGCGTTCTTGAGGTCGTGAATCAGCTGCTTGAGGTCTTCGATCGAGTAGATGTCGTGGTGCGGCGGAGGCGAAATGAGACCGACACCAGGTGTCGAGTGGCGCGTGGCCGCGACCCACGGGTACACCTTGGCTCCAGGCAGCTGCCCGCCCTCGCCGGGCTTGGCGCCCTGGGCGAGCTTGATCTGAAGGTCATCTGCATTGACCAGGTATTCGCTTGTCACACCGAATCGCCCGGAGGCTACCTGCTTGATGGCGCTGCGGCGCTCGGGATCGTGAAGGCGCTCAGGCGATTCACCACCCTCTCCCGTGTTCGACTTGGCGCCTAGACGGTTCATTGCCACCGCGAGCGTCTCGTGGGCTTCTTGCGAAATCGAGCCATACGACATCGCGCCCGTTGAGAAGCGCTTGACGATGTCGCTGACGTGTTCGACCTCTTCGATCGGCACAGGTTGCAGCTCGGAGTCGAACTCGAGCAGCCCGCGAAGAGTCATCAGGTCGCGGGATTGGTCGTCGATCAGGTCCGTGTATTCCTTGAATACTTCGTACTGACGCGTGCGCGTAGCGTGCTGGAGTTTGAACACCGTCTCGGGGTTGAACAGGTGCAGTTCGCCGTCGCGACGCCACTGGTATTCGCCGCCCGTGGCCAATCGCTGGTGTGGTGGACGCTCTCCACTGAGCGGGTAAGCGTCGCGGTGGCGACGAGCCACCTCTTCCGCGACCACGTCGAGGCCAATGCCGCCGATCTGGCTGGGAGTTCCCGCGAAGTGCTTGTCTACCAGTTCGGAGCTGAGGCCAATCGCCTCGAATACCTGCGCTCCGCGATACGAGGCGATCGTCGAGATGCCCATCTTGGACATCACCTTGAGCATTCCCTTGCCAAGTGCCTTGATGAGGTTCTTCACGGCCGTGTGGGGGTCAATTTCTCCCAGGTAGCCGGTCTTTGCGAGTTCCTCGACGGTCTCCATCGCGAGGTATGGGTTGACCGCGGCCGCGCCGTAGCCAATGAGCAGCGAAATGTGGTGCACCTCGCGCACGTCTCCCGCCTCAACGACGAGCGACACCTTGGTCCGCGAGTGGTTGCGGACAAGGTGGTGGTGAACCGAACTGAGCATGAGTAGCGACGGGATCGGCGCATGCTCCTGGTCGCTGTCACGGTCAGAAAGTACTAGGAAGCTCACGCCTTCCTCGACTGCAGCGTCGACCTCCGCAAAGATCTCCGCAAGCCTGCGATCGAGACCTGCTCCACCCTCATTGACGCGATAGCGGCCCTTAATGGTGCGGGACGAGAACACACCCTTGAGGCGCTGGTCAGCATCCACGTGGATGATCTTCGCAAGTTCGTCATTGTCGATGACGGGGAAATCGAGAACAAGCTTGCGCGCATGCTCTGGGATGGTGTCGAGCAGGTTGGGCTCTGGGCCGATAGCGCCCGAGATCGACGTCACCAGTTCTTCGCGAATAGCGTCGAGCGGCGGGTTTGTCACCTGCGCGAACATCTGGGTGAAGTAATCAAACAGCAAGCGCGGCCGGCCAGAAAGCACGGCAACCGGCGTGTCAGAGCCCATCGCACCGAGCGGCTCCGCACCTGCCATCGCCATGGGGCCCAGCAGGATCTTAAGTTCCTCTTCGGTGTAGCCGAACGTGCGCTGGCGACGGTTGACCGAGTGAGTCGAGTGCACAATGTGCTCGCGTTCAGGCAGTTCAGCAAGCCGAACGGTGTTGTCCCGCACCCACTCGGCGTATGGCTGCTCGGAAGCGAGGCGAGACTTAACCTCTTCGTCTTCGATGATGCGGCCCGCCGCCGTGTCGACGAGAAGCATGCGCCCCGGTTGCAACCGGCCCTTGCGCACGACGGTCGCGGGGTCGATGTCGAGGACGCCTGCCTCCGAGCCGAGCACAACGAGCCCGTCTGCGGTAACCCAGAAACGCCCGGGACGCAGTCCGTTGCGGTCAAGCACGGCACCGATCACGGTGCCGTCAGTAAACGTGAGCGACGCCGGTCCGTCCCACGGCTCCATCAGAGTGCCGTGGTACTCGTAGAACGCGCGGCGTGCGGGGTCCATCTCGTCGTTCTTCTGCCATGCCTCGGGGATCATCATGAGAATGGCGTGGGGCAGCGAGCGGCCACCAAGGTGAAGTAGCTCAAGAACTTCGTCAAACGACGCGGTGTCAGAGGCCGACGGCGTACACACCGGCATCAGTTCCGCCAGGTTTCCCAGCAGTTCAGAACGCAACGTGCCCTCGCGGGCCGCCATCCAGTTGCGGTTACCCCGCACCGTGTTGATCTCACCGTTGTGAGCGATGAGACGGAGTGGCTGAGCCAATGGCCACGATGGGAACGTGTTGGTCGAGAAGCGCGAGTGGACCAGGGCTAGTTCGGAGGCAAACCGCTCATCCCGGAGATCGGGAAAGACCTGCTCAAGCTGATAGGTGGTCAGCATCCCTTTGTAGCTGATGGTGCGTGCAGACAAGGAAGCGAAGAACGGGCCACCGCCAGCTTCCGCGCGTTTGCGCACGCGATACACGCGCCGGTCGAGCGCGATTCCCGTAGCGTCATCAGCGCTCACAAATACCTGGCGGAAGATCGGCATGGACGCCCGTGCCGTTGGGCCAAGAGAATCTGGGTTTGCGGGGACGTCACGCCAGCCGATTACCGTGACACCTTCAGACGCCGCTGCCGCTTGGAAGGCGGCAACCTGTGCGTCTTCGCTGCCCGGATCCAGATAGGCGATGCCAACGGCATACGCGCCCACTGGTGGCAGTTCAAAGTCCACCTCAGCGCGCAAGAACGCGTCTGGGATCTGCGTCAGGATGCCGGCGCCGTCGCCGGTTTCCGTCTCCGCGCCAACGGCGCCGCGGTGTTCAAGATTCTTAAGAGCGGTGAGGCCCGCTTCGACGATATCCCTGCCTGCGTGACCGCGCAGGGTTGCCACAAACGCCACACCGCACGAGTCGTGCTCGTACGAAGAGTCGTAAAGGCCACCTGCACCCAGGTGATCGCGAAGTTCCGCGGCCATAACACCGTCCTTCTACGCCGCAGACAGGGGTCAACGGCAGTTTGGTTCCGGGACGCCGTCGACCCGTCGTTCACACGGGAACCAAGCGTACCGCCTGCGCCACTGGTACCAGAATCACCTCTGGTGCCGGGCGCGGCTAATGTGCGTCCGTTCGCCCCTCCGTGGGAGCATCGTCGCTGGTCGCGGGGGGTTCTCCCCCGTCTTCGGGCGCGGAGGGGTCGCCTCCGTCAGATTTTGGTGCCGCGAGTAGGTTGCGTGGCACGTGCTCTGCCAGGCGCCGTTGCCGCGCACCCAGCCAGAAGAAGATGATAGTCGAGGCCGCCAACACCACGAGCGAGACAAGGGTGTTCACGCGGAAGATGCCGATGTGGTTCGCGTCATCGATGCGCACTGTCTCGATCCAGAGGCGACCCGAGGTGTACACGACAACGTAGAGCCAAAACACGCGGCCACCGCGAAGGTCTAGGCGCTTGTCGAGGTAGACGATCAGCCACGCGCCAACGAGACACCACACGAGTTCGTAAAGGAACGTGGGGTGAAATGTCGCGTACTGCTCATAGCCTTCTGGCCTGAACCGCGGATCGACCTCAAGGCCCCACGGCAACTCCGTTGGTCCACCAAAGAGCTCTTGGTTGAAGTAGTTGCCAAGCCGCCCAATTGCCTGCGCGATCAGCACACCAGGGGCGGCCGAGTCCATGAACGTCACGAAACTGACGTTGTTGCGACGGCACCCTATGTAGGCGCCGAGGGCTCCAAACGCAACGGCGCCCCAGATTCCAAGGCCACCATTCCAAATGGCAAATGCCTGTAACGGGTCGCCGCCCGCGCCAAAGTACGCCTGTGGCGACGTGATCAGGTGGTAGATGCGCCCGCCGATGATCCCGAACGGGACCGCCCAGAACGCAACCGAACCGACAACCTCACTGTTACCACCCCGCTCAACCCAGCGTCGGGTGGTGTACCAAATGGCGAAGAAGATGCCAATCAGAATGCAGATCGCGTACGCGTGGATCGTGAACGGACCAATGCTCACCGACGCAATCGCATCGGGTGGGGCCGGGATGAAAGTACGCATCAGCGTCCGCTCCTCACACCTTGTGCGAGTTCGCCGACCTTGGCGCGCAAGGCTGCAAGGGCCTCGTCCTCGTCCTCGTTGTCAAGAAGCGTGCGCACGAGGGCAGAGCCGACGATCACGCCGTCCGCGTAAGCTCCCACCAGCGCCGCGTGCTCGCCCGTGGTGACGCCGATGCCTACGCACACGTGCGTTGCTCCCGCCGTGCGGGAATCGCGAACGAGTCGCTCGGCCTGCGCGCCGATCTGAGCTCGCTCCCCCGTCACGCCCATGACGGCCGTGGCGTAGAGGAACCCCGTGGTGGCCTCTGCCGTGAAATGAATGCGCTCCTGCGTGGAACTTGGCGCCACCAGAAAGGTGGTCTCCAGTCCGTGCGGGGCGGCCGCCGCGAGCCACTCTTCGGCGTTCTCGGGGGTGAGGTCCGGCAGGATGACGCCCGCGCCACCGGCGGCAGCGAGTTCTGCGGCGAAACGCTCAACGCCGTACTGCAGAATCGGGTTCCAGTAGGACATCACGACAGCAGGCGCACCGGCGCCTACGGCCGCGCGCACGCCTGCGAACGTGTCGCGCACGCGGAAGCCGCGCTCAAGCGCCGCCTCCGCCGCCGCCTGGACGGTGGGGCCATCCATTGACGGGTCCGAGTAGGGGACGCCAACCTCTACCCCGTCGACGCCCGCCTCGACCATTGCCGCGATCGCTGTGCACGACGCGTCAACGGACGGGTACCCAACCGGCAAGTAGCCGATCAGGGCCGCGCGGCCTTCAGCGCGCGCGGCATCGATCACGTCGAGCATGCTCCTCACACGTCACCGTCCAGAAGCCCAAACCAGCGCGCGGCCTGTTCTACGTCCTTGTCGCCTCTGCCGGACAGGCTCACGAGAATCGTGGCACCCTCGCCCGTTTCTTTGCCAAGCCGGATCGCTCCGGCAAGCGCGTGAGCGGATTCGATAGCAGGCAAGATCCCTTCGGTGCGGGTCAGGAGCCTAAAGGCCTCCATGGCGTCCGCGTCTGTGACGGGCCAGTACTCCGCGCGGCCGATCGCCGCGAGCCATGAGTGTTCAGGACCAACGCCCGGATAGTCGAGGCCCGCACTGATCGAGTGCGATTCGGTGATCTGGCCGTCCTCGTCTTGCAAGATGTAGGAGCGCGACCCGTGCAGTACGCCAGGGCGTCCGCCCGTAATCGTCGCCGCGTGGCGACCTGTCTCCACACCGTCGCCAGCTGCCTCGCAACCGATCAGGCGCACGTCGGCGTCGTCGAGGAAGGCGTCAAAGATGCCAATCGCGTTGGATCCGCCGCCTACGCACGCAACCACAGCGTGGGGCAGGGCACCCATCGCGAGAAGCTGCGACCGTGCCTCCAAGCCAATGACCCGCTGGAAATCGCGAACCATTGCAGGGAACGGGTGCGGACCCGCGGCGGTGCCGAAGATGTAGTTGGTGGTCTCGACGTTCGCCACCCAATCGCGGAAGGCCTCGTTGATCGCATCCTTCAGCGTTCGAGAACCGGAAGCCACCGGAATCACCGTGGCGCCAAGCAGCCTCATGCGGGCGACGTTCAGGGCCTGGCGCTCGGTGTCGACCTCGCCCATGTAGACAACGCATTCGAGTCCCATGAGCGCGGCGGCCGTTGCGGTGGCTACGCCGTGCTGGCCTGCTCCCGTCTCCGCGATCACCCTGGTCTTGCCAATGCGCTTCGTCAGGAGCGCCTGTCCCAGCACGTTGTTGATCTTGTGCGAGCCCGTGTGGTTAAGGTCTTCGCGCTTGAGGATGATGCGGGCGCCCCCGGCGTGTGCAGCGAACCGCGGCACCTCGGTGACGATCGACGGCCGCCCCGTGTAGTCGCGGGCTAGGCGCTCGAGTTCCAGACCAAACGCGGGGTCAACACGCGCCTTGTCATAAGCATCGGTGAGTTCGTCGAGGGCAGCGATCAATGCCTCTGGCACGAACCGGCCGCCAAAGTCACCGAAAGACGGACCCGATGCGGCCTGGAGCGACTCCGTCACGGGCGCACCGAGCGCAGCGCGGGGTGTGCTCCCGCCGCCACCATCTCGGCGACCGCCTGGCGGGGGTTGTCGTCTTTCACGAGGGCTTCGCCTACGAGTACTGCGTCTGCACCCATCCGGGCGTACTCGACAACGTCGTGGCTGTCACGAATTCCGGACTCCGCGACGCGCAGGATGCTGTCGGGGATAGTGGGAGCGACGCGCTGGAACGTATGGCGGTCAACCTCGAGCGTCTTGAGATTGCGAGCGTTGACGCCAATAACGCGAGCGCCGGCACCTGCCGCCCGCTTGACCTCTTCCATGTCATGCACCTCGACGAGAGCACACATGCCAAGCGAGTGGATGCGCTCAACCAGACTTTCGAGCGCCATTTGCTCCAGCGCGGCGACGATGAGCAGCACCATGTCTGCGCCATGGGCGCGGGCCTCCCACACCTGATACGGCGTGACGATGAAGTCCTTGCGAAGGATGGGGATGTCTACCTTGGCGCGAACGGCATCGAGGTCTTGGAGTGAGCCGTCGAAGCGACGCTCTTCGGTGAGCACCGAGATGACAGATGCTCCGCCCGCCTCGTACTCAGTTGCGAGGGATGCGGGATCGGCGATGTCTGCAAGCTCACCCTTTGACGGGCTTGACCGCTTTACCTCAGCAATTACCGCGACCTCGTCGCGCGCAAGAATTTGACGAGCGTCAATCGCGCTTGGAAGCCGCGAAGCCCGCTCCTTGAGCGCGTCCATCGACGTCACTTGCTCGCGGATCGCTAGATCCTCGCGAACTCCCGCGACGATGCTCTCGAGCACGCTGCTCCCCGCCTGTCCCATGCGCCCATGGTAGCGCCACCTCAGATGCCTCCCGACCGCGGCGTCGGGCGCCTAAGGGGCGAGGTACGGGGCAAACGGGCCCACGTTACGCAGTACCCAAAACACGACAACGGCCGCGCCCACGCCATAGATCACCCACGCCGGCGACGGCTTGACTCGCCGTCCGTGACCGAGTGTTGCGGCCAGCCACCACGCCCATCGCCAAACCAACCAGCCGAGAGCGACGACCGCAAATGGGTTCATGTCTATCGCGCCTGCGAGGTTCAAATGCGCAAGGTCGTGAATGGCTCTGAGGCTTCCGCAACCCGGACAGAACCAGCCGGTGACGTACAGCGACGGGCACGTTGGGTAATGGCCCGCCTCGTGCGGATCAACCGCCGCCAAGAGCAACGTCGCCGCCCCGCACGCGACCGCAACGGCCACGGGGGCCGCGAATGCGGGAACCCTGGCCGCGAGTCCGTGCCGGACGGCGACGTCTTGCGTCATCAACTTAAGAGGACGTCATGCCGATGACAACAACGAAGAGCACGTACAACACGCCGAGGGTACCCGCCGTGATCATGCTTGCGATCGACCACTTCTTTGCAGCATCTGCCGACGCCTGCGCTCCCGCGAAATCGCCCTGCGCCCATTTGCCATTCACCTCAGCGGACTTCACGATGCCGACAATGCCTAGCGGAAGGCAGCAGAGCACCGTCGCGATGATCGCGAGCGCAAGATTGTTATTGGGCGGCGGGGCGGAGAATCCCGGGTTCGGCGGGTACGCGGGCGGGGGCGGCGGAAAGTTCTCAGACATTCGCAAATTCCTCTCGGGCTGACGCCCTCGTCGGCGTCGGTGGCGCTACTTTAGCGGCTGGCCGTGGCCGAGCGCCCGGAGTACGGCGCCCGCAATGAGGCCAAGCACACAGATTCCCGCGCCAATCCACGTCAAGAGGTGGCGATCGAACGCGATTCCAACGCCAATGGCGGTTCCGCCAACCACAATGGCGGTGTTGAGCACCCATGCGGCGCGCGTCTTGCCGTGGTTAGACGCTGCGGGCTCTGGAAGATCCTGGGGTTCCAGGTTGACGCTCGACATGCTGCTCCTTGGTGGGATTGTGTGATGCGGGGATTCTACAGAACTACGCGCGTTCGAGGGTGGCCGCGACGCGCACCGCGCGCACCATCGCGGCCGCCTTGTCGCGCGTCTCTTGGGCCTCACGTTCGGCGATGGAGTCCGCGACGATTCCTGCCCCCGCTTGCACGTGGGCAACACCCTCGCGGATAAGTGCGGTGCGAATGGTGATGGCGAAGTCCATGTTGCCCGCGAAGTCGAAGTAGCCAGCCGCGCCGCCATAGAAGGCGCGTCGTACGGGTTCGATCTCATCGATAAGCGCGATCGCGCGCGCCTTGGGAGCACCGGACAACGTCCCGGCGGGAAACGTTGCGGTGAACGCGTCAACCGCAGAGTGTTGCGGTTCGATGCGGCCAACAACGGTTGAGCAGATGTGCATGATGTGGCTATAGCGGTTCACCGCCATGAACTCGGTGACTTCTACAGATGTTGGTTCGCACACCTTGACGAGATCGTTGCGCGCGAGGTCAACGAGCATGATGTGTTCGGCGATCTCTTTGGGGTCTTCAATAAGCTCCGCTGCGAGGGCCTTGTCTTCATCCGGAGTGGCACCACGCGGACGAGAACCCGCGATCGGATAGGTGCGCATTTGTCCCGCCTGCAGTGCCACGAGCGATTCGGGACTCGCACCGACGATCGCGAAATCACGCCCCTCGTTGTCCTCAATCTGGAAGTAATACATGTACGGGCTCGGGTTGACGGTGCGGGCCACGCGATACACGTCGAGCGGGTCGCCGTCGTAAGCGAGGTCGAACCGCTGCGAGGGAACCATTTGGAAGACCTCACCGTCGCGAATGGCCCCCTGTGCGAAGCGGACGGCTTCCTCAAACTCGCCCTCCGCGCTGCGAGGTCGCACGGCGAGCTCCTCGCTATTCGCGACAACAGAGACATCTCCGCTAGGCGCCCCAGAGAGCGCTGCTTGCATGGCATCCACGCGCGCAACGGCATCGTCGTAGGCGGCATCGATACCTGTCTCTTGCGCGTCGGCGTTCACCGCGTTGGCAATAAGCCACACCGAACCATCGTGATGGTCGATCGCCGCAACATCTGTTGCCAACGCAAGCACAGCGTCGGGCACGTCAATGTCTTTGGGTGCTTTGTGTGGCAGCGTTGGTTCCCACTGGCGGATGATGTCCCAGCCGATGACGCCAACCATGCCGCCGGTAAGCGGGGGAAGTCCCTCGATTGGTTCGGAACGGAGTTCAGCGAGCACACGACGAATCGCGTCGAGTGGCGCGCCATCGCTTAAGCCAACCGGCACCTCGCCGGCCCAGTTCGCGTCGTCGCCATCAATCGTCAACGTCGCGCTAGAGCGCACACCAACAAAAGACCAGCGGGACCTAGATCCATCCGGCTCCGCCGATTCGAGGATGAACGTTCCCGGGCGACCTCCGGCGAGCGCGCGATACACCGCAACCGGCGTGAGCGAGTCCGCGAGCACCCTGCGCACCACCGGAACAACCCGATGTGACGATCCAAGGCGAGTGAAGTCTTCGCGGCTTGGCCAGGTCTCACCCCACTGCACGTCTACTCGTGCGCTCATGCCCCGCCTCCCGCGTCGACGCCCGCCGCCGCACCAAGGTCTCCCCCGGCGTCGAAGCATGACCGCTCGCCCGTGTGACACGCGGGCCCCGTCTGGTCGACCTTGACGAGCAGCGCATCGCCATCGCAGTCAAGGCTCACCGAGACCACTCGCTGCACGTGGCCCGACGTGTCGCCCTTGCGCCACAACTCTCCCCTGGAGCGGCTCCAGTACACCGCGCGGCCTGTGGTGAGCGTCTGCTCGAGCGCGTCGTCGTTCATCCACGCGACCATCAGCACCTCGCCGGTGTCATGCTGTTGCGCCACGGCTACGACGAGTCCTTCAGGAGAGCGCTTAAGCCTGGCTGCGATGTCTGGGGCGAGCATGCGGCCTATCTTTCCACGGGCAACGCCCGTGACAGTTACCCTGCCCGACGCGGTTGATGGGTGTCGCACAGGCGGCTAGTCGCGCGTTTGGCTCACCCAGGCGGCGTACAGGTCTGCGTAGATGCCTCCCGCGGCGACGAGCTCCTTATGAGGACCAACCTCGACGAGCTCTCCGTCATCCATGACGCCGATCAGGTCCGCGCGTTCGGCTGTAGACAATCGGTGCGCGATGACGACGGCCGTGCGGCCCTGCATGAGCCCCTCAAGCGCGCGCGAGATGCGTACTTCTGTTGCCGGGTCTACCGCGCTGGTCGCCTCGTCAAGGATGAGGAGGTCAGGGTCACGCAGGTAAGCGCGAGCGATCGACACAAGTTGCCGCTCCCCGGCGCTCAGTAGCTCGCCGCGAGGCCCGACGCTGGTGTCGAGACCGTCTGGAAGTGTCGCCACCCACTGCTCTAGGCCGAGCGATTCAAATGCCGCCCGGGCACGGCTCTCGAGGTCCGCATCGTGCGCGTGAGGCAGCGCGTACTTGAGGTTCGAGCGAATGGTGCCGTCGAACAGGAAGCCCTCCTGGGGAACCACCGCGACCGAGCGACGCAGCGAGTCCATCGGTACTTCGCGCAGGTCAACGCCACCAACTTTGATGAAGCCTTCGTCAGGATCGATGAACCGCGACATGAGTCGCGCAAGCGTGGTCTTGCCGGATCCCGTCTGTCCTACCAGCGCGATGCGCTTTCCCGCGGGCACCGTGAGATCGATGCCCTTGAGGACCTCCGGGCCGCCAGGGTAGGTGAGGCGAACGCCGTTGATCTCGAGTTCGCCATGTCCGTGCGGAATGGGAGTGCCGTCTTGCGCGGGATCCGCGACGGTGACCTCCTCGTCGACGAGTTCGATGACGCGACGCCAGCCGACCATCGCGCGCTGCAGTTCCGCAAGCATCTCGATGATCCACATCAACGGTCCGGCAAAGGTGTAGACGAGGAAGGGGAACGCCACGACAGTGCCAACGGACATCTCACCGTTGAGCGCTAGCGCGGTGCCACCGATGAGCGCGAGGCCCGTTGCGATGGACTGGCCGATGACGGTTGACGAGAAGTTGAGCGCGGACAGCTTTGATGCTTTGCGCTCCGCCGTGAGGATCTCGTCGATCTGCGCGCCGAGGCGGTTACGCATACGCTGCTGGACGCCGTACGAGCGGATCGTGGCGATTCCGACAAGCTGCTCAGAGGTGGAAGCGAGCAAATCACCCATGAGTTTGCGCACCGTCTGATAGGCACGACGAACGCGCGGCTGAACCCACATCAGCGACAGGATTGCAGGCACAAAGGCCAGCAATACCAGGAGCGATAGTTTCCACGAATAGAAGATCATGACGACGAAGACGATCGTTGACTCCATCGCGGCGATGACCATTGCCGCGCCGGTCCACTGCATAAGGTCGCGCATCGTGTCGACGTCGCCAGTTACGCGCGACACGTAACGACCACGCGCCTCCTCGTTCTGGGTCAACACTGACAGTTCGTGCACCTTCGCAAAGGCACGCACGCGAAGCGTGGCGAGGCCCGCCTCTGCCGCGCCAACCATCCGTGCGCGCACGCGCCATGCGACGAGTGCCGCGGTGATGAGCACAACCACGCCGATCGCGGCGTACTGGAGCACCACGGTGGTGTCGACTCCCCCAGGCGCGAGCAGTCCGTGGTCTGTGATGCGCTGGGTGAGGAACGGCACGGCGGCCTGGCCCGCGGCAGCGATCGCCGCTAGGGACAGCGTCACCCCGAGTCCTTTGCGGAACTCTGGGCTTAGGTCAAAGCCGCGGCGGAAGGTCTCGCGGAGGCCGGGTTCGTTGCTCATCCGATATACCCCGCTTCCTCTGCCGCTTGCCGCTTGGTGTCTTCCTCGTACGCGAGTACGAGTTCCCTATATCCCGGATCGCGCTTGAGTAGCTCTGCGTGCGACCCCGAATCCACGACGCGACCACGATCAACGTGGACAACGTGATCTGCGAGCAGGATTGACGCGAGCCGGTAAGCAATGATCAGCACGGTGGGGCCGTTGCCGTCCCTGCTGAGGCCCGTGAGGATGTCGCGCTCGACGCGAGGGTCAACCGCGCTCGTTGCGTCATCGAGCACGAGCACGCGCGGCTCGCGCACTAGGGCACGTGCGAGCGCAACACGTTGACGCTGACCGCCAGACAGGTTCATGCCGCGCTCGTGGAGCACGGCGTCGAGGCCCCCGATGCGCTCAACGACGTCGGTGACGTTGGCGCGCTTCAAGGCGAGCCACACCTCGTCGTCGTCATGCGCATCACCAAGCGTGACGTTGTCGCGCACGGTGCCGGCGAAGACAAAGGCCGTCTGCGGTGCGAGCGCCACATGGGAGCCGAGCTCAGAGACGGTGGCGAGGTCGATCTTGTCGAGGCTCACCTGTCCAGTCACGGGGCGCGCAAGGCGCGAGGCCGCGAGCGCAACAGTGGACTTGCCAGATCCAGTCGCCCCAACGAGCGCGGTCACTGTTCCGGGCGTCAAGGAAAGCGAGACGTCGTGCAGGATGACCGCGAGGTTGCCCTCGCCGTCGTCCGCGCCAATGTCTGCCCGGTCAAACGTCATTGCACCCGCGCCGGCGCGCTCAACGGCAACGTTGCCGGGTTCGTCAACTTCCGTTGCCGCCTGCGCGATCTCGCCAACGCGGCGGAACGCAACGAGTGCCGATGGCATCTGGCCCAGCACCCAGCCGAGGCCCCGAATAGGCACTCCGAGCAAAGTAACGAGATAGATCGCAGAGATGACCTCACCGATCGAGACCGCCCCGGCTTCGGCGCGGAACGCGCCAACGACCATGAGCGCCACGGACCCGAGCGGCACGATGACGTCCATCATCGGCTCGAACCACGCGGACGTACGGCCCACCCGGGTGTCCGCGTCGCGCAGTCCAAGGGCTACCTCGGCGAAGCGCCGCTCTTCCGCATCCTCGGCACCGAGCGCCTTGACGACCGTTCCGCCCTCGAAACTCTCGTGGGCGATCGTCGAGACATCCGAGCGCAGTGACTGACCCAGGTCCCAGCGCGGCGTGATGACGCGCTCGTAGACGAAGTTGATCACCAAGATGACGGGGACCACGGCGAGGCCAGTAATCGCGAGCCATGGATCCATCGCGAACATGGCCCAACCAGCGGCGAACATCATGACGACGGAACCAGCAGCAAACGCGAAGGGGTGCAGCGTGTTCGTCGCCGTCTCGGAATCCGAGGACATCGCGGACAGCATTCGCCCCGGAGGGTTCGCGCGGTGCCAGCCAAGCGGCAGCGACGCGAGCGCATCGGCAACGACACGGCGGTGGCGCGCGCCAACGCCGGCGACGGCATTGCCCTGGAACCTGCGGCGTAGGTACACAAGAATCGCGTTCGCGATACCGATAGCGAGGAACGCGGCGCCCGCAAGGATGATCGCTGTCAGTGGGTCCTGGGTGTACTCGCCCCAAATCCCCTGGATGGGTTCGCCCGCCACACCAGGAATGACGACGGCGTCGGTGATCTTGCCAAGCAGCGTGCCGAAGATCACCGTCATCAACGAGAACAGCGCGGCAAACGTGATCGAGAGCGCAAAACGCCAGCGCTCAGTGCGCAGGGCGTGACGAAGCAACTGCCCCGCCTTGTGAAGAAAGCTGCCAGAGAGTTCGTAGTCGGCCGCAACGTTGCGTGAGTGAGTCATCGGACGTCGATTCCGGCCGCGCGCAAGTGGTCCTTCACCTCGCCGATAGTCAGGGTTCCAAAGTGGAACACACTCGCCGCGAGGACGGCGTCAGCGCCTGCTTGTGCCGCCGCAACGAAGTCCTCGACGCGACCAGCGCCACCGGACGCGATCAGCGGAACGCGCACCACATCGCGAACCTCCTTGATCATGTGCACGTCGAAGCCGTTCGTGGTGCCGTCCGCATCCATCGAATTGAGCAGGATCTCTCCCGCTCCGAGCTCTTCTCCCCTGCGCGCCCACTCAATGGCGTCGATACCGGTGCCCTTGCGCCCGCCGTGGGTGGTGACCTCAAACCCACTTGGCGTTTGCGCGGACTCGCCGCAGCGTCGGGCATCTACAGACAGCACCAGAACCTGGTTGCCAAAGCGGCCAGAAATCTCCGCAAGAAGCTCGGGCCTAGCAATGGCCGCGGTGTTCACACTCACTTTGTCCGCACCGGCCCTAAGCAGGGTGTCTACGTCATCGGCTGAGCGCACGCCGCCGCCAACGGTCAACGGCACAAAGAGTTGGTCAGCAGTACGGCGCACCACATCGAACATAGTTTCGCGGCCCGACGCTGAGGCTGAGACATCGAGAAAGGTCACCTCGTCAGCGCCTTCAGTTCCGTAGCGCGAGGCAAGTTCGACTGGGTCGCCTGCGTCGCGGAGGTTGGCAAAGTTCACGCCTTTGACAACTCGGCCCGCGTCTACATCGAGGCAGGGGATCACCCTGAGTGCAACGCCCATTACTCGACCGGAGTCCACACGTCGAGAATGTCGACCACGAATACGAGAGTTCCTTCGGCTGGGTAGCCGTCTGCTGGAGGGGCCACGATCAGCACCTGCGAGCCAGCAGTTTGGTCAAGCAGCGCCTGATCCCACGCGCGAACGACTTGGCCGGTACCGATCTGCGTAGAGAACGGCGCCTTGTCCTCGGGCCATGAGGACTCAAAGTCGGTGCCATCCCAATGCACGGCCTTGTAGTTCGCGAGGATGTATGAACCCATTTGAACCTGCTGGCCGTCACCTTGAATCAAGGTTTCGGACTGAACCATCGCGGGCTCTTCAAGGTCATCGTCGATGGTGATGGTGGGTTCGCCGGTGTCGGAGTTAACGGTGACGGTAGGCAAATCAGTGCGAGGCTCGACCTCCGTGCCCACGGCCCGTTCGGACAGCACGTCAACAACGATGACAGTGTCAGGCGTCGACGAGTCAGCTGACACCGAGCCGGGAGTGAGGGCGCCGCTTTGCGCCGAAGCGACAAGCAGCGCACGGGATCCAACATTCGCATCAATCAGGAGGTCGTAAAGCTCGTCACCGAGAACCTCAGGGGCGAGCACAAACGGGCTGGGGAGACCATCAAAGGTGTTGACAAGTTCGCGTCCGTCGTTGAGCGCAACCGCGTAGATGTCGAGCAGCAGCGGCTGGTTTGGTTGGAGCGGTGCACCCTCGCCATCCCAAACCAGTTCGCTCTGAGTCTCCGTGAACGTCTCGCCTTCCGGGAGCGTAATCGTGGGCGCTAGCGCGTCCGAAGCTCCGATCTCGATGTGCGCGATGTCCGCTACGTTGCTCTGCGTGGCCGTGGCGTCGGGGTTTGCGTCGGAGCAACCGGCGAGCACGAGAACTGCTGCGGTTGCGGCGATAGCCAGGACACGGCGACGCATGGGTATCCCCTTAACAAATGGTGATGGGCGGACCTTCCAGTATAGACGAACTAAGGCCCTACGAGCGAGTCAATAAGCTCGTCTACTCGCGCGTCTGCGCTACGGAACGGATCCTTGAGCAATACGGTCCGCGACTGCGCGCCAGTGACCTTGAGGTGCACCCAGTCGACGGTGTAGTCGCGGCCGGCGTCAACGGCCGCGCGCACAAACATTCCGCGGAGGTGGGCGCGCGTCGATGTAGGGGCCGTCGTCATGGCCTTCTCGATTCGCTCGTCATCGACGATGCGACGCACGAGACCTTGAGCCTGCAGCCGGTAGAAAAGCCCGTGCTCGGGCGAGACGTCGTGGAACGCGAGTTCCAGACGTGCGAGGCGGGGGTCATCGAGCCGGCAACCGAGCCGTTCTTGGTAGCGGCGCACGATTTTGAGCTTGATTGCCCAGTCAAGTTCGGTGTCAATGAGCGAGAAATCCTGGGTCCGCACCGCGTCCACGCCGCGCTGCCAGAGGTCGAGAATCTGCTCGACCTCCGCGTTCACCTCAATGATGCCGCCACGATGTGACTTCACCAGGTCGATGTACTCCTGTTGCACCTCCACCGCGGTGGCGCTGCGGCCGCTTGCGAGCTCCACAGTCGCCTGACCCGTCAGGTCGTGAGCGACATCGCGAATCGCCTGCATCTCGCGGGCAAGCGTCATGCCAGGCATGACGACCCGTGCCTCCATGAGGCGCAGGATGAGATCCGTGGAGCCCATCTTCACGAGGGTGGTTGGCTCGGCCATCGTCGAGTCACCAACGATGACGTGCATTCGGCGATACAACTCTGCGTTCGCGTGCGGCTCATCGCGCGTGTTGATCATGGGGCGAGAGCGAGTGGTTGCCGAGCTCATTCCCTCCCACATGTGATCCGCGCGCGGCGAGAACGAGAAGTGCGCGCCCTGAGGCGTGCGCGTAATGCACCCGGCGCCAGTGACGATCTGCCGCGTCACGAGGAATGGCAGCAGGTCGCTCGCGAATGCCTTGAAGTCCGCGCGCCTGCGGACCAGGTAGTTCTCGTGGCAGCCGTACGAGTTCCCTGCGGAATCCGTGTTGTTCTTGTAAAGGTGGATGGTGCCGTCGATGCCGGCGGCGCGCAGCCGCTCTTCTCCGCCAGCAACGAGGTCTTGAACGATGCGTTCCCCGGCCTTGTCGAGCGCAATGAGGTCTGTGAGCGTGTCCGCCTCTGCCGTCGCGTACTCGGGGTGCGCACCTACATCGATGTAGAGGCGAGACCCGTTGGTGAGAAACACGTTCGACGAGCGGCCCCACTGCACGACTGAGTGAAAGAGGTGGCCCGCGACCTCCTCAGGAGTTATCGGGCGCGTCGCCTCGGTATCGAGGTGAAGCCCAAATTCTGTCTCGAGTCCAAAGATTCGTCTGGCGGCGTCGACCTCAAGCGGCGGCGGAACGTCGGGGCTGATCACCGGCCTACTGGCCGCCCTTCTGCACGAATGACCTCACGAACTGCTCCGCGTTCACCTGCAGGTTGCCGTCAATTTCATCGAGCAGCGCGTCGAGGGCGTCGGTTGAAGCAGCGGCGGCCGCCGGCGGCGGTAGTTCCTCCGGCACGTCGTCATCGAAGGAATCCTGATTGATGTTCTGCTGGGGCATACGGCCACTCTACCCGCGCAATAGTTCGTCAATGAGGGGGTGGCTGGCCGACGCTGGCTCATCGAGGTGCACCACCTCAAGGTGGCCGTGGTTGGCTTCGCGGTCGAGCACGATCGTTGACCAACCGGCGGCGTCGACAATGTCCGGGAGGTTCGCAACGACGGCACCCCGGACTCTCGCCCTCGTGTCTTGAGGTGCGTGCTCAATGGCTGCCGCAACCTCTTCGTCGGTCGCGATGCGTTCAACCTGACCCGCAGCGTCAAGCCGAGCCGCGAGGCCCATTCCCAGCTGGCTCCACACGATGTCTGAGGCGACGATCCGGGGATCGTCCCACGGCGCCTCACGGCCATCCGTTCCGTACTTGCCTCGCATTCGCCCGAGCAGCTGCAGTTTCGCCACCCACTCAATCTCGCGAGCCGTCTCGAAGACGTCGCGGGCAAGGCGTTCCAGAAGGGATTCCCAACGCCCGACGACCTGAGCGTCAACAGCGTCGGCCACGTAGTCCCGTGCAATCTCAAGCACTGCTCGCTGAATCTCAAGCGCGGTCGCAACAGAGCCGTCGGCCAGATTGAGGTGTTCGCGAAGCGTGAGGTCACGCGAGACTCGCTGCACGTCGCCGACGGGTTCAGCGAGCGTAAGCGCGGCGAGGCGTTGGTCGTCTGCCTCGATGGCGCTGAGAACAAGCGACGTCGTGCCCAACTTCATGAAGGTGGCGACATCGAAAGTTGTGGCGTCGCCAATGATGATGTGGAGGCGACGCCAGCGTGAGCGGTCGGCGTGCGGCTCGTCGCGAGAGTTGACGATAGGACGGCGCAGGGTGGTTTCGAGCCCCACCTCCGTCTCCATGTAGTCCGCGCGCTGGGAGATCTGGAAGCCTGGCTCCTCTCCCCTGACGCCCAGGCCGACGCGACCGGCGCCCGTGTAGATCTGGCGGGTGACGAGGTGCGGCGTGAGGCGGGCGGCCAAGACGTCAAAGTCCACGTCGCGGCGAATGAGGAAGTTCTCGTGCGTGCCATAGCTCGCACCTTTGCCATCAACGTTGTTCTTGTAGAGCGCCACTTGGGCGTCTTCGATGCGCGCGTACTCCCCCGCTGCGGCCAGCGCAATCGCGTCGCCAGCTCGGTCCCAGATCACCGCGTCACGAGCGTTCGAGACCTCCGGGCCGCTGTATTCGGGGTGGGCGTGGTCTACGTAGAAGCGGGCACCGTTCGTGAGCACCGCGTTGAGGTGCGCCGGGTCCTCCCACGAGCCGCGGCGACGACGAAGAGTCACCGAGTTGGCCGCGGCATTGAACTCGTGTGCGTCGGTGAGGAGTTCTGGAATGACGTGGGTGCGTGGCCTGCGGACCCCGCGCTGGTCCATGAGTGGGTCCTCACCGCCGTAGTCCCAGCGGGTCGTCTTCTCCCCCGCCCACTCTCGACACGCATTGACGAGCCGCGAGGACAGCAGGATCGGGTTCGCGCGTGGATCGGCTGGGTCCGTAATGCCGTACTCGGTCTCCAAGCCGACAATCCGCATCAGGCGCCGCCGAGGTTCTTCGCTGCGACCGCACGCGCCTCCGCGAGTTCCTGGTCTGCGGCAAACTCGAGGTGGCCGGTGCGGATTCCGCGAGACTCCCCCGCGATCTGCGCCTTAATTGCCAGGGTCTTTGCGCGGTCAACGACATTGCGTACGAGTGCACCTGACACATACCTGTTTGCGTCGTCGTGAGAGAAGATGCGGTCAACCGCCGCGGTAGCCATCGCGCTAACCGTGCTTGCGGGGTCGCCACCGTGTTCGGCGAGTTCGGCCTCGCCAAGGGGCAGGTCAGGGGTCAGGTACTTGGAGAAGATGTCCGCAGCGGCGGCCGCATCTGGCCGCAATACCTCGATCTTCACGTCGAGGCGGCCGGGGCGCAGGATTGCTGGGTCGATCATGTCCTCGCGGTTTGAGGCGCCAATCACGATCACGTTGCCAAGCGCCTCGACGCCGTCGAGTTCGGTGAGAAGCTGAGGAACGATCGTGGTCTCCATGTCAGAGCTCACGCCTGAACCGCGAGCGCGGAACAGTGCCTCCATCTCATCGAAGAAGATGACAACAGGCGCGCCTGAGTGAGCCTTGGCGCGCGCACGTTCAAAGATGGTGCGGATGTAGCGCTCTGTCTCACCGACGTACTTGTTGAGCAGCTCCGGGCCCTTGACGGACAGGAAGTACGAACGGTCGGTGCCGACGGCCTCGCCTAGCGAGTGCGCAACGGCCTTCGCGATGAGCGTCTTTCCGCATCCTGGAGGGCCGTAGAGCAATAGTCCGCGCGGGGGCCGCAGGTTGTGCTCTTTGTAGAGCTCCGGGTGTCGCAGTGGAAGTTCGATGGCATCGCGAATGCGCTCGATTTGGGGGCCGAGCCCACCGATCGAGCGATAGTCGACGTCCGGTACTTCCTCGAGGAGGAGCGCTTCCACGCCAGTGCGCTCGACCTTCTCTGTCGCAAGCCCAGTGCGAGGGTCAAAGATGACGGTGTCGCCCTCGTGAAGCAGTTTGCGAGCATCCCCGCCAATGAGTTCGATGACCCGCTCGTCCTCGCCGCGTGCCACAACGAGAACCCGAGTGTCATCGATGACTTCACGCACGATGGCTGCCTGGCCAACGCGCTCAGGCGCCGCAACGTCGACGATGACGCTCATCGCGTTGAGCAGCACCTCGTCGCCGGCTTGGGGCTCCTTCTCAAGGGTCGGTAGCACCGCCACCCGCATGCGGCGGCCGTTCACGACCACGTCTGCGTGCTTTCCCGACCACGCAACAAAGGTCGCGAAGGTCTGCGGAGGTGCCGACGCCTCAGCGAGCTTCTCCTTCATCTCGCCAAGTTGGTCGCGAGCAAGGCTCAGCAGTCGCTGCAGCTCACCGTTGCGCGCCTCAAGAGAGGCGACCCTGTTGTCGCTGACCTCGGTCATGCTCCTGCTCCCGTCACGTCCCTGCGTACCTTTCTAACCTTCTTCTCACTCACCGCGCGCTCGCCTAGGTCTTCCGGAGTCCATTCTTCTTCGGTTGGGTAGGCGCCCTTTGCTGGCCGACGGTGGCGCAGGGGGGCCTCGACGCCAGGGGCCATTCGCCGTGCCGAGATGAGGAAGCCCGTGTGCCCCTGCATGCGGTGGTCTGGGCGCACCGCGAGGCCCTCGAGATGCCAGGTTCGCAGCATGGTCTCCCACGCTCGCGGCTCCGTGAACTCGCCGTGCTCGCGGAGGTCCTCCGCAACTCTCGACAACTGAGTGGCCGTAGCGACGTAGGCGAGGAAAACGCCGCCCGGAGCAAGGGCGTCGGCCGCTGCGTCGATGTTTTCCCAGGGGGCCAGCATGTCGAGGACGATGCGATCCACGCTGTGGGGCTCGAGTTCCGCCACCCGGTCTGCAAAGTCGCCGATTTGGAGGGTCCACGCGGGATGCGGGCCGTCAAAGTGCCACTCCACGTTTGCTCGTGCAATGTCCGCGAAGTCCTCGCGCCGCTCAATGGAGATGAGCTGGCCGCTGTCGCCTACGGCGCGCAGCAACGACATCGTGAGGGCGCCGGAGCCGACACCTGCCTCGACAACGCGGGCGCCAGGGAAGATATCGCCCATTTGGATGATCTGACCAGAGTCCTTTGGGTAGATCACCGCGGCGCCGCGCGGCATCGACATGACGAAGTCGCTAAGCAGTGGGCGAAGTACCTGGTAGATGGTTCCGTTCGTGGACGTGACCACCGAGCCGTCGGGCTGGCCGATCAGGTCGTCGTGCTGGAACGAGCCGCGGTGGGTGTGGAAGGTCTTGCCACCTGCTAGGACGATCGTGTGGTGGCGACCTTTCGCGTCCGTGAGTTGCACGCGGTCACCGTCGCGCAAGGGTCCACGACGTGCATCAGCGCCGGCAGGTGAGGTGGTCATGTCGTCAAGTCTAGGGCGCTGGCATGGGGCCACTCGGCGATCACTGGAGTGCTGCGAGCACCTCTTCGAGGCGCACAACGCCAACGACGTGGTCGCCATCGACGACGGCCCACGAGTCCGCCCGCCCGTACCAATCGCGAAGCGCCGTCACGAGTTCCTCGCCCTCGAGCTGCGGCGAAACCACCGCCCCGCGCGGCATCGGCACACTCACGGACTGAAGTCCTTCGACATCTCGCTGCTCCACTGGCACCCTGTCCATGGTGGGCACACTTGCAACCGCTGCAGGGCTTCCGTCTGCGGCAAGGACCACCACGTCCATCGCCGCCGCCGCGAGGGCCGCGTCGCGTGCCGCCGCAACGGTAGCCGTGTAGGGCACACCGACCGCCGGTCGCATAAGCGCGCCGATCACTGCGGCCTCACGACGGGCCTGGTGGTCAACCGCCTTGATCGCCGCACTCGCCGCGGGCCAGATGACACTGAACAGGAGCGCTGCGAAGGCGACGTTGAAGATGTCGACACCGCGCCCTTGCACAATGGGATAGCCGATCGTGAAGACTGCGACGCCGATTGCGATCACGCGCCCCGACCAACCCGAAATCCTCAACGCCCTGAGCCGATCTCCCGTCGCGGCCCACACTCCTGCCTGCAAAACCTTGCCGCCATCCATGGGAATGCCAGGCAGCACATTGAAAATGGCAAGCAGGATGTTCGCCCACATGAGCCACTCAACGACATTGGCGACGGTTCCCGTCAAAACGCCCGCCCCAACCGCAGTTCCTGCGGCGACTGCGATAAGCGCATTTGCGACGGGACCGGCTATCGCCGTGACACCAACCACGCCCGGCGTGAGGTTGCGGGCGTCGAACGTGGTGTGGCCTCCCCAGAGCGTGAGGACGATGGTGTGTACCTTGCGCCTGTAGGTCCACGCCGCAATGGCGTGCGCAAGTTCGTGAAGGAATACGGACACGAACAACAGGACTGCGAGGAGCATCCCCAACATAAACGCGTCGAGGGTGACTTCTTCGTTGCCTGACGATGAGTACAGGAACGCCAATAGCAACAGCATCACCAGCGTCGAAGGCTGCACGATGATCGCGGCCCCCTTGATCGATCCGAGCCTGAGTCCACGGACCTGTTGCGGGGCATCGCTCATGTGCATAACCGTAACCGCTGGGCAACTCGTGTCTGCCCTCCCTTCTATGGTTGCCCCATGAGCGAACGTGCCCCTGCGTTGTCGCCGTCGAGGGCGGCGGATTTCAAGCAGTGCCCGCTGATGTACAGGTATCGCGCGATCGACCGCTTGCCCGAACCGTCGTCGGCCGCAGCAACCTTGGGAACTCTTGTACACGCGGTGCTCGAAGACCTCTTTGCGCTTCCTGCGGCCTCGCGCTCGGAGGCGGCAGCGATCGAGATGCTTGTGCCGCGGTGGGAGCGCATGCTCACGGATCGGCCCGAGTACGCGGCTCTTCACGAGACAGAGGCCGCAGAGGATCAGTGGCTCGGTGACGCTCGCGAACGCGTGCGTACCTATTTTGAGATGGAGAACCCGGCACGGATCGAGCCTGAGGGTCGCGAGCTGCTCGTCGAATTCCAACTCGAAGATGGTCCGTTGCTTCGCGGAATCATCGATCGGGTTGACGTTGCGGCGGACGGCTCGATCCGGATCATCGACTACAAGTCTGGTCGCTCCCCTGCTCCCGCGTACGGGCAGAAGGAGCGATTCCAGATGCGCTTTTACGCGCTCGTCGTTGAACGCCTTCGCGAACGTCGCCCGGCGCTGGCGCGGTTGCTGTTCCTGCGCGACGGCGTGCACATTGACCTCCGTCCCACTGACGAAGACATGGCCGCGATCGAACATGAAGTGCGCGCCGTGTGGCGCGACATCACCGCGGCCGCGGAGCGAGGCGAGTTCCGGCCCAAGAAGTCAAAGCTGTGCGGCTGGTGCTCATTCCAGGCGCTGTGTCCGGAGTTTGGTGGCACCGTGCCGCCGATCGACGCCGACAAGGTCGAGGCCGCGGTGGGAGTGCGGCCGGCGCGCTAAGTCGTTGGAGCGTGCAACAGTTGGGCATGAGCAATGACGCCCACATCACGAACTACCTGATCATCGGCTACGGCTGGCGAGCTCCTTTCTTCCTCAAGCCTGCGCGGGAGTTCCCCGGCACGTTCCGTGTGACTGGCGTTGTCACCCGCACTGCCGAGAAGGGCGCTGTAGCGACCGAGGCGTGGGGCGTGCCAACGTTCCGCACCATCGATGACGCAATCGCCGCCGATCGCCCCGACTTCGTTATCGTTTCCGTGCCTTGGGACGCCTCGGCCGACATCGTCCGTGACCTCGTCGCCCGTGGCATTCCGGTGCTGTGCGAAACGCCGCCCGCACCCAACCAGCACGAACTCGAGCGACTATGGGCAGACGTGGGGGCGTCGGGCCTTGTGCAGGTGGCCGAGCAATACCCGCTGTACCCGGGCCACCTCGCGCGGCGCGCGGTGATCGACTCCGGCGCAATCGGCACAGTCAACGAGGCCGAGGTCTCGTCCACGCACATGTATCACGCGATGGGGATCATCCGGCAAATGCTCGACGTTGGCTTCGAGGCCGCGGAGATCCGCGCGATTGCGACCCACCACGACCTTGCAACGCCCATGACGCACGCCGGATGGGCGGATGACGCAACGCCCACTCCTGCCAAGACCATTCGCGCGCTGATCCGCTTCGAGGGCGGCAAGGTCGCCACCTACGACTTCACGGACAACCAGTGGTGGAATCCGCTGCGCCAAGACCGCATCGCGTTGCGCGGGTCGCTAGGCGAGATTGTGGATCTGCGCGTCACCCAGCTCACAGCGCCGCGTACCTTCGTGACGAGCCACTTGCAGCGCCGTCACACGGGCATCGAGCTCAACCTCGAGGGCAACGACCTGGACCACATCTCGTGGGGCAGCGAGGTGGTCTACGACAACCGCTGGCAAGGCGCGCGATTCTCCGACGACGAGGTCGCGGTGAGCGAGCTTCTCTCTCGCGTTGGCGCCTGGACACGGTCCGACGCTCCCGCGCCTTATCCCCTGGCTCACGGTTCGCAGGACTGGGCTTTGGCGCTCGGGATTGAGGCGGCTGCCGAGTCCGGAGAGACCGTCACCGTGCCTCGGCAGCCGTGGGCGGACGCCGTGGAGGGCGAGGCGTGAGCGCCCCGGGTGCCTTCGAGCGCAGGGAGCTCGGGGGCACCGGGCTCAGCGTGACCGCGGTCTGCATAGGCGGCGGACCGCTCGGTTCGATGCCCGGCGCGTTCGACTACGAGACCCCGGTCGCTCGCGGCGTGGCAACCGCGGTAGCCACAATTACCAGCGACTTTGGGTTCCTAGACACCTCTGCGGGCTACAACGAGGGTGAATCAGAGCGCCGTATCGGCCAGGCGATCCGTGAGGTCGGCGGCCTGCCCACCTCAGTAGTTCTCGCGACCAAGGTTGACCCAGACTTCGACACGGGCGAGTTCGACGGGGCCGCTGTGCGCCGCTCACTCGAGGGCTCGCTCGAGCGGCTAGGTGTTGATCGCGTTGACGTCTTGCACTTTCACGACCCAGAGCGCATCGCCTTCGACGACGCCATGGCGCCAGGCGGCGCAGTCGCGGAGCTGGTCCGCATCCGCGACGAGGGGCTAGCGGGCCACCTTGGCGTTGCGGGCGGCCCGGTGTCGCTACTGTCGCGCTACCTCGACACGGGCGCCTTCGACGTTCTCCTCACGCACAATCGCTGGTCTCTAGCGGACCGCACTGCGGATGGCGTAATCCAGCAGGCACACGATGCCGGCCTCGGCGTCATCAACGCCGCGCCATTTGGAGGCGGCTCGCTCGTGCGCGGGTTCGACGCGGTGCCCACGTATTGCTACGGCCCCACCACCGCAGCGACCGAGATGGCGATAAGAGCTGTCGAGGCGATCTGCGCCGAGACTGGGATTCCGCTCGGGGCCGCGGCCCTCCAGTTCTCAACGCGAGACCCGCGAATCCACTCCACGATCGTGGGCGTTTCGCGTCCCGAACGACTCGCCGAGATCGAGGCCTGGGCCGCGTGGGAAATCCCCGGCGAGGTGTGGGAGGCCCTCGAGGTAGCGTCGGGCAGGGACGCAGGCTTACAGAACTGAGCCACCCTCCGCCTAGGCGAGGGTGTCAATTACCGTGCCGCGCGCGATGTCGCGGATGTCTGCGAGCGTGAGGCCCCCGAGAGTCGTCACCCTGCTGAGACCCTCGCGAGCATCCACCGGGATGATGCGCTGAACGCCAATGGTGCGCGCACCTGACGCAATCGCGGAGCCGATTCCGGCCGGCGAATCCTCGATGGCGACGCAGTCAGTGATGTCCACGCCCAGGCGCTTGGCGGCGAGCAGGTAAGCCTCGGGATCGGGCTTTCCGTTCGTGACCTCGTCACCCGTGACAACAACGGCGAAGGCCTCGGGAACACGCGCGAGCAGGGCGTCGGCTAGCTGCTTGTACGACATGGTGACGAGCGCGCACGGTATGCCCGCGGCCAGCACCGTGTTGAGCAGGTCGAAGGCATCTTGCTGCCACGGGGTCTTCTCGCGGACCTGCATCGTCACGCGACCAATGAGGTGCGCCACGATGTCATCGATCGACATCAAGACCCCGCGCTCCTTGAGCGCTTGAGCCGAGGTGTTCAGCGGGTTGCCGACGAGGCTCAATCCGTCCGCGTGAGACCAGGGAACGCCGAACTTTGCGCACAGTTCGGTTTCCGCCTCTATCCAATACGGCTCTGAATCGATCAGCGTGCCGTCCATATCCCACAGGACCGCGGCGGGCACGTTTGTATTCATAGGCCGCCAGTCTAGGCTGGACGGATGGACCTCGATTCGGCCGACGTTCCGATCCCCGCCACCGAGACGCTGATGATCGCGGCGTTTGAGGGCTGGAATGACGCTGGGAACGCCGCTTCTTCCGCCGTGGATTACCTTGTCGACATGCTGCGGGCCAAGGAGCACGCCACTCTCGATCCCGAGGATTACCACGATTTCCAGGTGAATCGCCCCATCGCTTCCCGTGACGAGGAGGGCAACCGGCTCATTACCTGGCCCGGAACGGTCGTCTACGTTGCAAATCTGCGCGGATCCGTCCCGCGGCGCCTCATCTTGGTTCGCGGAATCGAGCCATCGATGCGCTGGCGCCAGTTCAGCACCGAGATTCTGGACCACGCGCGCAAACTTGGCGTCACGTCGTTGTTGACCCTTGGCGCCCTGCTCGTTGATTCACCGCACACCCGGCCACTGCCGATCTTCCTGACCTCAGAAGACGCCGACGCTCGAGCCCTGCTTGACCTGGAACGCTCCGACTACGACGGGCCAACGGGAATCGTCGGCGTGCTTGGGCACGACGCTCAGCACCGAGGCATCACGACATACTCGATGTGGGTGGGAATCCCCCACTACATCGCACACCCGCCTAGCCCCATGGGCACCGTGCAACTCCTTGGGCAGATCGAGGCGCTGATCCGCGAGGAGTTCGACTACGCAGGTCTTGGCGACGCGGCGGAGGCCTGGGAACGCGGGGCAGACGACCTCATGGAAGAGGACGAAGAGATCGCCGCGCATGTGGCGCAACTCGAGTCCGTCGTGGACGAGGCGGCGCTCCCCGAGGCGTCCGGCGATGCCATCGCTGCGGAGTTCGAGAAGTACCTGCGCCGCCGCGACACGGGCAAGTAACGCGCCTACCCAGCCATAGCGTCGGGCCGACGCTTGGGTTCGGCCGGGCATTCAGCAGGCCGACGCTGGGGCTAGGTGGCGCTGATGGCACCCGTTGCGAGCAGCGCCACAATCACGCCCGCGAACACGATTCGGTAGATCACGAACGGCATGAACGAGTGCGTTGAGATGAGCCGCAAGAACCACACGATCACCGCGAAGCCAACGAAGAACGCAACGACGGCCGCGATAAGGGTGGCCGCGAGCCCCGGCGCGCCGGGAGCTTGCAGTGAGTCCCACTCGGTGACGAGCTCGTATAGCCCGGACGCAACGACCGCCGGGATCGCAAGCAGAAACGAGTATCGCGCGGCTGCCGTGCGGGTCAGCCCAAGAAACAGGGCACCGGAAATGGTGCCGCCCGATCGCGAGACGCCGGGGATCAGCGCCATCGCCTGCCAGAATCCAAGCGCGGTCGCGCGGCCGGCGTTGAGGTCAGCGAGTTCGCGCCTCTTGGCACCTACCTTGTCTGCCCACGCCAGCACAAAGGCGAAGATGACGAGCACCGCGGCCGTGAGGTACAGGTTGCGGAACGCAGTCTCGATGTAGTCCTTGAGCGCAACGCCAAGAATCACAATTGGGATCGTGCCAATGACGATGTACCAGGCAAGACGTGCATCAGTTGATTTGGCGCCCATGCGCTCACGAAGCGAAACTCCGTCGCGGCCACGTAGCGCGCTCCACCACGAGGTGATGATCCGCGTGATGTCTTTGCGGAAGTACAGCAGCACCGCCGCCTCCGTGCCGAGTTGGATCACGGCGGTGAAAGCGGCGCCCGGATCTGTGCCGTGCGGCAAGAGTTCGCCAACGACCCGGATGTGCGCGGAAGACGAGATGGGCAAGAACTCCGTGAGTCCCTGCACGAGCCCAAGGATCACTGCTTCCCACCAGTCCATGCGAGCAAGGCTAGCGCCCGCGAGTCGCTGCCTCGGCATGCCCGCAACCGGGTAGCGTCGCGCACATGCAGGTGCGTCGCGTCGGATCCACGGGGCTTGAGGTCTCAGAACTCGGGCTGGGAACGATGACATGGAGCCGCGACACCGACGCAGACGAGGCCGGCGAGCAACTCGATCTCTTCCTCGACGCGGGCGGAACCCTCATCGACACCGCGGCCTCCTATGCGGACGGCGGTGCTGAGGCCCTGCTCGGGTCGCTCCTCGACGGCAACGTGAACCGCGCTGACGTACAGATCGTCACTAAGGCAGGCATCCGGCGAACCGCGCAAGGCGGCATCGTCGACTCCTCACGAGACACTCTCCTCGACACCCTGGACGCCTCACTCGCGAGGCTGGGCACAGCCCACGTCGACCTCTTCTTGGTGCACGTCTTCGACCCCCAAACGCCGCTCGACGAGACCCTTCACGCGCTTGAGATCGCGGTCAACTCCGGTCGCGCTCGGTACATCGGGGTTTCCAACTTCCCCGCCTGGGCGATGGCGGCGATGGCCTCCCGTGCAACCGGACGCCCCGCACTCGCTGCAACCGAAGTCGAATACTCCCTGCTCCAACGCGGAATTGAGCGTGAGGTAGTGCCAGCGGCCAACGCCCTTGGACTCGGCATTCTCGCGTGGTCGCCCCTTGGTCGGGGCGTACTAACCGGCAAGTACCGCGGCGCGATTCCCGCGGACTCACGGGCGGCGTCGGACCATTTGGCCGGCTTCGTTGAGCCCTACCTGAGCGACCGCGCCGGCGTGATGGTGGACGCCGTCGCCACGGCGGCAGAGGGGCTTGGGGTGTCGCCCCTTGAGGTCGCCCTTGGCTGGGTGCTCGCTCAGGAGCACGTCGCGAGCGCGATCGTAGGCGCGCGAACGGGTGCTCAGTTCTCCGCGAGCCTTGCCGCGGCGGAATCGGAGTTGCCGCCGGCGATCGTTGCCGCTCTGAGCGAGGTCACTGAGCCTCACGCCGGATACCCGGAGCGCCGCTGATGTGGGCGCGCGCTGACCGCCTCACTGGGTCATGCGCGCGCGTTCACGAGCGAAGGTCGAACTCCTCGAGGTCGTCGTCCATCTCGTCGTCGTCCTCGGCGGCGTGGGCATCGAGCTCCTCGTCGGCAGGCGGCGCTTCTTCGAACTCTTCGTCTTCGTCAAGGAGCATCGGCAGCCCCTCGCCAAACTCGACATCGACGGCATCCTCGTATCGCTCAAAGGCATCCGCGAGCGCCTCATACGCATCGTCCACCATCGCGTCTTCTGGCGATCGCCGATTCTCAACCGCATCCAGATGCGTCTCGAAAGCTGCAGCCAATAGCAGTAACGCCTCGCGTGCATTTGCGCTCATAACAATGACGGTACCTGCGTCTACTCTGAAATGGGAGGGTTGATGGAAAACTCACGCCAGCCAAAGGGTCACGTTGTCGCTCCAGTGCTTAGACGGCAGCCGTCGTCAGCGCGCTACGAGTGGCGGGTTGTCGACATACCGGCGAGCACCTCAGTGTCCGAGGCTCGCGCGTTGCTCACGGAGCACGCCGAGTTTGGGGCGTGGGAGTTGGCGCGAAGCGTTCGGTTCATTGGCGGTGCCCGACGCGTGTGGTTGCGCAGGCGCACCATGCGGGTTGTGCGTACCGACGTTTTCTAGTTGTCCCCGGCGGGAATCAGCAGTCCGTGAGGAACGCTTCCATCACGCGCGTTCCAAAGGTCAGCGATTCCACCGGCACGCGCTCGTCGATGCCGTGGAACAGCTTGGAGAACTCAAGGCTCTGGGGCAGCCGGAGCGGGGCAAACCCGTAGCCGTTGATGCCAATGCCTGCGAGGTGTTTGTTGTCTGTGCCGCCCATGAGCGAATACGGGAGCACAACGGCATCGGGATCATCGGTCTTGACTGCGGCAATCATGCGGTCAACGATGTCCGCCTCGAAGGGCGCCTCGATTGCGGGCTCTGTGATGTACTGCTCCACCTTGACATTGGTGCCAGCGAGCTCTTCGATCGTGCGCAGCATTGACTCCTCGTGTCCCGCGAGGAACCTGGTGTCGACAAAGCCCGTGGCGGAATCCGGAATCACGTTGGTCTTGTAACCCGCGTCCATCATCGTGGGGTTCGAGGTGTTGCGGATCGAGGCATCCACCATGGCGCCGATCGAGCCCAGTTCCGCAATGATCGCCTTCAGCGTGTTGGGATCCGTTGCGTACTCAACCCCAATGATTTCTGCCGTTCCGCGCAAAAGCCGCTCTACCGTCGGGCTGATTTCCGTTGGCCATTCGTGAGTGCCAATTCTTGCCAACGCCCCTGCTAGGTGCGTAACTGCATTGTCCTCATGGACGAACGAGCCATGGCCCTGGCGACCGGTTCCAACGAGGCGCAGCCACTGGATGCCCTTCTCGGCGGTCTGGATCAGGTAGACGCGCTTGTCGCGAACCTGAATGGAAAATCCGCCAACCTCGCTAATGGCTTCCGTTGCGCCGTGGAAGTCGTCGCGGTGCTCGCTAGCGAGCCATTTTGCGCCACGAGCTCCGCCGTGCTCTTCGTCAGCGAAGAACGCAAGCACGATGTCCCTGGCAGGTTTGCGCCCCGACTTGATGAGGCGACCAGCAGCGGCGAGGTACATCGCGTCGATGCCCTTCATGTCCACGGCCCCACGGCCCCAGATCATGCCGTCCTTGATCTCGGCGCCGAACGGGTCAACCGTCCAATCCTCTTTAAAGGCGGGGACGACGTCGAGGTGGCCGTGAACAACGAGCGGCGGCCTCGACCGGTCCTCGCCCTCCCACAGGGCGGTGAGGCTGGTTCGGCGCGGCTCGCTCTCTCGTAAAACCGGCGAGAGGCCTAGGTCGCTGAGGTAGGTAGCGACATACTCCGCGACATCTCGCTCCCCCGGCCCCTCCACGTCCCCATAGTTGGAGGAGTCGATGCGAATGAGGTCCTGTGCGAGCGTGATGACGTCAGATTCGTCCATGCGATCAGGCTACCGGCGCGCTACATCGCCATGAATCCGTTGGAGATCACGATGCCGAGGATCACCAACCCGCCAAGGACAAAGAAGTAGACGATGCGGCGGTATCCGGCCTTCCAGGCTGCAACGCAAATGCATGCGATCGCGCCCGGGATCAGGGCTAGCCCATAACGGCCGGTCACGTTGGGGAAGTATTGCGGGACTGCCGTGTTCAGGTAGGCCTGCACCTGGACGATCGTGGGATAGATGAAAACCCCAGCCAAGACCATCCAGCCAAGCGAGCGTCGGGCAGGCTCTTTTGCGCACGCGACGATCACCGCGAAGACCGCGCCTATCACGATGATGTTCAGAAGCCGCGTCCACGCAACCATCAGGGCGACGTCGAGCGGAGGTTGCAGGTAGTACTCGGAGGCAAGGTTGATTCCGCTGAAGGCGGTCTCAAGCCACTCGGACCCAGGCAGCCCGGAAACATCGCGGGTATTGAGTCCCACCAATGGGTTTGTCCAGTACGGGTCTCCCCTACCCCCTTGAAACACCTGCCAGATCGCGTAGGGGACAAGAACGGCCGCGCCGATGGCTAATGGAATCGCAAGGTCCGCACGGTTGAAACGACGAATTCGCAGGTCGCGGATAAGACGCACAACGATGAGCAATGCGATCGCGATGAACGGCACCACGGTGATGGTCTTGGTGAGCCCGGCCAGGCCCGTCAGCACCGCAGGAAGCACCCATTTGTTGTAATCCTCGACGAAGATACGCGCGGCGAGCCACACGGCCGCGGCGCCAAAGACCGCGGCAGTCGCGTCGGGGTTGACCGTTGTTGAGGCGTGCAGGATGCGTGGGAAGGCAGGCAGCAGCAGCGGAGCGATGAGCGCGGCCGCCGGGTCTAGGCGCCAACGCCTGAGTGCCGAGTACAGCATGAACATGCCGCCCGCGAGCCACACGACGCCCATGAGACGTGCGGCGGTGACAAAGTCGATGCCGACGAACATTGCGTCGAGCGCCCTCGCGGGCAATCCCACCACTGCGTAGTACATCGGTGGATGCGCGAAATTGTAGTTCTGGCCGTCATAGGGGAAGGCCCATGCGCCATCTTCCGAACCGCACTCCGGGAGCTCGTACCCCTCCTGACCCACGCACGCCCAATGAGCCAAAATCGGCTCGGCAATTGCGGAACCGGCTCTGGGGAACTCGAAGTGGGCGGCCTGCCACGCGTAGTCGGCGTGGGTTGGCTCGTCAATGCGGCTCAGTGCCTTGCCCGGTCCGAGGACCACTGGAATGACGACGGCCGCGGCAACAATGACGTAGAAGATTGCGATGCCGATGCGGAAACGGCGCGAATCGTGGAATCCGGCGATCCACTCTTCGATCCCGGCGATCCAACGGGACGGCGCGAACCTGCTTGGTTCAGCGATGGACACGGACACGGGCTCTCCTCGGAGACTTGCGCCCGACGGCGCCGGGGTTTTCACACCGCTCAGCGGGGCGGTGAAAAAACTACCGCCTGAGTCGTGTCCGAGGGGGGACTTGAACCCCCACGCCCGTTAGGGCACTAGCACCTCAAGCTAGCGCGTCTGCCATTTCCGCCACCCGGACGAGGTGAACCAGGGCCCATTAAGCGCCCTAGCGCGAAGAAAAGAGTAGCACGGGTGCAGACTGCCCCAAACACGGCCCTCCTCCACACTCTTGTGCCTGCTGGCCATCGCCAAGCCGCAAAGCACCTGGTAGATGCCATGGGCGCGATGCGCCGTGCAGGAAGAGTGTGGAGGAGGGCTGCGGTTGAGCGCTAGGTTGCGCGCTACTCACGCGCTGTTCGCGCGCTATTCACGCGTCAACTGAGGATGCTGACGCCACCGGGGCCAACAAGCAGGCCCAGCACAATCAGAACGACTCCCCAGAGAACGTCCTTCTGGACAATTCGGACAATGCCAGCGATAACGAGAATCACGGCAGCGATGAACAGAATGGTGGTCCACATGATGGGTCCCTTGTTCGCAGTTGTCTTGCTTCTGTCGACTAGGCAACCTCAGTGCGTTGTGGGGTTATTCCCGGGCCATGAGCTCAGCGAGGGGGCAAGGACGCCGTTCCAGCAGGTAAATCACGTCTTTGAACAATTTCTGGGCGAGGCCCGATTCGAGCTCATTCCACGTCATTGGGCACGCCGCGGTGGGGCGGAGTTTGCCCCGCAGTGAATAGGGAGCGACCGTGGTCTTTGCCGCGCGATTCTGGCTCCAGTCAATGAGAATGCGGCCCTCTCTGACCGCCTTCCGAATGTTGGTGACCACTAAATCCGGCCGTTCGCCGGCTAGTGCGTCGGCCATCGCCTTTCCGTAGTCAGTGACTTCGTCCGAGCTCCGCTTGCCGTCCAGGCGGCCATAGATGTGAACGCCCTTGGAGCCGCTCGGCACGGGAATGGAGTCGATGCCATCGGCGCTGAGCCGTTCGCGGATGAGCAGCGCAAGCTCCACGATCTGCTCAGGCGTGGCTCCCTCACCTGGGTCGAGGTCAAAGATCATGCGATCAGGGTTGCGCCTGGCCCCACGTGGCCCAAAGCGCCACTGCGGCACGTGGAACTCAAGGGTGTTGTGCTGGACGTAGAACGCGAGCACCGCCGGCGAGTCGATGAGCGGGTAAGCGTTGGTGTGGTCATCGTGCTCGAGAGTGTGGGTGGCGATCCAGTCCGGCGCGTTCTTGTCGATGTCCTTGTGAAAGAACACCTTTCCCGGTTCATCTTCTGTTCCAACGCCGCTCATCCAGCGCTTGCGGGTCACCGGCCGGTCGTGTGCCAGTTCGATGAGCGCTGGCGCAACCGCCAGGTAGTAGTCGAGCACTCCCTGTTTGGTGAGTCCCGTCGAGGGATACATGACCTTGTCTGGGTGCGTGAATCGCACGTCACGGCCGTCTATGTTCACCGTTTCTGCCGACGCCATTCCCCCATCGTGCGCGTATCGGGTGCATTCAGGCAACCACGACTCAGCGGAAGTCGCGGCTCTTGCTCGGCACCTTGAGGCTCAGCGGCGCGATGTGCTCCGCAACCAGGTTCGTTGCTCCGTCCGCGCGCTCGATGCGACCACGAATCACGAGCGCGGGAGATCGTCTTGCGACCGCCTGGTATCGCTTCCACACACCCTGCGAACAGATGACGTTGAGAAACCCTGTCTCATCCTCGAGGGACAGGAACGTCACGCCCTTTGCCGTGCCCGGTCGCTGGCGATGCGTCACGACGCCCGCTACGCGAACCCGACGCTCTGCCTCGTGGGTGAGGACGTCACCTACGCGCAACACGCCGTTGGCATCGAGGCCCTCACGCACAAATACCGTGGGATACGCCTCCGCTGAGACCCCTGAGGCCCACACGTCTGCGATCGCCTCCTCCACGACTGACATGCCTGGCAGGGTTGGCGCCTTCACCCCGGGCACGGTGCCGGGAAGCGTGTCAGGTGCCTCAAGCGAGAGCACGCCCGACGCCCACAGGGCTTCTCGCCTCGTCACACCAAGGCTCTCGAGGGCTCCGGCGGTGGCAAGTGCCTCCCACTGTGCGGTTGAGAGCCCTCGCGTTGGCGCTAGTGCTCCCTTGATCCCCTTGGGCCGCACGCGAACCCGCCGCGCCATGTCGACGAGCGAGGTAAACGGTCCGTCAGCCCTCGCGTCGACGATTGCCTGCGCAGCCTCGACACCGAGCCCGCGAACCGCTCCAAGCCCCATACGCACCGCGAGCGTGCGGTCAACGCTCGTTAGCGCCGCCATGTCGGCGCGGACCTCATCGGGGATCTGGAACGGCTCAGCGAGCCGTTCAACCACCGCCAAGGCCTCCGATCGCGCAACGCACGGCCGCAGGATCACCTGGCCATGGCGTCGGGCATCTGCGGCGAGCGACTGAGGTGAGTAGAACCCCATCGGCTGCGCCGCGAGCAGCCCCGCATAGAACGCGGCCGGCTTGTGGACCTTGAGCCACGACGAGGCGTAAACGAGATAGGCGAAGGAGAACGAGTGGGACTCTGGGAACCCGAAGTCGCTGAACGCCTTGAGCTTGTCGAAGATCTGGTGGGCGATGTCTGCGGTGATGCCGTTGGCGTTGGCGCCAACCATGAAGCGAGCACGCAGGGCCTCCATGCGCTCGGGGCTGCGCTTGGAGCCCATTGCGCGGCGGAGTTGATCCGCGAGTGAGCCGTCGAAGCCCGCGCAGTCCATCGCCATCTGCATGAGCTGCTCTTGGAACAGCGGCACGCCAAGCGTCTTACCGAGCGACTTCTCGAGCAGCGGATGCAGGTACGTGACCTCCTCCCGGCCGCGCTTGCGGTTGATGTACGGGTGCACGGAGCCGCCCTGAATGGGGCCGGGGCGGATGAGTGCCACCTCCACGACGATGTCGTAGAACGTGCGTGGCCTGAGGCGCGGCAAGGTCGCCATCTGCGCGCGCGACTCGACCTGGAAGACGCCGACGGTGTCCGCGGCGCACAGCAGGTCATAGACGGCCTCGTCCTCTTGCGGGAGGTCGTGGAGGCCAAGCACCGTGTCCGAGCGCTCGCCCTCGGTCTCGCGGATGTACCGGAACGCGTACTTGAGGGCGGAGAGCATGCCGAGCCCAAGCAGGTCGAACTTCACGAGCCCAGCATCCGCGCAGTCGTCCTTGTCCCACTGGAGCACGGTGCGGCCGGGCATTCGCGCCCACTCAACCGGGCACACGTCAATCACCGGGCGGTCGCACAGCACCATGCCGCCAGGGTGGATGCCCAGGTGTCTTGGGAGACGCATGAGGCGATCTGCCAGGTCCAATACGGGCTCTGGGATGTGGTCCAGATCCTGCGCAGGAGGCGCGTCCGGCCACATGGCGTCCCGCTGAGTAGCCGCCCACTGCTCTTGCAGGTGGACGGGCACCCTGAGCGCGCTCCAGCGATCGATGGACGTTGACCAGGCGTCTTGTTGCCCTGCGCCGTAGCCCAGTGCGCGCGCGGCGTCACGTACCGCTGAGCGGGGTCGATATTGGATGACGTTGGCCACCATCGCGGCATTGATGCGGCCGTGGCGCGCGAAGACGTGCTGGATCACCTCTTCGCGGCGGTCGGATTCGATGTCGACGTCGATATCCGGCGGCCCGTCTCGCTCAGGTGCGAGGAAGCGCTCGAAAAGCAACCCGTGGGTCACCGCATCCACGGCGGTGACGCCAAGCGCGTAGCAGACCGCCGAGTTGGCAGCGCTGCCGCGGCCCTGGCAGAGGATGTCCGCCTTGCGGCAGAACGCCACGATGTCGTGGACGATGAGGAAGTAGCCGGGGAAATCGAGGGCTTCTATGACCGTGAGCTCGCGCTCAATCTGCGCCCACGCCCCCTTGACCCGCTCTCGGTCGGGTGGCCCATAGCGCTCTCGGGCCCCTCGGTAGGTGAGCTCGCGCAGCCACGTAGCCTCCGTGTAGCCCTCCGGCACGGGATATGGCGGCAGTTTGGGTGCAACGAGCGAGAGATCGAACGCGCTCTCTGCTCCCAACCGGGAGGCTGTTGTCACCGCCTGCGGGTGGCGGCGGTGGCGCCACATCATCTCCCCCGCGCTGCGCAGGTGCTGCCCGGGAGAACCCGGAAGCCAGCCGTCCATGTCGTCGAGCGAGGAGCGGGACCTGATCGCCGCCAACGCACCTGCTAGATCGGCATCCCGCGGGTTCGCATAGTGGGCCGCGGTAGTGGCCACGAGCGGAAGGCGGGCGTCGAAGGCCAAGTCCGCGAGGGCGTCGGACACCTCCGAATCGAAGGGTGCGCCGCTGTCAGTGATCTCCACCGCCACGTTGTCTCGCCCGAACAGCGCCACGAGCCTGTCAAGCTCGCGGCGGGCCGCGACCATCCCGTCGGCCGTCACCGGAGGGCCGCCAAGCACCCCGCCTCCCGCCGTCGAACCACTGAGCGCGCGCCTTACGGCACCCTTGCGGCACCCGGTGAGGACGAGGAACTCCCCCGCGCCGGTCTCCGCGAGCGACTCGAGCGTGTAGTGGGAGCGGCCCTTCTCCCCAGTCGCGAGATGCGCCATCCCGATCGCGTGGCTGAGCCTCCCATAGCCAGAGGCTCCTCTCGCGAGGACAACGAGGTGCTGTGCGCGGGGGTCCGGCGCCTCGGTTGGCGCGTCAAGCACCGGCCTGCCCTTAGCGTCGGGCACGGCAAGGCTTAGTTCGGAGCCGAACACCGTAGGCAGCCCGATGGCGCGAGCGGCCTGCGCAAAGCGGACAACGCCGTAGAGACCGTCATGGTCGGTAATGGCGAGCGCTGATAACCCAAGCCGCCCTGCCTCTGCCGCCATCTCTTCGGGCTGACTCGCACCGTCGAGAAAACTGAAGGCGCTGTGAGCGTGCAACTCCGCGTAGTCAACGACCTCCATCAGCGGCCAGCCTGAATCCACACAACTGCGAGTCCCATCCATTCGAACATATGTTCGATTATGGCATGGCCGGAGGACATTCGCGCTGCCGACCAAATGCTCGACAGAAGGTCGACCATATGACTGATAAATTCTCGACCATATGACCGATAGCGCGCTAACATGTAGGCATGGCTTACCGGCAACGCGTGATCGACAGCACCCTTGACGAGGCGATGAGTGAGCTTGCTGCAATCGCCATCGAGGGCGCTAAAGGGGTGGGAAAGACCGAAACAGCAAGCCGCCGTGCGGCCACAGTTCTCTCACTGAACGATCCCCGTGCCCGTGCGAGCCTGGCCGGAAACCTCGACGTCATCACAGAACTTGACTCACCCGTGTTCATTGACGAATGGCAACTTGAGCCGGACGTGTGGGAGCGCGTGCGCCGAGCGGTCGATGCCGACCCGCACGGCGATAGGAGGTACCTCCTTGCCGGTTCCGCAAACCCGGCACCGGGCGCGCGCGTCCACAGCGGCGCTGGGCGCATCATTCGCCTCACGATGCGACCAATGGCGCTCAGTGAGCGCGGAATCCAGGAAGCCGCTGTGTCACTGCGCGCATTGCACGCCGGCGGCGCCGAGATCAAAGGAATCACGTCGCTCACGGTCGGCGATTATGCGGACGAGATACTTCGTTCCGGCTTTCCTGGCATCCGCGATCTCAGCGAGCCAAACCGTGATCGCCAACTTGATGGCTATCTTGCGCGGATAACAGACGCGGATCTTCGCGACAACGACATCGCGGTCCGCAGGCCCGAAGCGCTGAGGGCATGGTTGCGCGCCTACGGCGCTGCGACCGCATCCACCGCCGACTATGCCAAGATCCTGAATGCCGCCACACCCGGGGAGGCCGACAAGCCGGCGAGGAGCACCGCGGATACGTACCGTGAGCACCTCACGAGGCTGTTCTTGCTGGACCCGCTGCCAGCCTGGGCCGCTGCGGGGACACCACTCGGTCGCCTGGGACACGCTCCCAAGCATCACTTGGCGGACCCGGCGCTCGCGGCACGCCTCGTGGGCATCGGGAAGAAGGGGCTGGTGGTCGGGAAGGGTGAGGTTGCCTCACCGTCAGCAGGAACATGGCTCGGCGCACTCTTCGAGTCACTCGCTGTCCAATCCGTCCGCGTCTATGCGGACGTCATGAATGCCCAAGTAGGCCACCTGCGAACCAAAGGCGGGGAGCACGAAGTCGACATCATCGTCGAGACCAACGACCAGCGGTGTGTCGCCCTTGAGGCCAAGCTCTCCGGGACCATCGGCGACAGTGATGTAAAGCACTTGCATTGGCTCCAGAAGCAACTTGGACCACGGCTCATTGACAAGGTGGTGCTCAACACGGGCCCGTTCGCCTACCGACGGCCCGACGGGATCGCGGTGATTCCCCTCGCGTTGCTCGGCCCCTAGAAGGCCGTCCGGCGAGAAGTTCACAGCCCTTCATTGATCGACCCAGGGATTGACGACTGCGATACCCGCCCCGTCAAAGTGCTTGATGTTCCGCGTGGCGAGCGCGTGGCCGCCTATCGCGGCGATTGCGGCGATCTGAACGTCGAACGTGCCCGCCACCACACCCGCGGCCTCGTGCGCAGCGCGGATCGCGGCGTACGCGACCGCCTCTGGTTCCCCAAATGGCAGGACGGGGATCCCCGCGAGACCAGAGTCGAGGACCGTCTCAAGTGCGCGCTTGCGGGAGCCGACAGGCAGTCGCTCCACGCCGTAACGCAGTTCGGCGACCGTGATTGCCGTGGTGGCAATGTCGGCACCGTGGCGCTCGACCCATGCGATCACCGCCTCGTTGGGCGCGGGGCGCATCGTCTCGCTGAGAACGTTGGTGTCGAGGATGATCACGGTCAGTCGAACTCGACGGGCGGGGTCACCTCGCGGGCCAAGACGTCGAGCTCAATCCCGCCTAGTGCGCGAATTTCCGCCATGGCGTCGAGCCACTGACGACCGACGTTCGTGCGCTGCGATGCAACAACCGATTGAAGGATCTCCCTTACCTCGGCCTCCATGGAGCGGTCGTGGCTGGCTGCACGCTCCTTGAGGGCGCGCTTGGTGTCTTCGGGAAGATTGCGAATTGTCAGCGTAGCCATTGGTCGCCTCCTGACAGCAATGCTAGCATTGATCGCGAATTCTGACCCGGATGGCCTAGTCATAGATCGCGTCGAGCTGCCATTGCCCGCCACGGAATGCCACGAGCAAAGCCGCCCTCGTTTGTCGTGCGCGAAAGAACAACCCTTGAGTCATGTCAAGTCTCGCGTCAACTACCGGTTGGCGGCTCGCAACCTCGAATGGGGCCCAGAGTGCCGTCGGACGGCAGCGGTTCCGTTTGACGGATCTCCAGCAACTCTGTCCACAGTTCGTCGACGGTCTTGCCCTCTGTGTCCCAATTGACACCGGCCCGCGCGAGGCAAGCCTCTAGATCATCGAGACCGTCGAGGAATACCTGGTCTTGGGCAGAGACCGAGGATGGCTGCATCTGGTAGAGAGCCTCGATCGCTTCGGAATGCATGCGAATGCATGCGTCTGCCACCGGATTCCCCGATTCCGGCCCTTCGTAGAAATAGCCGATCACAGGAAACCCTCGCGACTCATCTGCCGGATAGATCTCAGTGTGATATCCCGCGTCTGAGATGCATTCAATGGATCGGTGAATGGCCTCTTGATAGTCCTCAAATGCGATGGCGCCCTCCGCGGCCGCCCGCTTGAGCACGGCCACCTGCATATCGTCCATGTCGTGCGCCTCTGCATCTTCGAGGTAGCCGGACGCGAGCATGCCAAAGGCGCTCGTTGGCGCAACGAAAGGTACATCGCTCGGCTCAGGTGGACCCGCTGAACAGCCCGCCAGAGCAACCATGACTAGTGCGACCAATGCCACACGTACGGTTTGCGGGGGCGCGCCCTTGAGCGATCCCCCGCGAACGGGGTCAACTGACTGCGGTGTGGTAGGACGAAACGAGTTCATCGCTCCCCGTAAGTTGCTTCACGGCGTATGACGGGTGCGTGACCGTTGAGGACCAGCCTGCGTACCCCGCCGAATTGGTGTAATAAATCTTCACGGTCACCGAGGTACACGTGTTGTTGGAGTGCTCCTCAGTCGACGCCTTGTCGTTCGGCGCACTTGCGAACGTATCGGCCGAACAACCGATGGTAGAGATTACGCCTGATCCGCTACCGGTGAGCGTGCCTGTAGCGGTGTATGCGTAGGCGGCACCGGCACCGACTACGGCTAAGCCAAGAGCCGCGAGGAGCGTCACAACGCCGAGGCTCCCCTTCTTTGCCAACTGAAACATGGCGACTACTTTTCCATAGTGACCCCATTGTCACGGGGAAGAGGGTACTCCCCCTCGATCCAACCTTGCCCCCCCCCTGATCCGGGCTGTCAAATGATAGGAGCGGCGCCCATCGCGGATGCGTGGATCCATCGTGCCAACGTCAGTTCGATCGCACAGGCTGTGCAATCAGTCATACATCGCCTCGAGTTGCCATTCCCCACCACGGAACGCCACGAGCACCGCGACAGTCCCCTCGTCGCCCGGCGCTTGTGAACTGCCCAGTGCGATCTGCATGTACGCGCCACGGGATGCCTCCGTACTCCACCACCGCTGCGCGATGGGCCACGGCCCCGCCCACGAATCCACAGGTCGTGGCCGGTCCCACACCGGCCCTTCAACCTTCCCCACATGGCCCGACGCTGGGTGTCGGTTTGCGGCTCGCGCTCGCTCGTCCGTGGGATCGGCTTCGAGGCGTACCCACGTTGGCGGTGCGCTCATCGCGAGGCGGCGGTCGATGCTCACGGGAGTGCCTCCCGCGTCGAGTACCTGGACCGGCCCCGGTGCTGCGAGGACGGTCGCCGGAGCGGGATCCGGAATGCCCCCCGGCCACGGGTGCGCGAGAGGGCGAGAGTCGACGGCCTCTTGACCCCAGGGCAGCGCGAGTACCCGCTCTCGCGGAGATCTGCCGCCTTGTTCGCGAACGGCGAGCACGCCGTCGGGCCCCAGCAGTCCCTGGACGCGCTCAAGGGTGCGCTGAGCGCGAGAGTCAGCGCCGGAGACTCCGCCCCACAGGTAGGACTGCTCCGAGCCCAGTGGCACAACGTCTTCCGCCGTGACGCCGAGCGACACGAGTCCCGAGCGTTCTGGACCGTCTGCGGTTCCGCTGAGCCAGCCCTCGAGCTGCCACCGGACGCGATCGGCCATGTGGGCCGCGAAGGCGCCCGCTCGCACTCCGACATCGGTGCGCCACACCCTCTCGAGTTGTTGACCACGCTCGGTAGCAGCGACGATGCGCACCTTTCCGCAGCGCATACCGGCGTCGAGCAGAGCGGAATCGAGCCTTTCCGCGAGCAGTCTCGCGACCGGGATGAGTTGCTGAGAGTTCTGAGCCGGCTCCTCGAAGACGTAGTCGACGGCGATGTCCTCTTCCGCTCGACGCAGCACGGGAGGGGCAACATCCTCACCGCGAGCGACGCGATGCGCCCATGCCCCAGCAGGGCCGAACCTCGCGAGAATGTCGGAGAACGGTAGGTCCGTGAACGCCCCCAGGGTGTCGATGCCGAGCCTCGTCAGCACGGACACGAGATCCTCAACCGCCTCTCGCTTTGTGCGCTCCATCGCCGCGAGGGTCAGCGTGTCGATGGGGTGCGGCGAGAGGAACCGGGCAGACTCCCCCGCCGGAATGAGCGCAGACGACCTTGCCGCAAGCACCGCGGCGAGCAGCCCGTCGGCCGCGCCTACCGCGCTCTCGCAGCCTGCAATCTCTGCGACCGCGTTCACGAGCGCCTCTGCCAGCGCCTCCTCGGATCCGTGGAAGCGGGCAGCACCCTCCGAGGGGATCATGAGCAGTCCAGGCCGCGAGATCTCAACCCCTGAGACGACCTCCTCCGCGGCTGCCGCGACGGCCTCGAATTGGCGGGCGTCTCGCGCCTCGTCATACGGGAGGATCGTGAGGTCCGGGCACGCGCGTTGCGCGAGGCGCTTGCGCTGGCCGCGTCTCACTCCCGCGGCTCGTGCCGCAGCTGACACCGCAACCATCCCGCGCCCGTGAAGCACCGCGGCTGGTGCGCTTGGGCTCAGCCCTGCTTCTGCGGCCGCGGCGACGACTGGCCAGTCGGGAACCCACAGCACGGCGCGACGAGTTGTCGCGACCACGGCCGCGGTCACGCCGCACCTTCAAGCGCTGCAGGCTGCCCGACGCTGTCGCGGCTCTCGCGCCGCAGCCCGGTATCGACGTCGAGAGTGAGCAGCACCCGGCGCACCTGCCCGCCTGCACGCGAACTCATAGCGACGGTCATCTCTCGCTCTCGCAGCCGACCATCACCGGCACCGAGCCCTCGCCACCGAGACGACTCCACCGTGAGCGTGACGTGCGCCCCTTCCCACGAACCCGCACTCACGATCACCGCACCTCGCTCGCGTGCGCGGGCGACCAGACGACGGCGATCGGCATCCGCGAGGGCAAGCCGCGGACCAAGCACCACAACATCCATGCCGTCAACGCACGCACCTGCAACGGCAGGCGCCTGCGCACCCGGATGCGGAATGAGCGCGAGCCGCGAGAGTTCGATGCCACGACGAGCGGCTGCCACAACTCCTACTTGTGGCATGCCGATCATCGCGGTCCATGACCCCTCTCGAGAAGCTTCCGCAACCAGGGCAAGTACCAGGGACGTCGATCCCTGCACCGCGACCACCTGGCCGCGACGGAGGCCCGTTGGCAGAGCGTCGGACAGCGTGGCCGCGAGCGGGAGAACGGGGGTCTCCCAGCATTCGACGCCCGTCACCGATCTAGTGGTGCCAACGCGCGACTGCACCGCGGCAAGTGCCGCGCGGGCCTTCTCAAGGCGCGCGGACTGGTGTGACGCGTCCATCCCGGCCTCCCATCATTCGAACATATGTTCGATTATGGCACTGGGATCCGACATGCGCGAGCGCGGGTTGTGGCGCAGATTGTCGCGCAGCCCCGACCGACGCCCCCACGCCCTCCGCCTGCTACGCTGACACAAAATGTAAGCGCGTACATTCGAGACCTGCACCGTCGGAGGACCTCGTGACACCAGCCCGTCGCACCGCCCCTAAAAGAGCCGCCGCCCTCATCGCCGCGAGCATCCTCGCCCTGGGCGCTATAGGCATCACCGCGAGCATCCTCGCTAGTGACAACTCCGCCCCCCACGCGGTAGCGCCCGTGCGGGCAGACGGCACCACGAATCAGTCCTTCTACTTCGTGATGACGGATCGCTTCAACGACGGAGACCCCGTGAACAACGACGGCGGACTCGGCGACGACCCCCAAGTCTCCGGATACGACACCACAAACTCGGCCTACTACCAGGGCGGAGACCTCAAGGGGATCGAGGACAAGCTCGACTACATCCAAGGCCTAGGAGTGAACGCGATCTGGGTAACTCCCCCGTTCACCAACAAGCCCGTGCAGTTCGAGGACACCTCAGCGGGCTACCACGGCTACTGGATTACGGACTTCGAGAACATTGACCCCCACCTAGGCGGCAACGAGGCAATGAGTTCGCTCATCGGCGCGGCGCATGAGCGCGGGCTCAAGGTCTACTTTGACATCATCACCAACCACACGGCCGACGTCATCGGCTACGAGGGCGGCGACCGGCTCCCCTACGTCTCCACGGACACGGCCCCCTACAAGGACACTGACGGCAACGCGTTCAGCGACAGGGCCGTCGCGGGCTCAGAAGACTTCCCGACGCTGTCGCCGGCAACCTCGTTTCCTTACGTTCCCGTGCTGGCAGACGGGGAAGAAACGGCAAAGAACCCAGAGTGGCTCAACGACGTCACCGCGTATCACAACCGCGGAAACACCACCTTTACCGGTGAGGATTCTCAATACGGGGACTTCTTTGGCCTCGACGACCTCTTCACGGAAGACCCCCGCGTGGTGCAGGGAATGGCGGACATCTACACCGGCTGGATCCGGGACTTCGACGTCGACGGGTTCCGCATCGACACGATGCGCCACGTTGACGACGCGTTCTGGCAGCGGTTCGGCCCAGAGGTTCTCGAAACGGCAAAGGCCGAGGGCAAGGACGACTTCTTCATGTTCGGCGAGGTGTTTGACACATCTCGCGCAAAGACCAGCCACTTCACCACGATGGACGACCAGCAGGCCGTTCTCGACTTCCCGTTCCAGGCAGCGGCCAGAGAGTTCGCCTCGAGGTCAGGTTCCGCAGCCGATCTTGCCGATTTCTACGCCGACGACGACTGGTATACCGACGCGGACTCGAGCGCGTATTCGCTGCCCACGTTCCTCGGCAACCACGACATGGGCCGGTTTGGCGGCTTCCTGCAAGCGGACAACGGCAACGCAAGCGATGACGAGCTGCTCGCGCGCGACCAACTCGCCCACTCGCTGATGTTCTTCACTCGCGGCAATCCGGTGATCTACTACGGCGACGAGCAGGGACTCACCGGCGAGGGCGGCGATCGCGCCGCGCGACAGGTCATGTTCGGCACCTCGATCGCCGAGTACACCGGCCAAGACCTCATCGGCACGGAGGCGACGCTCGCATCCCCCGCCTTCGACGCCGACCATTCGCTGTACGGGCACATCAGAGACCTCAACGCAATGCGCAGTGAGTACGCGGCGCTCACGACGGGTGCCCAAATCTCCCGCTACGCAGACGACGACGTGTTCGCCTTCAGCCGCTTCGACCGCGACGAACGCGTCGAGTTCGTGGTGGCACTCAACGGCGCCGACGAGCCTCGCACGGTCGCGGTGCCCACATGGGGCGGCAATTTCACGCTCGTCTACGGCGTGGCCGATGCCGCCGTTGCGGCTACAGACAACGGCACCGTCTCGGTGACGGTTCCCGCATTCGGCGCCGTGGTCTACCGGGCCGACGCTGCGCTTGCCGGAACGGAGGCACCGCAGGTTTCACTTGGGGAACCAACGGTCGCGGCCGACGACGCCGGCCGGGTGGAAGTGACGGCAACAATTGACGCGGACTCGTACGCAGAGGTCAGCTTCTGGGCTCGCGCTTCCAACCCCTCGCCGGGCGGAGGCGAGTGGACCCACATCGGCACCGACGACAACGCTCCCTATCGCGTCTTTGATGAGGTCTCCGACCTCGCCCCTGGTACCACTGTCGAATACCTGGCCGTAGCGTCGGACGGCGCTGGGCACGACCGCACCTCTGAAACCGTGGCGACTACTGTGCCCGCGCCAGTCGTGAGGCTAGAGACGCCTGCGCCGGGAGAACTGCTTGGTGAGGAGCCAATCGTCTCCGCGAGCGTGTGGCCGGATCGAGCGGGAACCGTTGTGGTCATCGAGCGGCGCGTGCAGGGCGGCGATTGGGAAGAGGTTGGTAGCGACGACTCGTCGCCAACCTATGCGGTCACCGACAACCTTGCCGGAGTCGAGGCCGGCCGCGACGTCGAGTACCGGGCGGTCGCGAAGCAAGGCGACGTGACCGCAGAGTCCGGAATCTTTGCCGGCAAGTCAGGAGCCGAGGCGCAACCCGACGAGGTCGCCCTTCCTGGCACCGTGAACTCCGTGATGGGATGCGGCGAGGATTGGGCGCCGTGGTGCGACCAGGCTCAGATGACCCTTGACGAGGAGAGCGGGAAGTGGTCGATCACCGTTGACCTGCCGGCCGGCGACTACGAATACAAGATCGCGCTCAACCGCGCATGGGACGAGAACTACGGCGATGGAGGTGTGAAGGACGGACCCAACATCCCCCTCTCACTCGATGCCGACGCGACCGTGACGTTCACCTACGACAACGCGACGCACCTAGTAACCGTCAGTTAGCGCGGCCACTCAACGTACGCAACTCCCACATCGCGACAGCAGCCGCAGCGGCGACATTGAGCGAGTCAACTCCCCCACGCATCGGGATCACGACTGCCTCATCGACGTGCTCAAGAGCGGCCCTGGTGAGCCCGTCGCCCTCCGTGCCCATGACGAGCGCAACCGTGCCCTCGCGATGGCGAGTGGCAAAGTCATCCAACGACACAGCGTCGGGCCGCAGGGCGAGACCCGCGACGACAAATCCAAGCCCACGCAACTCATCCAAAGCTCCGGGCCAGGACTCCGCGCGGGTCCATGGAACCTGAAAGACCGTCCCCATCGACACCTTTACGCTGCGTCGATAGAGCGGGTCAGCGCATTGGGGTGACACCACAACCGCGTCGGCGCCAATCCCCGCGGCGGAGCGGAAGATCGCGCCGACGTTCGTGTGGTCAACGACGTCCTCGATGACAACCACTCGCCGCGCGGAGGCAACGAGGTCCCCCAATGGCGGGAGATCCGGCCGGTTCATCGCCGCCAACGCTCCCCGGTGGACGTTGAATCCAGTGATCGCTTCGAGCTCATCTTCACCGCGAACAAGCACTGGTGTACCGACAGGAAGCAAGGGGGCGACGGAGTCAACCCACTTGGGTGAGCACAACACGGATCGGGGAACGTGGCCCGCCGCGATCGCCCGCGCGATGACCTTGGCACCCTCTGCCATGTACAGGCCGCGTTCTACCTCGAGCGAACGCCGAAGCGCTACGTCTGTGAGGTCGCGGTAGTCCGCGAGCAACGCCTCATCAGTCACCGCTCACGTCCAAAATCGCTCGTAACGAAGTGACGCGCGTGACGGCTGTAGGCCGCACGCGCGTCACTTCAGTCACACCGACCCTCGCGAATCACTCCGCGGGTGGGGCTGGAGGTACGGGGGGCGCTTGGCCCTTTTCTGCCTCGTTGTCGAACGGCTTGCCCGAACGGGTTCCGTGAGACTCTGCGTCCGCGGTCACACCCTCCGCAAGACGGCGAGCCTCTTCGAGAGCCTTTCGCGGGTCCTCGAGAGCGGACGTGATCTTGGACTTTCGTGCCTTTGACGCCTCGGAGCGCTCGAGCGGCTCCGGGTCCTCGTCGGCACCAAACCCTGCAGCAACGGCCTTGAGCGCACCCGTGAACTCGGTAGGTACGAACCAGATCTTGTTGGAGTCCGTCTTGGCGATCTCCGGGAGCATCTGCAGGTACTGGTACGCAAGCAGCTTGGAGTCGGCATCGCCCTCGTGGATGGCGTCGAAGACCTGGAGGATCGCTCGCGCTTCACCTTCTGCGCGAAGGATCTTGGACTGCGCGTCACCCTCTGCCTTGAGGATCGCGGATTGCTTCTCACCTTCAGCGGTGAGGATCGCGGACTGCTTGATTCCCTCAGCGTTAAGGATCGCGGCGCGGCGGTCGCGCTCTGCACGCATCTGCTTCTCCATCGAGTCCTTGATCGACGCGGGCGGCTCAATCGCCTTCAGCTCAACGCGGTTGACGCGGATTCCCCACTTGCCCGTCGCCTCGTCGAGGACGCCGCGCAGCTGGCCGTTGATCTGGTCGCGGCTCGTAAGCGTCTGCTCAAGGTCCATGGTGCCGACGATGTTACGAAGCGTGGTGGTGGTCAGCTGCTCAACACCGGTGATGTAGTTGGCGATCTCGTACACCGCGGCCTTGGGGTCCGTCACCTGGAAGTAGATGACCGAGTCGATGTCGACGACCAGGTTGTCCGAGGTAATCACGGACTGCGGCGGGAACGAGTAGACGAGTTCACGAAGGTCTACCTTGTGGCGCACCTTGTCAAAGAACGGGATCAGGAAGTGCAGGCCAGCGTCCATCGTGCGGCTGTAACGACCGAGTCGCTCGACGATGTACGCCTGCGTTTGGCGCACAACAACAATCGCCTTCGCGATCGCGATGATGACAAACAGCGCGAAGAACAGGACGACAATCGCCCACAAGATATTCTCAGGTTCCATTGCTTAAGCCTCCTTGGCCTTGACGATTGCAGTTGCGCCCTCGATGGCGACAACCGTGACGTAGCCGTTCTCGGCTACCGTCCCTTCAACAGCTTTCGCGGTCCACACCTCGCCGTTGAGCTTGATGCGCCCATTGCGCGTGGTTACCTCGTCGAGCGCGATACCTTCACGCCCAACCAGTGCGGCCGTGCCGGTCACCGAAGGCGATGTCTTGAAGTGACGCATGAGGTAGGGACGCAGCACAAACAGCAGCACAGCGCTCACCACGGCGAACGTCGCGATTGACCCCCACAGCGGGAACCCGAGCATCGCGGCAAGTCCCGCGGCCAAAGCACCGCCGGCGAGCATCGCAAAAGTCAGGTCAAGCGTGAAGATCTCCGCGATGCCTAACAGCATCGCGCCAATGAACCACCACAGTGACTGATTCACGTGAGCCTCCTTTGGCCACTATCCAGAACGGCGGGCCGTAAACCTGCCGTCAACTTCTCCAAGTTCAACGCCCATCGCATACGTGCGCGAAAGGTTCTCCGCAGTTAGCGTCTCGGTGAGCGGACCAGCTGCGACAACCTCACCCCCACGCAACAACAGAACGTGAGTGAACCCTACTGGTATCTCCTCAACATGATGCGTCACGAGCACTATGGCCGGCGAACGGCGGTCGCCCGCGAGTTCCGTCAGCGCTGCAAGCAGCTCCTCGCGACCACCAAGATCCAACCCCGCCGCCGGTTCGTCAAGCAGCAGCAGTTCAGGGTCTGCCATCAGCGCGCGCGCGATCTGAACGCGCTTGCGCTCCCCCTCGCTCAGTGTCCAGAACTCGCGCTCCGCGAAGTCGGTCATGCCGAAAGCGTCAAGCAAAGCCCCGGCGCGCTGCTCGTCCGGCTCTTCGTACTCTTCGCGCCAACGACCTGTGATGCCGTGCGCGGCTGTCATCACGACGTCGCGAACGATTTCTTCGGGCGGGATCCTGTCCGCGAGCGCCGCGCTGGACAGTCCAACGCGAATGCGCAGTTCCTGCGTGTCCGCCTCGCCAAGAACCTCGCCAAGTATTCGCGCAACACCCGCCGTGGGGTGTGACCTCGCGGCGGCAATGGAAATCAGGCTGGTCTTACCCGCGCCGTTGGGCCCAAGTACCACCCAGCGATCCGCTCCATCAACGTGAAGGTCGATTCCGCGCAGGATTTCGTTGCCGTCCCTGCTGAGCGTCACGCCTTCGAACGCCAGCACTTCTGTCATGCAGCGAGCCTACCGAAGAATGGAGTGGTAAAGGTCGAGCGTCCGGTCGCCGATCGCCGCCCAGGAAAAGTGCTCGCGCGCACGCTCTCGGCCCGCAAGGCCCATGCCCGACGCTCGCTCACCATCGAGCGCGACGGCAGCAAGGGCGGCGGCCAGGTCGGCAATAAATTCCTCTGGTCGCAGCGGGGTTCCCGTTCCATCAGTGAGCTGGTCAAGAGGGACGAGCGTGCCGGTGACACCGTCGACCACCACCTCGGGGATACCGCCCGTGGCGGACGCCACGACGGGCAAACCCACCGCCATGGCCTCGAGGTTCACGATGCCGAGCGGTTCATAGATAGAAGGACACACAAAGACGGTGCACGCATCGAGGACCGCCACGAGCTCCGCTCTGGGCAACATCTTCTCGATCCAGATCACGCCGTCGCGCTGCTCTTGAAGTTTGGCGACCGCCCCGGAAACCTCAGCAGCAATCTCCGGCGTGTCAGGGGCCCCAGCGCACAGCACCACCTGGATGTCCTTGGGCAGTCGCTCCACCGCACGCAAGAAGTACGGCAACCCCTTTTGCCGCGTGATGCGACCAACGAAGACCACGGCAGGGCGAGACGTGTCGATTCCCCACTCGGCGACCACAGCGTCGGCCCGTGCCTTGTCTTCGTCTGTGCTTGGAGGCGCCCAACCCGCCACATCGATGCCGTTGTGAATCACGTGCACCTTGCCGGGGTCGAGCAACGGGTAGCACCGCAAGACGTCTGCGCGCATGCCGGCGCTCACAGCGATGATGGCGTCCGCGGCCTCGTATGCGGTCTTCTCTATCCAACTAGAGACGCGATATCCCCCTCCGAGTTGTTCCGCCTTCCATGGCCGCAGCGGCTCAAGTGAGTGCGCGGAGAGCACATGCGGGATGCCATGCAGGGTCTTGGCCAGGTGGCCCGCCATGTTCGCGTACCAGGTGTGAGAGTGAACAAGGTCCGCTCCCTCGCAATCGCGAGCCATCGGCAGGTTGTGCGCAAGCACGTCAAGTGATGCATCGCCGACGCCCCCGCCAAGGGCCGCGTAGCCCGTCACCCCAGGCTCGCTGCGCGGTCCATCGAATGCTCGTACCTGCACGTCGATGTGCTCGCGGAGCACCGCAGCAAGCTCGGTCACGTGGACGCCTGCACCTCCGTAAACGTGTGGTGGGTATTCACGGGTGAGGAGGTCTGCACGCATAGTTCCCACGCTAGTCCTCCTGACACCCGCGCCAGGCCGTCCGCGGCCACCGCATGCCGCCTATGCTGGGCATATGCCTGCGCCCAAAGTCCTCGCCATTGTTCTCGCGGGAGGCGAGGGGAAGCGACTGATGCCCCTCACCGCGGCCCGCGCAAAGCCAGCAGTCCCGTTTGGCGGTACCTATCGTCTTGTTGACTTTGCGCTGAGCAATGTCATCAACTCGAGGTACCTGCACGTAGTGGTGCTCACCCAGTACAAGTCGCACTCACTTGACCGCCACATCGCGCGCACCTGGCGCATGTCGCCGCTGCTGGGTAACTACGTAGCGCCTGTGCCCGCGCAACAGCGACGCGGCCCACACTGGTACCTCGGCAGTGCCGACGCGATCTATCAAACGGTCAACATCATCGAAGACGAGCGGCCAGACATCGTCGTCATCGTTGGCGCTGACCACGTGTACCGCATGGACTTCTCGCAAATGGTCGACGCGCACGTAGCCTCCGGCGCGGGGTTTTCCATCGCCGGCATCCGGCAGCCAATCGCACTTGCTCCGGAGATGGGTGTCATCGACATCGACCCTGATGACCCAAGCCGGGTGCGCGCATTCCTTGAAAAGCCAAAGAACCCCGACGGGCTCGCGGACAGCCCTGGCGAAGTGCTCGCCTCAATGGGCAACTACGTGGCCAACACCGATGCGCTGCTCGAGGCCCTCGCAAAGGATGCCGACCGCGTTGGCTCCAAGCACGACATGGGCGGGGACATCGTCCCGTACTTCGTTGAGCGCGGCGAATGCGGCTTCTACGACTTCCGTTACAACGACGTTCCAGGCTCAACGGATCGCGATCGCAACTATTGGCGAGACGTTGGAACGCTCGACTCGTACTTTGAGGCGCACCAGGACCTCATTGCGGTAACGCCGATCTTCAACGTCTACAACGACAGGTGGCCCATCCACCAGGGACTAATCACCGCTCCGCCGGCAAAGTTCATCCACTCTGAAGAGGGCCGCCTTGGACACGCCGCGGACTCAATCGTCTCCCCTGGCGTGATCGTCTCGGGCGCAACCGTCACCGGGTCCGTGCTGTCCCCCGGAACACGGTTGCACTCGTGGTCAACCGTTTCCGACTCTGTGCTGTTGGACAACGTGCAGGTCAACCGCCATGCCCAGATTCACCGCGCCATCGTCGATAAGAACGTGATTGTCGAAGACGGTGCCCGCATTGGCATTGACCGCGAACACGACCTCGCGCGCGGCTTCACCGTCACCGAGTCCGGCATCACCATCGTTGCGAAGGGCACCGTGGTCAAATCATGACCCGCCTGCTGGTGATGGACGTTGATTCCACCCTCATCACCGCAGAGGTCATCGAACTCATCGCCGAACACGCGGGAACGCGCGAGCAAGTGGCGAGGATCACCGAGGCCGCCATGCGTGGGGAACTCGACTTCGCGGAATCACTTCGCGAGCGCGTCGCAACCCTTGCGGGAGTACCTGACACGGTCTTTGAAGAGGTGATAGCGCAGATCGAGTTCTCTCCCGGTGCACCAGAGCTTGTCGCCGCGGCTCAATCCGCGGGTTGGGAGGTTGCCCTGGTATCCGGCGGCTTCGCGGAGATCGTCGAAACTCTCGCGACCCGCTTAGGGATCAGCCGTTACCGTGCCAACCGGCTTGAAGTCGCCGACGGAGAGCTCACTGGCCGAACCGTCGGGCCGGTTATTGATCGTGAGGCAAAGGAAGCTGCCCTGCGAGAGTTCGCCGCCGAGCTCGGTATTTCGACGGAGGACGTGGTCGCGATCGGCGACGGCGCCAATGATCTTGCGATGATGGCCGCGGCGGGCCTCGGAATCGCGTTCAATGCCAAGCCGATAGTTCGCGAACAGGCGGATGCGGCGATCGAGGGCCGCTTGGACCTCGCAAGGGAACTGCTCGGAATCTAGGCCTCGTGGGCGGCGAAGGCGGGAAACCCGTCGATGCTCTCGAGATTCTTGCGCATTCGGTATTCCACGAGGCCGTCGTCTCCCTTCGACTCCGCCCATCGCTCGAGGTCATCGCGGTCGCCTACGTAGTCCAGATACGGCACGGACATCCCGCACGAATCGCTGACGCGTTCCGCGGAGACGATGAACACCGCCCGCGCTCCGGGCATGTTGGGGAAACGCGCGGCCCATTCCGGCCAGTCGTCGCTGTCGCGGGTCACCACGCGCGCCGTGCCCTGCACACGAACAATGTTGGGTGTTCCCTCAAACGCGCACCACATCAGGGTGATGCGGTTGAGCGCGCGAATATGCGCAACCGTCTCCGAGCCGGAACCGGTGAGATCCATGTAGGCCACGGTGAGGTCGTCCACGACTACCAGCGAGCCGAGCCCGCCCTTTGGCGACACGTTGACACGCCCGTCGGCCGCAGCTGTGGCAACAAAGTACATCGGCTGCTTCGCGATGAAGTCAGCGAGGTAGCTGTTGATTGTGGGGTATTCGGTGCCCATGCCTCCACCTTACGGCTGCCCGCGGAGCCAACCGTCAATTGTGCCGATTGCTGTCGCCTCTTCCAGCAGGCTTCGCGACTCGTCATCAAGTTCCAGCGCGGAAATGGCCTCTAGCAGGGCGTTCGTCTCACGAATCCATCGCCCGCGCATTTCCGACGGCGTCGCGTCGCCTCCCGTACGCAACGCAGTTGCCAGCCCGACGGCGACGCTCGCGTTACCAACGGCGGTTGGCTCTTGCGTCACCCAGCGGGCATTGTCGACGTCGTAGCGCTCGCCGTAGAGGCCGGTGGCCGGGTGCCAAAGGTGCTCGCGATGCATGCGGTACTGCATATCCGCTGGGGCAAAGTCGCCCGTCACGACCAAGAACGGGACCACGGTGGCGACGGACTGCACCCACACCTCGCCATCATGGCCCGGGTAGTACAGCGCTCCAGAGTCGTGCCGCGGCGCCCACCGCAGCATCTCCCACCTGCGCGCTTCGAGTTCGTCCTCAGAAGTGGGCATGCGAGGAGCAAATGGCGGTCAAGACCGCTGACCGCTGGCCCAGGTCCGCGATCGGTCCATCAAAATCGAGGAGCGCGGCGGTGCCCGTGGGAAGTCCCTGCGAAATGCGCTGCATCGCCTTGGTCTCGGAACTGGGGCCTGCGAGCCACGCTGCCGTGGCGGAGATCGTGGGCTCGTGCCCAATCACCGCGACGGTCCCATCCGTCGAGAGCCCGCGGAGCAGTGCCACAATGCCACCGACGTGTGTTTCATACAGTTCGGCAGATGTCACCGCCTCCGCCTCCGGAAACGCGGCGGCCATGAGCTTCCACGTCTGCTGTGTCCGGGTGGCGCTTGAAACCAGCGCCAACGCGATCTCAACCCCAGCGTCGGCCAGGGTTTCCCCTAGTGCCGTCGCGGAGCTACGGCCCTCAAGCATCAAGGCGCGGTCGTGGTCGTCAAGCCCCAGGCGCGGAGCCTCCGCCTTTGCGTGGCGAACAAGCACGAGCCGCGTCATCGCTTAAGAGCCCATCGCGTGCACGCCGCCGTCGACGTGAATCATTTCGCCGGTGGTTGCGGGGAACCAGTCGCTCAGCAAAGCGGTGACGGCGCGCGCGGCGGGCTCGGTGTCGTCGGAGTCCCAGCCAAGGGGGGCGCGGTCATCCCAGTGGCCCTCCATCTGGTCAAAGCCGGGAATGTGCTTTGCGGCCGTGGTCTTGAGCGGACCCGCGGAGACGACATTGCAGCGAATGCCGCTTGCGCCGAGGTCGCGGGCGAGGTAGCGGTTGACGGACTCGAAGGCCGCCTTTGCGACACCCATCCAGTCGTACACGGGCCAGGCGTAGCGGGCGTCAAAGGTGAGGCCAACCACGGAGCCGCCTTGCGACATCAGTGGTAGAGCCGCTTCTGCAAGCGCCTTGAGCGAGTACGCGGAGATGTGCATCGCAACGGCAACGTCGTCCCAGGTGCCGGCCATAAAGTTGCCGCCCATGACCGTCTGCGGTGCGAACCCGATGGAGTGAACCACGCCATCGAGGTGAGGAACGTGCTCGCGAACTGAATCCGCGAGAGTCGCAAGTTGCTCGGGGTTGGTCACGTCGAGCTCAACGGCAAGTGCCTCAACAGGGAGCCTGCGACCCATCGCCTGCGTCACCTTGAGGGTGCGTCCCACTCCGGTGAGCACCACAGTGGCACCCTCCTGCTGGCAAAGCCGCGCAACGTCAAATGCGATTGAAGCCTCGGTGAGTACACCGGTCACCAGAATGTTCTTGCCTTCGAGAATGCCCATAGTCGTTTCCTCCTGGTCGTGAGCGTAGCGCCGCGGCGCATCGCAAAGTTCTGTTAGTGACCCATGCCAAGGCCACCATCAACGGGCAGCACTGCCCCGCTGATATAGCCGGCAGCGTCGGATGCCAGGAACACTGCGGCATCCGCGACCTCCGTGGTCGAGCCGAATCGGCGCGCTGGAATGTTCGCCTGGTACTGCTTGGTCAACTCTTCTCCGAGTTCCGCGGTCATCGCTGTCTCGATGAATCCGGGAGCGATCACGTTTGCGGTGATCCCGCGCGAACCGACCTCGCGAGTGATCGAGCGCGCCATTCCAACCAGCGCGGACTTCGACGACGAGTAGTTCACCTGGCCGGGGTTGCCGAGCAGGCCCACAACGGATCCAACAAGCACGATGCGGCCGTACTTTTCCCGCATCATTGAGGTCACGGCACGGCGAACCGTGCGAAACGTGCCCGTGAGGTTGACATCAATCACCTGCTCAAAGTCCTCGTCGCTCATGCGCATCAGCAGGCCGTCGCGAGTGATGCCCGCGTTCGCGACGAGCACGCGGACGCGCCCGTGCTTGGCTTCGAGTTCGTCGAACGCGGCGTTCACTGCGTCCGTGTCGGTGACGTCGGCAACAGCGCCGTCGACCCCTTCCGGGAGGTCGCCACCCCTATAGATAGTGGAAACCGTGTCGCCCGCAGCAACAAATGCCTCCGCGATGGCCCTACCGATTCCCCTGTTGGCGCCTGTCACCACTACGTGTCGCGTCATGTTGGCAACGGTAGCCGAGCCAAGGCTGGTCAGACGAATCAACGCGAACACGGTTGTTATCGAAGCGATACGATTCTGTGGGCAAAACGACCCCTAGCGACTGTCAGAATGTTGGTAGGGTGCCTCAGACAGTTCGACGAGTGCGCAACGGCGCGGACAAGGGAGTACGCATGACCACCGAGCACGTGGTGTCATCGAAGCGCAGCAATCGCGCAGTAGCGCGCAAGTTCGCGTATGGCCTCATTGCAGGCTCTGCAGTGCTGACGCTCGCAGGCTGCAGTTCTCCGGAGACCGTGATCGACGGCTGGTGGGACAACGGCGACGTGGTCCTCGTGCCGGCCAAGTCCACATTGTTTGATGCAGACTCCAAGCCACTGTGCGCAACCCCGACTGCTTTTGGGCAGGTGGAGACCCGTTCGCGCGCGTTTGGCGAGAGAGGCGGTGTCATCAACACCTTCCTCTTCGAAATCACTAACCCGGAGACTGACCCCGCCACCGAGTCGGACCGCGTTGAGCGCAACAAGCTCGCGATCCTTCAGGACAGCCCCGGCTCGATGTACCAATTGACGTGGCCCGGCTTCGACAAGGAACGCGGCATCACCGATTCTTCCGGCATGCGCGCGGTGAAGACCGAACTCCAGGAACACCTCCCCGACCTTCTCACCGAGGGCCTGATCGCCAACTACGTCAAGGTTGACAGCCAGTGGATCGAGGGACCGGATGGCCACTTCTCCGTTCGCCGCGCCGATGACCCAGAGGGTTACATCAAGGACAACGGCATCGCCACGCGGTTCAACGGCATTCAGAACCAGTACTACCTCGCCACCAGCGACGACGGCACCGAGTTCCTGCTAGTGCGCAACAAGGACACCGGCCTTTCAACGCTGATGCGTGCGGGTGCGGAAGACAAATTGCTCACCGAAGGCACGGAGTCCTTTGTTCGCTACAACATCGAGAACGACGTTGACGGCGCGAACCCCGACGCAACCATCACGTTGGTCAACGACCAGTGCCTGCCCGATGGCAATTCTCAGGTGGCGCGCTACTGGGTCTACGACTACGAACTCATGAACGGCGAAGAGCAAGCACCCGTCGACCTCAAGTAGACACTCAGTCCCCAACTAGCATTCTGGGGTGACCCCCTCGTCGCGCGGCAAGCGCATCCTCACTGCAGTAGGCATTGTGGTGTTCGCGCTGTGCGTGAGTTGGGCCGCCATTGCACTCGCGCAGTGGCAGTGGCACCGTCACGAGAACCGCAGCGCGGAGATCGTTGCCTACGAGTCCGGCCAGGCCGCGTTGCCCGCTCCCCTGAGCGAGATACTGCCCGACGCTGCTGGCGAGTTTCCCGATTCCGCTCGCTGGCGTACAGCGACAGTGAGCGGCACATTCGACACCTCGAGCCTTACCTGGCTACGCAACCGGCCAGTCGCCGGCGCGCCCGCTACGCACGCGCTCGCGTGGTTCGTCACCGATGACGGCACAGCTCTGCTCGTTGATGCCGGTTGGGTTGAACCGGAAGCCAGCCAGCGTCCGGGTCTCCCCAGCGAGCATCTGACGCTCACGGTGACACTGCGGCCACCAGAGATCGACGATGGACGCACCGGCGAGGGCGCCACTCGCATCACACCCGCGCAGATGCCCCCGCCGCCCGCCGACGCTGTGCCCGGCTATGGCGTTCTCGCGGAGGCTTGCCAGAACCCGTGTGGGCCACTTCCGGGTCTAGCGGCTACTCCCCTGCCCACGCTTGGGCTTGGCGCGCACCTCGCCTACACGGTCCAGTGGTACATGCTCGCGGTCGCGGCGCCCATCGTCGCCATCGTGTGGATTCGCCGCGAACTGCGCGGCCAGCCCAACGTCCAGCCGAGCGCCGTGCCCGCTCAGCCAAAGCGTCGGGCAGGCAGGCTCACCGACGAAGAAATTGAGGACGCGCTCTGACTCGCGTGCCACACGTCACGCGAGCGAGATGAGGTCCTTGTAGCTCGCGTTCCACAAGTCCTCGACTGCATCTGGCAGTAAGAGCACCCGCTCAGGCTCGAGGGCCTCGACAGCGCCTTCGTCGTGGGTTACGAGGACGACCGCGCCTTCGTACGTACGCAGCGCGCGCAGGATCTCCGCGCGAGATGCGGGATCGAGGTTGTTCGTCGGCTCGTCGAGAAGAAGCACGTTTGCCTGGCTGACCACGAGCGTCGCGAGCGCAAGCCGCGTCTTCTCACCACCCGAGAGCACTCTTGCCGGCTTATACGCGTCGTCTCCCTGGAACAGGAATGAGCCAAGAACCGAACGCACCTCCGTGTCCGTGAGGTCTGGAGCGGCGTGGCGCAGGTTCTCGAGCACCGTTGCGTCGAGGTCCAGGGTGTCGTGCTCCTGCGCGTAGTAGCCGAGTTTGAGGCCGTGACCCGGCTCGATCTGCCCGGTGTCAGGGCTCTCCACCCCGCCGAGCATCCGCAGGAGCGTGGTCTTGCCAGCGCCGTTGAGTCCGAGCACCACTACGCGCGAGCCTCTGTCGATCGCGAGGTCAACGTCCGTGAACACCTCGAGAGACCCATAGGACTTGGAGAGTTCGCTCGCCCGGAGAGGGGTCTTGCCGCACGCTGCGGGCGTGGGGAAGCGTAGGTGCGCCACCTTGTCTTGCACCCGCTCGCCCTCGATGCCAGCAAGCATTTTCTCCGCTCGCTTCATCATGTTCTGAGCTGCAACGGCCTTTGTAGCCTTCGCGCGCATCTTCTCCGCCTGCGCGTTGAGTGCGGCTGCCTTCTTCTCGGCGTTGTCGCGTTCGCGACGGCGGCGGCGTTCATCCGTCTCGCGCTGCCTCAGGTAGAGGTCCCAGCCCATCGCGTATTGATCAATCTCGCCACGGTTGGCGTCGAGGTGGAAGACCTTGTTCACAACGGCACGCACGAGTTCGACGTCGTGGGAGATCACGATGAGCCCGCCAGAGTAGCTCGACAGATACTGGCGGAGCCACACGATCGAGTCGGCGTCAAGGTGGTTGGTCGGCTCATCGAGCAGCAGGGTCTCGGCGTCGCTGAAGAGGATCCGCGCGAGTTCCACCCTGCGGCGCTGACCGCCGGAGAGTGTGCCAACAGGCTGGTGCAGGACACGGTCATCGAGGCCCAAGTTCGCGGCGATGCGAGAGGCGTCGGCCTCTGCCGCGTAGCCCCCCGCCGCGCGGAAGCGCTCCTCTAGCTTGGGGTAGCGGTCCATGGCCTTGTCCCTGATGGCATCGTCCTCGCTCGCCATCGCGAGCTCCGCCTCGCGCATCTTGGATGCGAGCGACGCAAGGTCGCGGACCTCAAGAATTCGCTCCATCGCAAGTTGACCGAGATCACCTGTGCGTGGATCCTGCGGCAAGTAGCCGATGGTTCCCTTGCGTGACACCGAGCCTGAGGTGGGCTGGGCTTCTCCGGCCAATACCTTGGTCAGAGTTGTCTTTCCCGCACCGTTGCGCCCCACAAATCCGATGCGATCGCCAGGTGCAATCTGGAAGCTTGCCGGACTGAGCAACACGCGCGCCCCAATGCGTAGCTCAACGTCCTTCGCCGAAATCAACCTGTTCTCCTCGCCTTGCCGCACGTCGTTTTGTTGGTGTCCCACAACGTTTGTGCGGTTCGGAGGCACTTTGAGCCTCGTTCTTTGTGGGGACGATATGGTTTCGCCATCCATTATCCCAGGAGGAACTCGTGAACTTTCGCCGCCATCTGACGGGTCAAAACATCGCACTTGTCACTGTGTTCGCGGGCTTTATCACCGCGTCAACGTTGTGGAGCGGTGTCACGCTCGCCGGCGGCGTGCCGATCACGCTCCAGACGTTCGCCGTATTGCTCGCAGGTGCTGTCCTCGGTCCCTGGCGCGGAGCCGCCTCGGTTGTCATCTACCTGATCCTCGGAACCGCGGGGCTGCCGGTTTTTGCCGGGCGCAGCAGCACGGAAGCGTGGGCCGGGCCAACCGCTGGCTTTCTCATTGGTTTCGTCGCTTGCGCGTTCGTGACCGGCTGGATTGTTCGCGGACTGCGTTCGCAGGGCAAGTTGACGTTCGCTGGTGCCGTGGGCGCATGCGCGATCGGATCGCTTGTTGTGCTCAACTTGCTCGGCTGGGGCTACTTCATGTGGCGCACCGACGCGACGCTCGAGGCGACGCTCACCCTCATCGCGGCGTTCGCGATCGGCGACGTCATCAAGGTCGTGCTCGCGGCGCTTGTCGCGACAGCCGTACACCGTGCCTACCCATGGATCATGCCCGCGAAGACCAAGGCAACCGTCGACGGAGGGCCCGCCGCAGCGTCGGGCATCGTTACCCCTGACGCTGCCGAGGAAAGCGACGCCCTCACAACCGCCTAACCTTTACCCATGATCGAATTCAAGGACGCGGCTGTCGTCGCGCCCGATTCGGGAGTGCCAATCCTCGATGCGACAACCCTCACGCTTGAAGAGGACCGCATCAGCATCATCGGCGCGAACGGTTCCGGAAAATCGACCCTTGCTCGTCTCATCAACGGGCTCGTGCTCCCCGTCTCTGGAAGTGTCAGCGTTGACGGGCTCGACACCGTCAAGCATGGTGCGCAGGTGCGCCGCAAAGTTGGTTACCTCTTCACCGACCCATCTGCGCAGCTGATCATGCCCACCGCGATTGAGGACGTCACGCTCTCGTTGCGGCGGATCATCGATGACCGCAAGGAACGCAACGCGGCGGCGATGGCCGCGCTTGATGAGATTGGCCTTGGCGACAAGGCTGATGTGTCGGTCAATGCGCTCTCGGGTGGCCAGCGGCAACTACTTGCGCTCGCAGGCGTGCTGGCCGTGACGCCGTCCATCATCGTTGCAGACGAGCCGACGACCTTGCTCGACCTCCGGTGGCGTGCTCACGTTGGCGCGCTGCTGCGCGCGCTTCCCGTGCAACTTATTGAGGTCACTCACGACCTTGATTCTGCTTCTCGTGCGGATCGGACTGTGCTCGTTGACCGCGGCGCTGTCGTGTTTGACGGAGACCCGCGTGAGGCGATTGCGATGTACCGTGACCTGATGTTCGGTCGCGTCAAGGATGTTGAAGAGTGATTTCACTCCTCGGCATCTATCGGCCGCGAAACACACCGCTGCATAAGTCATCGGTGGGATTCAAGCTGATGCTGCTGCTCGCCGCCACTGTCTCCGTCATCGTGGTCGACGACCCCGTGACGGCATGCGGAATTGCCGTCGCGTGCCTGCTACTTCTCTTGAGCACGGCACCACCCGCAAAGCCAACGATGCGTGGACTCTTGCTCATCGCACTCATGGCCGGCGTCACCGTGGTCTTCCAGGTGTGGCGTAAGGAGTATGCGAAGGCCATTGACACGGCAGCGGACATCATCGCGATCTCAGCGCTGGCCCTTGCGATCACCTGCTCCACGCCCATGGAAGAAGTGCTTGACGCGATCTCCAAGCTTGCGCGGCCCATTCGCAGGATCCTTCCCCCAGAGACTCTTGGCCTGATGTTCGCCATGACGCTGCGCGCGATCCCGGAAGCCGCTCGCCTTCTGGTCGAGGCCCGCACCGCTGCGCGTGCACGTGGGCTCGACCGCAGTCCGCGCGCCATTCTCATCCCCGCAGCTACGCGCTCCGTTGGGTTCGCCTTGCAGCTTGGCCAGGCTCTCCATGCGCGCGGAATCGCGGAAGAGGCTCCGCCGGAGCGCAAGAGATTGCGCAACGCCGCACCACCCGCATCCACTTCTTCTGAACCCAGAACGGGCCGCCGCGCACGTCGTTCGGGATAGCCTCAGGTTGTGACCTTCAACAGCAACGCCAAGATTGACTCCGGTCGTGTGCAACGGCGCGGCCGTAGCGCCGGCGGAGGGATCGCCATCGGTGGCGGAGTTGGCGGCATTGTCATCGTGCTGCTCTTCCTCGTCATGCAGCTGCTTAGCGGTTCCGGCGGGACGAGCGGTCTCGACGGACTCGTGAACGACACACAAGACCAGACCACCGACGAGGAATTCGCTGCCAACTGTGTCACCGGCGCGGATGCGAACGTATCCTCCGACTGCCGTGTAGCGGGCACGATCACTTCGCTCGACGACTATTGGGCAGACGCGATGCCGGCGCTGGGCGCCCAGTTAGCCCTGCCCGGGATAGTGGTATTTGACCAGACCGCCCAATCCGGCTGTGGCATGGCCTCGGCATCGACTGGGCCGTTCTACTGCCCCACTGACCAGACGATCTACGTCGACGTAACGTTCTTTGACGAACTGGAGAACTCCTATGGCGCCAGTGGTGGCCCACTCGCGCAGATGTACGTCGTTGCGCACGAATACGGTCATCACATCGAGAACCAACTGGGCGTTTTCGATGTGGCGAACCGTGGCGACACCGGTGCGGACTCTGACTCCGTCAAGGTCGAACTGATGGCCGACTGCCTTGCCGGAGTCTGGGCGGGTCACGCGGCGACGACTACCGATGAGGACGGCGTGCCGCTTATCCAGCCGCTCACTGAGCAGGATGTCAACGACGCGCTGTCCGCGGCGGCAGCCGTGGGCGACGACCGCATCCAGCAGCAGTCAACCGGCTCAATCGATGAGGGTTCCTTCACGCACGGGTCCGCGGAGCAGCGTCAAGCGGCCTTCGTTACGGGCTACACCAAGGGCACCGCGACCGCGTGCGACGCGTTCGGCGTGATCGGGAACTAGCCAGCAACAGCGTCGGGCTGCCCCCACCCCTTGCCTGCCGGGCGCAATCTGCACGCCCCACCCCTCGCCTGCCGGGCGCAATCTGCACGCCCCTGGAATGGTGGCTCACGTACCCAAATCGGCCCAAACGGGTACGCCATCCACCATTCGGGGATGCGGGACTAGACGTTGAAGCCGAGCGCCCTGAGTTGCTCGCGACCGTCGTCCGTGATCTTGTCAGGACCCCACGGCGGCATCCACACCCAGTTGATGCGGAATCCATCAACGAGGCCGTTGAGTGCAGCGGAGGTCTGGTCCTCGATGACATCCGTGAGCGGGCAGGCCGCGGATGTGAGCGTCATGTCGATAACCGCGTGGCGGTTGGCATCGAGCTGGATGCCGTACACGAGGCCAAGGTCCACGACGTTGATCCCCAGCTCGGGGTCGATTACGTCGCGCATTGCCTCCTCGACATCCGCAGCGTTGGCTGGCGTTGCTGTATCAGTCATCAGCTTCTCCCTTTTGAGCCTTGACGAGGGCGTCACGCAGGGCCATCCAGCCCAGCAAAGCACACTTGATTCGGGCAGGATACTTGCCCACTCCGACGAAAGCAGTCGCATCGCCCAAGAGGTCCTCACGGAACTCGTCGAGCGGAACACCGCGGTTGCCCATGAGGGCCCGGAACGCTTCGTACGTCACGTCCGCATGCTCAAGGCTTTCGCCCGTGACGAGGTCGCTGAGAACCGAGACCGATGCCTGTGAGATTGAGCAGCCGGAGCCTTCCCAACTCACCGACGCGACCGTGTCGCCATCGAGGGCAACGCGTACCCGGACCTCATCGCCACACGTCGTATTGACCTGGTGGGACTCTCCAACATGCGGAGAATCGAGTACCACTAGGCCGCGACCGTGCGCCTCGCGGGCGTGGTCCATGATCACCTGCTGGTACATCTGCTCGAGGTCGCTCATACGGTCACCCCAAAAAAACTAGGAACGGTTGCAAGGACATCGAGGAAGGCTTGAGCGTCATCCTCGCTGGTATACACATGGCCCGACGCCCGGGTTGAGCCGGTAAGCCCCAGCCGCCTATGCAGTGGCTGGGCGCAGTGGTGGCCCACACGTACGGCGATGCCGCGATCGTCGAGCACCTGGCCAACGTCGTGAGCGTGAACGCCCTCGACGACGACCGCTGCAATGCCAAGCACTCCGTGAGGTGCGTCGACGGGGCCAAGCAGACGGACGCCAGGGATCGCGGAAGCGCCTTCGCGAAGGATCTGCGCGATTCGGCGCTCGTGTGCCGCGACGTTGTCCATACCGAGGTCGCCGAGGTACCGCGCGGCCGCCGCCATGCCGACGGCCTGAGCGACGGGCTGCGTGCCCGGCTCAAACCGCTGTGGCGCATCGAGCCACGTGGTGGTCTCCATGGTGACGACCTTTATGGCGGAACCACCGTAGATCGACGGCGGCAAAGCATCAAGCAGTTCCTTGCGCCCCCACAGAGCGCCAACGCCCGTTGGTCCGAGCATTTTGTGCGATGAAAACACGAGAAAGTCGACGCCGAGTTCCGCCACGTTTACCGGCAGATGAGGAACAGACTGGCACGCGTCGAGCACCGTAACGGCGCCAACCTCTTGCGCCCTATGCACAAACGCGGTGACGTCGGTGACAACCCCCGTGACATTTGAGGCATGCGTGAAGGCAACGATCCTTGTGCGGTCAGTAATGACCGTGTCAAGTTCCTCGTAGCGAAGAGTGCCGTCGTCGTTTGCGCCGATCCAGCGCAACGTGGCCCCCGTGCGTGCCGCGAGTTGCTGCCACGGGATCACGTTCGCGTGGTGATCGGTCTCCGTCACCACGATCTCGTCGCCCGCGCCCAACCGGAACCGGTCCGCCTCTGATCCGCCGAGGCCATCTGAGGCCGCGGCGAAGCCGTTCGCGATCAGGTTGAGCGACTGGGTTGCGCCCGGAGTCGACACCACCTCTTCAGGAGCGGCGCGTATGAAGTCCGCAACGTCTGCGCGCGCGGTTTCAAAAGCATCGGTCGCCTCTTCGGCCAAGAGGTGCGCTCCGCGAGCCACAGCGCCGTTGTGGAATTGGTAGAACTCGGCCTCCGCGTTGAGCACGGCGTGCGGCTTTTGGCTCGTGGCGCCCGAATCGAGGTACACCAAGGGCTTCCCGTTCCTGACCGTGCGGCTCAGGAGCGGGAAGTCGTGGCGAACATCAGGCAGCATGCTTATCTACTCTGCGGCCGCCAGGTAGCGGTCGTAACCCTCTGCCTCGAGGCGCTGAGCGAGCTCGGGGCCACCCTCTTCGGCGATGCGTCCGTTGACGAACACGTGCACGTAGTCGGGGGTGATGTAGTTGAGGATGCGGGTGTAGTGCGTGATCAGCATGATGCCAAGCCCCGTGGTGTCCTTGGCGCGGTTCACGCCTTCAGACACGATGCGCAGCGCGTCAACGTCGAGGCCGGAGTCGGTCTCGTCAAGGATCGCGATCTTGGGCTGCAGCAGTTCCATCTGCAGGATCTCGTGGCGCTTCTTCTCGCCCCCAGAGAACCCCTCATTGACGTTGCGCTCTGCGAACGCGGGGTCCATGCGCAGGTTGTCCATTGCGCCCTTCACGTCCTTGACCCAGGTGCGGAGCTTGGGGGCTTCGCCGTCGATCGCGGTCTTTGCGGTGCGCAGGAAGTTGCTCACGGACACGCCGGGAACCTCGACGGGGTACTGCATCGCGAGGAACAGGCCGGCCTTTGCGCGCTCGTCAACGGTCATGGCAAGAACGTCCTCGCCATCAAGCAGGACGGTGCCCTCGGTGATCTGGTACTTGGGGTGACCCGCGAGCGAGTAGGCGAGCGTCGACTTGCCGGAACCGTTGGGGCCCATGATCGCGTGCGTCTCGCCGGACCGAATGGTCAGGTCTACGCCGCGGAGGATCTCCTTGGTACCTTCGGGGGTCTCCACCGTGACGTGCAGGCCACGGATCTCGAGGGTGTGCTGGGGGGATGTGCTCATGTCAGTTCCTTCTCAGAGGTCGTCGAGTTGTCCACATCGACGAGCACTCGCTCGCCATCGACCCGGACGGGATACGTAGGTACGGCCGTGATGGCCGGAAATTCCTGGGGCTCGCCGGTGCGAGCGTCGAAGCGACTGCCGTGTGCCCAGCACTCGACCATGCACCCCTTGACTTCGCCTTCAGCGAGCGACACCTCTCCGTGGGTGCACTCGTCGCCAATGGCGTAGAAGTCGCCGTCGTCGGAGCGAATCATGGCGACGGCCACGTCCGCTCCGGAAGCGTCGGTAAGTTCGGCGAGCATCGCCGTGCCGGGTTCCATGTCAGTTACCAGGCATGCAAACTGCTCACTCACTTGCGAGCTCCTCTTCTACGTGTTCAAGTTCAAGGTCGATCTCTCGCATGAGACCCGCCTCCACGGCCGGGACTCCGATCTCGCGAATCAGGTCAGCAAAGAAGCCGCGAACCACCAGCTTGCGGGCCTGCTCTTCGCTGATGCCGCGAGAGCGCAGGTAAAACATCTGCTCGTCGTCGAAGCGACCGGTTGCAGACGCGTGCCCAGCACCCTCGATCTGACCGGTTTCGATCTCGAGGTTTGGCACCGAGTCCGCGCGAGCGCCGTCCGTGAGGACGAGGTTGCGGTTGAGCTCGTAGGTGTCCGTGCCCTCTGCCGCGGCGCGGATCAGAACGTCGCCAATCCACACGGTGCGGGCGGTGGCCCCTGCGAGGGCGCCCTTGTAGGTCACGCGAGACGTGCACCTGGGAACGGCGTGGTCGACGAAAAGCTGGTGCTCCTGGTGTTGTCCGGAGTCCGCAAAGTACAGACCGAACAGATCGACGGCGCCACCCTCGCCCGCGAATGCCACCGAGGTGTTGAGGCGAACAACCTTGCCTCCAAGCGTGACAACAGTTCCGCGCAAGTGCGCGTCCTTGCCGAGCCTTGCGACGATCTCGCCAACGTGCACGGCGTCTTCGTCCCACTGCTGGAGGAACACGACGTTCGCCTTTGACGAGTCAGCGAGGTCGATCGACACAAACTCCGAGTACACGGCAGAACCGCGGCGCTCGACGATGAGCGTTACATCAGCGCCTTCGCCAATCTCGACGAGCAGGTGTCCGCGAACGTCCTCACCGGTACCCGTAAGGGTCACCGTGACGGGCTCTTCAACCGTGGTACCAGGGGCAACGGTGAACGCCATGGCTCCCCCGCTGAGTGCCGTCGCCACGGCCGACGCCCGATCGCCTGGCGCTCGCACGGACCTGGCAACAGCGTCGGGCTGGGAAACCTCGGTGAGTGTGACGCCTGCGGGAAGCGGGGTCGTCGACCACTCGAGGTGACCCTGGCCGCCCTCAAGCGCAAAGAGCGCCTTGAGCGAACGAACCGGCGAGAAGCGCCAGTTCTCTTCGCGGCCGGTTGGCACGGCAAAGTCGCTGGGGTCAAAGGACGTGGGGCGGTCTGCTCGTGAAGAGTCAGGGAGCGCGCCATGAGAATGGTCACCCGCGAGCGTTGCGCGCGAGTGATCGGTGGTGATGCTCAACCGACGGATCCTTCCATCTGGAGTTCGATAAGGCGGTTGAGTTCGAGCGCGTACTCCATGGGCAGCTCGCGAGCGATGGGCTCAACGAAGCCGCGCACGATCATGGCCATTGCCTCGAACTCGGTCATTCCGCGTGACATGAGGTAGAACAGCTGGTCCTCTGACACACGCGAGACGGTTGCCTCGTGGCCCATGTGGACGTCGTCCTCGCGGACATCGACGTATGGGTACGTGTCGGAACGGCTGATGGTGTCAACGAGCAGCGCGTCGCAAAGCACGTTGGACTTTGAGCCCTTGGCGCCGTCGAGCACCTGGACGAGACCGCGGTAGGAGGTGCGACCGCCGCCACGGGCAACAGACTTCGACACGATCGAACTCGACGTGTTGGGGGCGGCGTGCACCATTTTGGCGCCTGCATCCTGGTGCTGGCCCTCGCCTGCGAAGGCGATAGACAGCGTCTCGCCGCGAGCGTGCTCGCCGAGCATGAAGATCGCCGGGTACTTCATGGTGACCTTGGAGCCGATGTTGCCGTCGACCCACTCCATCGTTGCGCCCTCTGCCGCCGTCGCACGCTTGGTGACGAGGTTGTAGACGTTGTTGGACCAGTTCTGGATGGTCGTGTAGCGAACGCGAGCGTTCTTTTTCACGATGATCTCGACGACGGCGCTGTGCAGCGAGTCGCTCGAGTACACGGGAGCCGTACAGCCCTCGACATAGTGAACATATGAGCCCTCGTCCGCGATGATGAGCGTGCGCTCGAACTGGCCCATGTTCTCCGTGTTGATGCGGAAGTAGGCCTGGAGCGGGATCTCGACGTGAACACCCGGGGGGACGTAGACGAACGATCCGCCTGACCACACCGCCGTGTTGAGCGACGCAAACTTGTTGTCACCCGGGGGGATGACGGTGCCGTAGTACTCCTGGAAGAGCTCCGGGTAGTCGCGAAGTCCCGTGTCGGTGTCGACGAAGATGACGCCCTGCTGCTCCAGGTCTTCACGGATCTGGTGGTAAACAACCTCGGACTCGTATTGAGCGGCGACACCGGCGACGAGGCGCTGCTTTTCCGCCTCGGGGATGCCGAGCCTGTCGTACGTGTTCTTGATGTCTTCCGGCAGCTCTTCCCACGAGGTTGCTTGCTTCTCGGTGGAGCGCACAAAGTACTTGATGTTGTCGAAGTGAATGCCGCTGAGGTCTGCACCCCAGTGCGGCATGGGCTTCTTGTCGAAGAGGCCGAGGCCCTTGAGACGCATCTCAAGCATCCACTCTGGCTCGCTCTTGAGCGCAGAGATGTTCCGCACAACCTGCTCGCTCAGGCCGCGCTGAGCGCTCATGCCTGCGGCGTCAGAATCGTGCCAGCCGTATTCGTAGGTACCGATCGAGGCGATCGTTTCGTCTTGCGTCATGGGGACGCCCTGAGTGGGAGCGCTCATGCTCGTCCTTCCTTCGGGGTCGCGGTAGCGACGGGGATGGTCGTTGTACAGACGTGGGCGCCGCCCGCGAGGGTGGAAAGGCGCTGCACGTGAACGTCAAGAATGCGGGAGAAAGTCCTGGCCTCCGCCTCGCACCATTCGGGTGCGTTCTGCGCGATGGACTGAACGGGGCAATGTCCCTGGCAAAGCTGCACCGTGTACCCACCCGGCCCCGGACGAACCGAGGTTGCGTAACCCCGCTTGCCAAGGGCGTCGGACAGTGCTTGGACGCGTTCCGCCATGGGGGCGTCCTTGGGTACTGAAGCAGTGAGTTCCGACTCAAACTGCGCGGCCTTCGCTTCCACGAACGCCTCGAGTTCGCCATGCTGGCGCAAGAAGCCCATGGCGTCGACGGCTACTTCTGCGTACGCGGACGCGAGTGCCTGCTGGCCGTCTGGAGTGGCGACGAAGGACCGAGCGGGACGGCCCCTACCGCGAGAGTGCTGGCCGGGCTGCTCATGATCAACGATGTGACCGTCGTCTTCGAGCGACGTGAGGTGGCGGCGAATGGCAGCCGACGTCACTCCGAGTTCGTGAGCGAGCGTCGCGGCGGTGATGGGACCGGCGCTGACGATGAGGCTGAGTACGCGGTCTTTTGTCGTGTCAGCGGTCATGTTCGTCTCCCTGAAGCGCTGGGTGATCAATTAAGGAACATCATCTTTCCTATATTGCTTCCCCGCAAGCAAGGCGAGCCTTACCTAACGCTCCACGCCGACGCCTATTTGGTCAGAGCGGAGAAGCACGCCAGTGCGGGCTCGGCCCCATCGGTAGCAGTGCCCAGAACGTCGTTCAAGGCTTGGTGGACGGCCTCCTTGAGTTCGTCACCCTCGAGTCCGTCGAAATCGACCTCGATACCCTCATTCCCGAGGCACCGCCCCAACTCGTCGGTTTGAGTCGCGAGATGGGCGTTCGCTGCGGCGACAGAGCTTGGTTGCAGTTGGTAGACCGCTTCAATGGCCTCCGAGTTGACGTGAATACACTCGTCAGCCACCGGGTTTCCTGCTTCCGGGCCCTCATAGAAGTAGTTGGCCATGGGATACCCACTCGACTCGTCGATAGGGTCTCGCTCAACGTAGAATCCGGCGTCTGCGATGCACTCCAACGAGGCATCAACTGCCGCCGCGTAAGCCTCGAACTTGAGTTCCCCCGCGTCGCGAGCCGCCTCGAGGGCATCCACCTGTTCGGCGCTGTAGTCCTCTGCGCCGGGTCTGTCGAGGTACGAATCAACGAGTTCGACAAAGGCGCCCGTTGGAGACGTATCCGGTTCGCCGCTCTGCACACACCCAGACAGGCAGACCGCGGCCGTCACAGCGCCGATCGTGACTCTGAGCCCTGCCGAAGTCCAGCGTGTCATCAACACATGCCTACCGAGTCGCCGCGTGATACGACTTCGTCGGCCGGTCACTTCCGGACAAGGGCTTGACCGCTCGCCAGTTGCTCTTGGCCGTGGTTGACCATCCCGCATACCCAGCGGGGTTTGTGTAGTAGATCTTCGCCGTCATCTGCATACAAACCTCGCCCTCGACTTCAACGGTGGTGCTGCCGTCATGTCCGGTGCCCCGCGCACCCGCCTGTTGCCACCATAAACGCGTGGGCAGAACCGCGACGGCGGCGAGCGGTGCTCCGACGTTCGCTAGGAGGCAAAGGCGCATTTCGAGAGGGCGTGTGCTCGGTCTTCATCGACTTCACTGGCTTCGAGCATTAGCCGACCAATTTTGAGACCGATCTCTTCGCTATTGAGACTGTCAAGATCCTCATCCACGCCAAGCTTCTCAAGGCAGGCGATCATGGGGCCGATGCGAGCGTCGTTGGCAATGGTCTCCGCTTGCGCGGACGTCGGTTGGATTTGATACACGGACTCAAGCGCACTTGAGTACTTCGCCATGCAAGCGTCGGCCACAGGATTGCCCGATTCTGGGCTTTCGTAGAAGTAGTCGATCACGGGAAACCCGCGCGACTCGTCTACGGGGTACTTCTCTGTGAAGAAACCTGCGGCACTGATGCACTCGAGCGATTGGTCAATCGCCGCCGCGTACGCCTCGAAGCCGAGTTCGCCAGCTTCACGCGCCGCCAGCAATGCGGCTACTTGTTCGGTGCCATATTGGTCCGCCTCGGGACCCTCAAGGTAGGCGTCGACGAGTTCGGCAAAGGCTCCTGTGGGCGAGGGACTCGGCTGGGAGTTCGGGGTGCACGCGGTCAGGCACGCCATGAAGGCTACGGCTCCCGTCATCCACCCGAGACTCGCCGAAAAGCGGCGGGGCATCGACGTGTGACTACCGAATCGCTGTGTGATACGACTTCCTAAGTTCGTCACTTCCGTACACCTTTTTGGTGACGACGCTCCCCGTGTTCGAGGCCGTGGATGTCCATCCCGCGTAGCCAGCGGGATTGGTGTAGTAGATCTTCACCGTCAACTCTGAACAGCCCCCGTCTTCAATTCTGTGCGTGCTGGCCTGGTCGTCGGACGTGCTTGCAATAGTGACTGCACGGCAGCCGACAGTAGAGATCTGGCCTACAGCGGAGCCCACGAGCGTTCCGGTGGCCACGTACGCGGCCTGCGCCATCGTTGCCGTCGCGAGCAAGACTAGAACCGTTGCCGAACTAATGGTGAGCAAACGTCGTCGTGCCATAGTGACCCCCCAATTGGGTATTGGCGCGCCCCCTGCGCGCTCTGAAACGAAACTAGCGCAAAGTGTGCGTTCGTGGGCCAGGTCCTACGCCCACGAGCTGAGAAAGCACAAATAGATCGGGCCAGGATTTTCGGGGTCGTCGATGCCTTCCTCCTCCTTCAGACGGGAGATCTCCTCGCGGATTTCGTCCGGCGTTTTTCCTTCGGAGCTGAAGGTGATTCCGTGTGTAGCGAGGCACTCTTGGAACAGTGCCGCGTTCTTGACGAGCATCGCCTCCGCTGCCGCGGCCGAGGTGGGTTGCAACTGATACAGAGCCTCAATGGCCCCCGAGTGGGCTCGGATGCACGCCTCGGCAACTGGGTTTCCGGTCGCGGGTCCCTCGTAGGAATACGTGACGGTGGTGAAACCGCGCGAGTCATCAGGGTCGTCCCGCTCAGCCTGGAAGCCAGCTGCGGTAATGCAATCGAGACTCTCGTCTATTGCGGCGGAGTAGTCCTCGTACGCGATGGCACCGGTGTCTTTGGCCCGCTCAAGGACTGCAACTTGCGCGTCCTTCAAACCCTGCGACTCAGCGTCTTCCAGGTAGCCGGCGACGAGGGCAGAGAATGCACTCGTAGGTTCCAGTCCGGGGTTCGCCCCGCTACTGCATCCCGCGCAAAGCAAAGCGCCTGCTATCGCGATGGCGGCAATCGCGGACCAGCCCCCCAAGCGCCGAGTTGTGAGAGCCATCTCGCACTAGCGGGTCGCGGTGTGATACGACTGCTTGGCCTGGTTGTTGCCGGTGAGTTCGATCAACGCGGTCCAACCACTAGTCACGGTGCTGGTCCAAGTCGAGTACCCAGCGCCGTTCGTGTAGAAGATGCGCACTGACACTGAACTGCAAGAAGTCCTATCTTCCGTCTCCGCCCAGTCGCCGCCTGTGCTGAGGATGGTTAGCGCGGAGCAGTCAATCGTACTGATGGTGGAATGGCCAGACGACGTCATAGTGCGCGTCGCGGTGTACGCCGCTTGTGCGACGGTGGCGATACCAAGTGTCAAGAGCAGTGACCCAGCGCCAACAGCAAGAAGCCTCGTAGTGATCACGTTTAATCCTCCCCGAATTCGGCGGGGCCGAGTACACCCCCCTGCCGCCACCGTAGTCAAAAGGCGACTATTGCGCGCGGCAAAGGCTCCTACAATTGATCGCGTGACCGCGCCAACCCAAGCCCAGCCGACGCTGTGGTCCCGTTCGCTTAGCTGGATTGCGGACCACGCTCGCGGTCTGACGATCGCAAACCTCCTGGCGCAGGGTGGGATCATCGTCACCGGTGGACTTGTTCGCCTCACGGGATCGGGCCTCGGGTGTAGCACCGCGCCACAATGTGAGCCGGGCAAATTCCTTCCAGACCTCTCGGATCTGTCCATCAACACGGCGATCGAGTTCAGCAATCGCATGCTGACGATCGCGGTGGGCATCATCGCACTCGTCGCTGCGGTTGCGGTGTGGAGGACTCGCAAAGATCTGCGGCTGCTTGGACTTGCGCCCTTGTTCGGCGTAGCCGTACAGGCAGTGTTGGGGGCATTCACAGTAAATCTTGATCTCGACGCGATCATCGTCGCGGCACACATGTGGGTTTCGGTGGCGTTGGTGTCGCTCAGTACCGTCCTTGCGCTCAGGTACCGCAGAGCGCCCGCGCGCGAGGGCAGACCATTCTTGGCGCTCAGAGGGGCGGTAGTTGTCGTTGGTGGCATCGCCGTGGTACTTGGAACGCTGACGACCGCGTCCGGGCCACACTCCGGCGACAAGGACGTCACAACAAGGCTTGGTCTCGATCTCGAGGCCATCACCCGCGCTCACAGTATGACCGTGTGGTTGTTCATTGTGTTGCTCGCCCTCACGATCTGGCAGCTACGCGCGGACCGCTCCCAGGGAACCGTCAACGAGGTTCGCCGGGCATGGGCGGTGCTCGTGGCCGTTGTTGTCGCCCAGGGATTGATCGGTTACACGCAGTACATCCTCGGGCTGCCGGTTCCCGTGGTTGCACTGCACCTGGTGGGTGTCGCGTTCTTCACAGCGGCTGTGACCGCCTTCTACTACCTCACCCGTCCAGTAACAAACAGATAACGGTTCCTTCCTGGCGGTCGGCAGGCCCGACGCCACGGCCATGGTTAGTCGCATGAGAAAACTTGCCATTGCCGCAGCTCTTGCTCTCGTCCTGACCGCCTGCTCTGCACCGGCCGACCAGCCAAGCACCGAGCCCACCAGCACCGAGCCAGCCTCCTCGAGCGCTTCCTCCCCTTCCCCGTCGGAGACGCCATCGGCTGCCGGGTTTGTCGTAACGAGCCCTGACTTTGAGGACGGCGACGACCTGGACGACTGGGCCACCGCAAACGCATACGACGGTCAGTGCGTTGGCGACAACCAGAACCCAGCACTCGAGTGGTCCGGAGTGCCAGAAGGGACCGTCGCGTTCGCCGTCACCTTGATCGACCGCAGCGCCAGTTACATCCACTGGGTGCAGTTCGACATCCCCGCCGACCTCACGGGCATCGCTCGCGGTGCGTCAGGCGAGGATGGCGGAACGGAAGGCGCTACTGCTGAGGCGACTCCGGGCTACTTTGGGCCTTGCCCTCCCGGCCAGGCACACCGCTACGAGTTCACGGTCTACGCGCTCGACGCCGAGTTGGGCCTCGAAGAAGGTGCGCGCTTTGCAGACGTGAAGGCCGCAATCGACGAGCACTCGCTCGCCGAGTCAAGCATCACCGGAATGCGATCCGGGCCCGGCGCCTAGTGCTCGCCGCGGATTGGAGGACGGCGCCACAACGCGTCGGCCGCCCGCAGCGTCGCGAAGTCTGACCGGATCGCAGCGTCGAGCGCGAACGCGCCGAGCAGCAACGTGGGGCCAGCAATGTCAGCCCGAGTGATCGCATTGAGGATCGACGGAAGGTCAACCCACGCGCCGACCATGTCCTTCTCCTCACCCTCGCGCTCGTGGCGTTCATCCTCAGGCACTGGCTCAAGGTCGCGAGCAAGATAGATGCGGATCCCCTCGGAACTTCCACCCGGCGATGCGAAGTAGTCGACGAGCACATTCCACGTGGCTGCCGTGAGATCGGCTTCTTCATGAAGTTCTCGCTTGGCACCCTCTAGCGGGTCTTCGCCGCGAACGTCGAGCAGCCCAGCGGGGGGTTCCCAGGTCTCCGTGCGCACCGGATGGCGGTACTGACGCACCAGGTACACCTGCGATTCGTCGTTGACTGCGAATATTGCAACTGCGCCAGGGTGGTGCACGTAGTCGCGCGTGACAACGCCAGCATCGCCAAGATTCACGAGGTCTGATGTCACGTCCCACACGTGACCCGTGAAGGATCGACGAGAGTGGATCACTTGCCGCGGCGTCACTTGGTCGGCGAAAGGCACGTATTCGATTTCGCCCGACGCTGGCTCGGCTTCAGCGGCACTCTCGCCTTCAGGTTGAGGTTCAGGCTCAGGCTCCGGCTCGGCCTCAAGGTCCGCCTCAGGCTCGGCTTCGGGTTCAGGTTCGGGTTCGGGTTCGGGTTCGGGTTCGGGTTCGGGTTCGGGTTCAGTTTCAATTTCGGCCGCGGGCCCAACTTCAGCTTCTTCCGGCGCTACTTCAACTTCGGCGAGTTCTGGCGCGGGCTCAACCACGTCGTCGGGCTGTGCGCCCTTCTTCTTCGCCATGCTCAGGCCGTCGCCGTAGCAGCAACCGGCTCTTCGGCATCGCGGCGAGCGAGAGCCGCACCAATGAGCCCCGCAAACAACGGGTGAGCCTTTGTTGGACGCGAGAGGAACTCGGGGTGCGCCTGGGTCGATACGTAGTACGGGTGGACGTCGCGGGGCAGCTCAACAAACTCGACGAGCGAGCGGTCTGGGGACTCTCCGGAAACGACGAGCCCTGCTTCTTCGAGCTGCTGGCGGTAGTTGTTATTGACCTCGTAGCGGTGGCGGTGCCGTTCGCCAACCTCGGTGGCGCCGTACGTCTCTGCGACCACGGAACCGGCCCTGAGTACGGCCTTGTACTCACCAAGCCGCATGGTGCCGCCCATGTCGCCTTCACCGTCGACGATTGCGAGCTGCTCTTCCATCGTCGCGACAACGGGGTGTTGGGTGTCGGAATCGAACTCGGACGACGACGCTCCCTCGAGGCCCAGCACGGTGCGCGCGTACTCCATCACCATGACCTGCAGGCCAAGGCAGATGCCCAGGGTCGGGACCTGATTCTCGCGCGCCCAGCGCGCAGCACCGATCTTTCCATCAACGCCACGAACGCCAAATCCACCCGGAATCAACACTGCGTCAACGCCCCCGAGCGCCTCTTCAGCGCCTTCGGGGGTCTGGCACGTGTCGGAAGGAACCCAACGGATGTTCACCTTCGCCTTGTGGTGGAAGCCGCCGGCGCGGAGCGCCTCGCTCACCGAGAGGTAGGCGTCGGGCAGATCAACGTACTTGCCCACCAAGGCAACTTCTACCTGGTGCTTTGGCTGGTGCACACGCTGTAGCAGCTCGTTCCACGCGCCCCACTCCACGTCGTGGAAGGGAAGATCGAGACGCCGCACAACGTACGCGTCAAGGCCCTCCGCGTGGAGCACCTTGGGGATGTCGTAGATCGACGGGGCGTCAACGGCGTTGACGACCGCTTGAGTGTCGACGTCGCACATCAGGGCGACCTTCGCCTTGACTGACGGCGGTACGGCCCGGTCGGAACGCAATACGAGTGCGTCGGGCTGGATGCCGATGCTGCGCAGAGCCGCGACGGAGTGCTGGGTGGGCTTGGTCTTGAGTTCGCCGGACGGGCCGATGAACGGCACGAGCGAAACATGCAGGAAGAAGACGTGATCACGGCCCGTGTCGTGGCGCACCTGACGAGCAGCCTCGAGGAACGGCTGCGACTCGATGTCGCCAACGGTTCCGCCAATCTCGGTGATGATGACGTCCACATTGGGGCCGGCCTGCGCGCGCATGCGGCGCTTGATCTCGTCGGTGATGTGCGGGATGACCTGGACGGTGTCGCCTAGGTACTCACCGCGACGCTCCTTGGCGATCACCTGGGAGTACACCTGGCCCGTGGTGACATTCGACGAGGCCGACAGGTCTACGTCGAGGAACCGCTCGTAGTGGCCAATGTCGAGGTCGGTTTCAGCGCCGTCATCGGTCACAAAGACCTCGCCGTGCTGGAACGGATTCATGGTGCCGGGATCCACATTGAGATAGGGATCCAGCTTTTGCATCGTTACGCGCAATCCGCGTGACCTGAGAAGCCGTCCGAGGCTTGATGCCGTCAGACCCTTCCCGAGGGAGGAAACGACGCCTCCGGTGACGAAAATGTGACGGGTGACGTGGTCCTTGCCGGACGAGTATCGAGTTCGCTCCACGGAACTCCAGGGTACCAGTGTTCGCGGGTTGTCGACGAGGGTGGCGCGCCGAATATTGCTGCAAGGCGCTAGCTTGGGCCCGCGATCAACTCATCAGCGTCGCTCGCGTCGTACGCACCGGTAATTCCGCCTGCCAAGTTGATCGCGGCTCCCACGACGGCCCACGCCCCGTAGAAGCCTGCCGCGTTCGTTACGGTCGAGGCCGGCGTCGCCTCTCCCGGCGTTGTTCCCGTGAACCCTACGAGCACCCCAGACGACTCCGCAGCGAACGCTCGCGCGAGCGTGGAGACGTCTCCCCCAGGCGTGACAAGGACAAACATGTTCGCGACCTCTGAACGTTCGCCGGTGACGAGTTCCGCCTCGGTGAGGAGCAGCCACAACGTGTCTGCCCGTTCTTGACCCTCAGGGTCAAATTCGCCGCCGGTCGCCAATGCCTGGGCGAGCGCGGTCGCGAGAACGTCCTCCGTTGTAGAACCCTGGGGCGGTTCCGGAAGCGCCGCGACAATCTGATCGGCGAGCGCGTCGCGGAACGGAACCCTATCTGGGTCAGTCCAGCCGGGAGCCAGTGCAGTCGTTGATCCAATGACCGCGCCTGCGTCGACCAGATGGGACGAGGCACTCGCCAGATCTTCGTCGCTCGTGTCCGACGTGCGCACAAGCGCGATCGATGTTCCAGACAGCTTTCCCCGCACCGCTGATGGCCCTGTAGCATCCGCAAAGTCCATGCCTTGGGCCGCAAGCGCAGAAGCGGCCTCCGCCTCGGCCTGTGCGCGGAGCAGTTCCTCGGTCTGCGCGGCGTTGCCGCCGATTCCCGCTCGCAATGGTCCAGAGCCCAGGAGTATCCCGGCCGCGAGTGCGCACACGGCGAGTGCAGCAACCAAGACTCGGCTGCGCCCCGTCATTCGGAGGCCCCAAACCAACCGGTTACGGAGTCCCACAGGGATTCTGCGAGGCTTCGGGCCTCCTCAAGGGAAAGCAGCGCTACCGCCAGAGTGGCCACGGCCAAGCCCATCACCGCCCACACGAACACCAGCGAATGGCGATGCCGGTACGTGTCGGCGATCACCGATGCCTCCGCTGACGCGCGCCGGGTCACAAGCGCGGTGAGGAACGCACCGATTCCTACGTCGGGCTCTGCACTCAACACATCGACCGCACTCGCCCGCCGCCCTGCGACCACGGCAACCGTTGCTCCCCCGTGGTGCGCGGCAAGCAACGCAATGTCCGCACCAGAAAGTTCAACGTCCGACGAATCGAACGCTGCGCCAATCGCTTCAAGCCTCGACAGTGACGCTGCATCGCTCGTCAATGTGATCACTCGCGCTGACGCGAGAGCGTTATCGGGAGCGGTGTCAATGCCACCAATAATGATGTTTGGCCGGATCTTCTCGTCAAGGCAGGCCTGCACCGCGCCACCCTCCGCGATCACCACGGGCCTGCGATCGCGGATGAACAACTTCAGTCGCCGCAGATCAGCGGCCGCGCCATCCCCTGCGGCCACGACGAGCACAACTCTCCCGGAAACGTCGAACCCCAGGTCCGGCAGCCCAACGCCCTCGAAGAACAAGGAACCTTCGCGCTCAAGTCGCTCAATCGCGTGCGAGCCGAACACTGCAACCTGCACCTTGAGGTGGTCCAGGGCCGCCGTGTCCGCTGCCACCACACGAGCCGCCGTCAGCGCTGTGCCTTCGGCAACCACCGCGGCACCGCGCCGCACCTCGTCGCCAGCGAGCGTCAACCGCGTGCCGTCGCGCACCGCGAGCACCGCGGAGCCAGCGCCGTCAATCACACAAAGCCCGGCGTCAAGAAGCCTCCGCGCTCCAGCGGCCGGTTGACGACCAGAGGCCGTCCGTTGCGCATTGACGACGGCAATCGCGCCGGTCGCCGCTAATGCGTCGGCCTCCGCCTCTCGAAGGTCGAGTGCGTCAATGACAAGAACATCTCCAGGACGTGCGCGGGCGGCAAGATCGCGCGGCGAACCGACGCGCGCCGGCCCGGCCACGGCCGTAGGCAGTGGCTGCGTGCTGGTGTCGGCGGGCTCGTCACGGCCCTCAGGTGAATCCGCCATGACGGTCATCGTGCCACGTACGACGCCTCAAGTAGTTCATGAGCGTGTGCGCGCGCGGTTTCAGAGTCTTCTTGTCCGGACAGAAGCCGCGCGATCTCTGTGATCCGGTCCTCTCCCGTCACTGCGTGCACCTGGCTGCGGGTTACCAGGCCGTCTGTCGACTTCTCGACGACCACATGCGAATCCGCAAATGCCGCAACTTGGGCCAAATGGGTCACCACTATTACCTGGTGGGTTCGCGCGAGTGCAGCGAGGCGCTGGCCCACCGCAACCGCCGCCTTGCCTCCCACGCCCGCATCGACCTCATCGAACACGAAGGTGTGTGACGCGTCCACGGAGCGTGCAGCGAGAGCCACCTCAATGCCGAGCATGATTCGCGACAGCTCTCCACCAGACGCGGCCTCCGCCACCGGACGTGGGGTTGCACCGGGATGCGCAGCGAGCGTCATCGCGACAACGTCCGCACCGGACGGTCCCGGTTCAGCGGGCACAACGGTCACGCCAAATCGAGCATCAGCCATGGCAAGCAAGCCAAGTTCCCCGGCGACGGCGGCGCTCAACTCGGCAGCGGCAACTTCCCTGCCGGCGCTGATGGCCGCGGCGAGTTCAACGACGCGCGCGGCGCAGTCGCTTTCGTGCCTCCGCCTTGCGAGAAGGGTCTCATCCCAGGCGTCGTCCGCGCCTACAACCTCGCGCGCGTGCTCGGCGTGGGCGAGCACTCCCGCGAGGTCTGTGCCCAGCCGACGCTGCAGTCCGGCAATCGCCGACCGCCGGGAGTGCAGTTGGTCAAGGTTGTTGCCGCCAGCCTCCAATGAGTCGAGGTAGTGCGAGAGTTCGCTCGCAGCGTCTGCCGCGCCGTACCGCAGTTCGGTGATGCGGTCTGCGAGTTGTGCGAGCGCGGACTCGTGACGCGCGACGCCCGTGAGCGCGCGGGCCGCCGCGTCGAGCACGCCAACAGCCGTGACGTCGTCGTCCCCAGCCAGAATGGCCTGCGCCGAGCTTGCGGCGGCGCGCACTTCCGCCGAGTTCTCAAGCAGGGCAATCCTTGCGGCGAGTTCGTCATCCTCGCCGGGAGCGGGATCTACCGCGTCAATCGCCTCAAGATCTGCGCGGAGCGCCTCGATCTGCACCCGCTGGCTCGCGGCACCGGATTCCATCTCCGCAAGCGCGGCACGCGAGTCGGCCCACTCACTCCACGCCGTGCGGTACTCGGCCAGACCGTGCGCGTGGCCGCTACCGGCAAACGCATCGAGCGTCGCACGCTGCTTCGCCGGCGTTCGCAACCGCATCTGGTCTGCCTGACCATGCACCGTGACCGCGAGTTCGGCGAGTTCCGCGAGAGTCGCTTGCGGGACGGTGCGTCCGCCAAGCGTTGCGCGCGAGCGAGTCGTGGCGCCCACAATGCGCGAGACCACAATGCCGCCGTCGTCCTCAAGCGCAGCGCCAACGTCTTCAACCACAGTTGCGGCAGCGTCGGGCAGATTGAGAATCGCCTCCGCCACGGCCTCTGCTGCGCCCGCGCGCACCGTGGCTCCGTCCGCCTTGGCGCCCAGAATCAGTCCGAGCCCGGTGAGGACCATTGTCTTGCCTGCGCCGGTCTCCCCCGTGACACAGGTAAGGCCAGGGCCAAGGGCGACGCGAGCCGACTCAATGACACCAAGGTTCTCGATCGCGAGTTCGTGCAGCACGTCAACCGTCCTGCACGGGTCCCCGCCAGCCGTTGATCGGCAGGGAGAACTTCTTGACGAGGCGTTCGGTGAACGGTGCGTCGGACATGCGGGCCAGCTTCACGGCGTGCTGCCCGCGCCGAATCTCTACGCGTCCACCGCGAGGGACATCGATGGAGCGCGAGCCGTCGAGAACAACTTGGGCCTCGGAATCGGACCGTTCGGTAACTTCGAGCGCGAACCACGAACGCGGGCCCACAACAAGCGGTCGCGCAAAGAGGGCGTGGGCAGCGAGGGGGACAAAGAGGAGCGCGTCAACGTCTGGCCAGAGAATGGGGCCACCCGCGCTGAAGGCGTGCGCGGTAGATCCGGTTGCCGTCGACACGACCACACCGTCGCAACCGAAGGTAGATACCGGGCGCCCGTCCACTTCAACGGCGAGTTCTACGGTTCGCCGCCTGCTTGCGCGCTCAACGGTGGCCTCATTGAGCGCCCAACCGGTCTCGATGGCGCCGCCTGGGCGTTTGACGGTGATCTCGAGAGTTCCGCGTTCTTCCGTCTCATAGTCGCCGGCGACGAGCCGCTGGATCGCAGCCGTGACGTCTTCGCGTTCAAGCTCCGCGAGGAAGCCAACGTGTCCAAGGTTGATGCCCAGTAGCGGAGTCTGCGTGCCGTGAGTCATCGCCGCGGCGTGCAGGATGGTGCCGTCACCACCGAGCACTACGGCGGCCTCGATGGGATCGTCCTGTTGCTGATCAAACGACGTGCACACGGAGATGCCCTCGGCCTCAAGGGCGCGCGTCACCAACTCGCCCGCGTGTGCGGCATCGGCGCGGTAGGGGTTCACCACCACGAGGATCCTGCGAGTCACAGGCTGCCCTCCGTCACGGTCTCGATTGCCAGCGCAAGGTCTGCGTCAGCAAGCGACGGCCGTAGGCCGCCGCCACTAGCATTCCACGCCAACGACGCCCAGATGAAGAACTCCACATTGCCTGTGAGTCCCGGCAGCGCAGATCGCTCAACGGCATGCACCACGGCGCCCTCCTTTGCCAACGCCGCGGCGACGTTTGCGACGGCCCTGGCGCGGTCGTCGGGCCGGGTGACGACCCCGCCCGCACCAAGCCGCTCCTTGCCAACTTCGAACTGGGGTTTCACCATAAGCACCAAATCGCCCGACGCTACGACACCGGCAAGCTGCGGCGTCACCAAGGTGAGGGAAATGAAGGAGAGGTCGGCGACGGCAAGGTCCACGGGAGCCGGTAGGTGATCTAGCGTGAGGTCCCGTACGTTCAGGCCTTCGATCGACGTCACGCGGTCGTCGCGTGCGATGGCTGGTGCGAGTTGGTCATGGCCAACGTCGATAGCGGTGACGTGAACGGCGCCGCGTTCCAACAAGACTTGGGTGAACCCGCCGGTCGACGCGCCCGCATCGAGAGCTCGTCTGCCGGAAACGTCGAGCCCACGTGGAGCACACGCGTCGAGCGCCCCAATAAGTTTGTGCGCGGCGCGGGATACGTAGCCGTCGTCAACGACGACGATCTCATCCGTATCGCTTGCGTCGGTTGCAGAGCGAACGCACACCGTGCCGTTGACGGCTACCGCTCCAGCCGCAATGAGCGACTGCGCGTGCGTGCGCGACCTTGCCAGCCCGCGTGCAAGGAGCACGCGGTCAAGGCGCATCTACTGATCGTCGCGCAGGCGAGTGGTCAGCGCGCTCTGAACCTGATCAAAGAAATCGGCCTGCTCGGAGAGGTCTTCCGGTAGTTCGGTCACTGCTTCGAGTGCCGCCTTGACCTCTGCCGGGTATTCGACGTCGGCCAAGGATTCCCTCGTCTCGTTGATGTCGCTCATGTCAGGAGGCTACCCCCAAGTGAGGGAGGGTCTCAACCGACAATTTCTCTCCCGCGTCCGCGGCCGCCCACGCGGCGCTGCACGCGGCTCGCGCGCGGTCGATGGGGTCGCCGCCGTCAACGAGCAATTGCCCCTCAACGACGTGTGCGCGAGCCTCGCCAACGTGCCACCAACTGCCGTCCTGGCGCGGGGCCGGATGGGCGTGGGCAAGTCCCTTGAGATCCGCCGCGATGAACGACGGTCGCTGCTCCGGCGGTGCGGTCAGTGCCTCACGAATCGTGCTGACTCCCGTGAGGACCAGCAGGCCGGGAATCCCAGCTGCGCGAGCGCCTTTGAGGTCCGTATCGAGCCTGTCGCCTATGACAAGTGGTCGATGTGCACCCGCGCGCTCGGCGGCAAGCAGGAACATTCCGGGTTCTGGCTTACCCGCGGCCGGCGGTGTGACTCCAGTTGCCGTTGCAACTGCCGCAACAAGCGAGCCATTTCCGGGTGCCATGCCGCGCTCTGTTGGGAGCGTGAGGTCGAGGTTGGTCGCAAAGTATTTGGCCCCCGCGTTGATCGCGTAAGCGGCCTCTGCGAGGTCCTTCCAGGCGAGGTCCGCCGAGTAGCCCTGAATCACTGCGTAGGGGTCGTCATCGGCGCTCGCCACCACCTGGTAGCCATGTGAGGCCACGGCAGTCTGCAAACCCTTGCCGCCAACTACCAGCACCTTTGATCCGGACGGGACCGTCTGTGCGAGAAGAGCGGCACCAGCTTGTGCCGCTGTCAGCACTTCATCAGAAGTCGCCGGAATTCCAAGATCGGTTAAGTGGCCGGCGACTTCACTGGGCTCTCGCGACGCGTTGTTTGTGACAAAAACAAGTCGCATGCCCGACGCCCTTGCCGCCTCGAGCGCCGACGGTGCGGTGGGTATGGCGTGTGGTCCCTTATAGGCGACACCGTCAAGGTCAACGAGTGCAACGTCAAAGGCGGTGGCCAATGGCCCGTCCGAACCCACCAACGTCACTGTTGTTCCTCCACTGCCTCGTCATCGAACGTGTCATAGACCACAACGTCTTCGTCAGGTTCTTCGACGACGATCGCCACTGGCTCAATCTGGTCTGCCTCTTCGTTGCGGCCCAACTCACGCAAAACTACGGCCATCGCTTCGTCGATGCGCGCCTGCATCTCTGTATCCGATGTCGACAGCCGTTTGAGAGACACGAGCGCGGCCTCACCTTGGCCCATGTCCGTTCGAGCACCGGCAACCACGATCGCGAGCTCAATGCGTCCGGATGGCGAAAGAGTCTTAGCATCGGGCTCTTGAGACAGTGCAATCGCGCGCTCCGGCCTGCCGAGCCCCCGCTCGCAGTCGGCCATGAGCGGCAGATGCTCGCTTGAGCCGTTCAGCCTTCGAACGGTGCGGAACTCACGTAGCGCCTCTGCGTATCGACCTGTGGCGTACGCGGTCACTGCAGCCGCCTCGCGAACGACATCGACGCGACCGCCGCGCGCAGCGGCAACTGACGCGTGGCGGTAGGCCAACTCAGGATCCGAATCAAGCAAATTACCAGCCATGATGAGGTGCCGACCAACATCCTCCGCGTTCTCTTTCGAGAGCGTGCGGAGCCTCGCGCGCACCGTGCGGTCAAGCTGTCCAATAACAATCTCTTCAGGAATCTCGGGCGCCGGCGGCCCCTTCTTCTCTGCGCGATCCGCGAGCGGGACGCCATTGCGAGGACCGCGTTCGTCCCTGGCATCACCGTCGCGCGCGGCATTGTCGCGGGGGCCACCAGACCGTGGCGCCCCAGTCCTTGGCCCACCTGAACGTGGCGCCCCAGTCCTTGGCCCGCGGTCATCGCGGGCGCCACTGGCGCGCGGCGCACCTGACCGGGCACCGCGATCGTCGCGGTCGCCACTGGCGCGCGGCGCACCTGACCGGGCACCGCGATCGTCGCGGTCGCCACTGGCGCGCGGCTTGCCGTCACGCGAACTGTTGCCCTTGTAACTGGATCGCTCGCCGCTCGACCCACGGTCATTGCGAGGAGCACCGTCTTTGCGAGGAGCACCGTCGCGGTTCGAAGATCCCTTGTACGAAGAGCCGCTCCTTGAGGGACCGCCGCTGCGACTTGAGGAGCCCGTTGACCCAGATCCGGCCTTCCGCTGGCCACCGCCGGAGTTGCTCCGGCTTGCGCCTCCACCGTTTTGGGGGGCGCGCTCGTCGCTGGCCATGGTGCTCCTTCGTGGGTTCATATCAATTTTCGCAGAAATGCCGAAGAGCCGCCCAACATTGGGCGGCTCTTCGCAAAAAATGTCCCGCAGCGACCTACTCTCCCACACCCTCGCGAGTGCAGTACCATCGGCGCAGAGAGGCTTAGCTTCCGGGTTCGGAATGGGACCGGGCGTTTCCCTCTCGCTATGGCTGCGGAAACTC
>Ga0164241_10000324_pt1 | contig 100064 bp, 83 predicted proteins | sample OricomyardsoilBY_FD_108780 | JGI IMG/M metagenome (GOLD analysis project Ga0164241, IMG submission 108780) | Backyard soil microbial communities from Emeryville, California, USA - Original compost - Back yard soil (BY) | ecosystem: Environmental > Terrestrial > Soil > Unclassified | place... | reverse complement strand
GCGCTCTGTAACTCGGCGCTCTGTAACTCGGCGCTCTGTAACTCGGCGCTCTGTAACTCGGCGCTCTGTAACTCGGCGCTCTGCAACTCGGCGCCTGGCGCCTAGACGGAGGTTCGCGAAGTGAGCGACGAGCGCGCGCGAGGACGGGGAGACTGCTAGTTTCCCCGTTACTGCAGCGCGAATGAATCGCATCTGCAGGAGTGATCTCTATTCGATGAGCGCGAAGATGAGTTCAGCCGCGACGGGAGCGGCTCAGTCCGCTCTCACTAAATCCGGCCAGGCAGTCGGTGGACTATCCTACCTTATCGCTCATACCCCGTGCTCACGCTCAGATACTGCGAAGCATTTTTCGTATTGGCAGCTCTCTCGTTCGGCGTACCCTGGCCCGAGCTATGGGCACCATTTCGGCGAAGGTATTAGGCAAGAAAACACTACACGGCTTGGTTTGGAGCGCGTTAGCCATCGCGGCCGCCACGGGCTGTAACAACGACTCCGGCGATTCTGAGGACTCGGGCGGTGATCCGGGCGTGGGTGGAGCATCATCCGGTGGGAGCGGCGGCGCTGCTGTGAGTGGCGGTGCAAATAGCGGGGGCAGTGGCGGCGGCGTCACCGGTGGCGCGGCCACGAGTGGCGGCACGGCGAGCGGCGGCGGAGCGAGCGGCGGTGCCGCCTCTGGCGGTGGTCCGATCATAGCTGGCGGCGCTCCGAACGGAGGAACCCCTAGCGTTGGCGGAGATCTCACCGGCGGCATGGGCGGAGATGAGATGGGCGGCCAAGGCGGTGAAGGCGGCGCGCCCCCCGAAGAAGAATGCGGTGGATGCGCAAAACTCTTCGTTCCTTTCACGGCGGCCAATACGGCTCAGTTTTTCTATCTGGGCTTCGCGTCACCGGTCGATTTTTCGGACACCGTCGTGACTGTGAGACTCAAGGGAGAGTCGACCTCGAGCGACATGCATGTCCAAGTTATGGTGAATAACGGAGCTCCGAACTACACGTCGGCCCAGCCTGGTTGGGTGTCCCTCAGTGGCCTAACCGAATTCGGCAACGTCACTTTCGACGTCAGCACCGTTCCCGCGCCAGTATTACCCACCGATTTCGATCCGGCCCAGGTGGTCCTACTCAATATCCAAGTCGTTGCTGGCGCGAGTGCCACCGCGGGAGACACGACCGTTTGGGTTGACTCCATTACCTTCTCGGATGGCGCCACGCCTAACTACGACTTCGCGACCAGTGCACAAGGCTTCGCTGCGAGCGACTACAACGCCATCCCCGGTTCTACCGTTTCCTACGAACCATAGGCGCTCGAGTTTTGAAAGTTAACGGGGAGCGCTCGGATGAGCCTCCCCGTTTTCTATTTGAGCCCTCTGAGTTGCCCAAAATGGCTCTTCGATGGGACGCGTGGCCAGCCAGATGCTCGGCAGCAGCGGCTGCAAACAGGGAGAGATGCGCACTGGGCCCGAGCGAGCGGCGACCTGACAAACTTCGGCGAGCTGATGAGCGCAAGGAGATATGAGGCGTATATGATAGCGAGGCTTCAGGAACGAGGTTGTTCGTCGCTGTTCGTCATGTCGCTTGGATTGGCGCTGGCGGCGGCTTTTGGCTGCTCGTCGATAGAATGCGAGGAAGATCCACCGCTAGCGCTCTCCGTTCGCGTCCGAAATGGAGCGTATGAGGCGCTTTGCGCGTACGAGGTTCGCGCGCGAAGGCGGATGTTTTGACCTCTCCGAGCAAGACCTACCTAGTCTCGCGCAATCGATGGCACGGGAATGCGGGGGGTAGGGCGTACCGCTCGCACTCTCAGGCTACCAAGATAAGCTGAAGCGCCATGAACGCCCAGAATCCCCCTGCCTCGCGTCCGCGTGCCGGATTGATCGAGTCCACGATGCTGAACCTGTTCGCCCGTCGCGGGCAGGTGCTGGAGATTGAAGAGGTCGGGCCGGCCTTCCGCGTCATCACGATCGGGAGCGAGGCACTGCGGACGGCCGAATGGACGCCGGGAGACAAGGTCCAAATCTCGCTCGGGGGTTGGGCCATGCGCACGTTTACGCCCATCGAGTGGGACGCCGAAAATGGACGCACGCGCATCATCGTTTACTTGCACGCCGGAGGCCCTGGCGCGGAGTGGGCGCGCGCCCTCAAAAAGGGGGACGAGTGCGTCGCCATGGGCCCCCGTCGCTCCCTCGACCTCACGCAGCTTGCCACGTCCGCGATTCTTTTCGGCGACGAGACCTCCATAGGTCTCGCCTCCGCCCTGCTCAGCGCCGTACGACCTAGCAGCGCACATTTGCTCTTCGAAGTGTCTTCGTTGGCCAACGCGCAACCCGCTCTTGCGCGTTTTGGGCTCGAGCATTCACTCCTGGGCGAACGTGCCGAGAATGATGAGCACCTGGACGCGCTGGAAGAAAGGCTACGCACGACAGTTGAAGCTATGCCTTCCGCAAACATTGTCCTCTCTGGCAAAGCGAGCTCAGCCCAGCGCATGAGAAAGCTGCTTAAGCGTTTGGATATCCCGATGGCCCGTCTTCACGTCAAAGCCTATTGGGCGACTGGGAAGACGGGGCTCGACTGAACCGTTGCCTCGAATCGGCCAAGATTTAGCTCAAAACGAGACGGAACAGGGCGCACAGGACTCAAGGCGGGTTCTGCGATGGCGCAGCCACGACCGTTCTGATCAGGCGCTCGAGGGCGCTCTCTGGATTCTCACAGAGGCCTGTGTGGGCGGCGGAAGTTTGAAGAATGGTGCTGCGGGGGGCGACCAGCCAGTGCCACCGTTCGCGGAGCGGGAGCTGGCCGATGGGTCCAGCGTCGACCCCACCTGCGCAGATGCGTCGAAGCGCAGCGAGGTGCTCACGGACAAGGGTGAGCTCGACCGCGGGCGCAAGCGCGACAAGACGGGCCTCATTGAGTTCAATGCGTGCGTCCAAAAAATCGCAGGCGTGACAAAACAGAACGACGCCTACGTTGATGAACTCTTCGCGTTCAACGTGCGGGACCACGCGCACGACCGCGTAGTCAAAAGCGCGCTGCACGAGCACTTTTGGCCTCCTGAACGAGACGAGGGAGGGTTTCGAGACGGGTTTTGAGCCAATCGGCATAAGCTTGCCGGTGAGAGTCCTCGCTCACAAAGCCATCTTCGGGACGGAGCCAACTGGCGGGGATCTCCGCGGTCGCGGCGTGGAGAGCCACGTCGGTCAAGGCAGCCCGGAGATGATCAGCCGCTGCGTCCAAGCTCGAGGCCCAGGGCAAAAGCACATGGTCTTTCACCTCACTGAACGGATCACTCACGCCGTCGAGGGAACTGTCGGGACCCCAACCGTGGTGAAAGTAGAGAGCGGCCCCGTGATCAATGAGATTGAGCCGTTTGTGCCAGGTGAGCAGGTTCGGATTGCGCGGGGTGCGGTCGATGTTGGCCGTGAAGGCGTCGAAGAGGACGATGCGCGACGCCTGGTCCGGGTCGGGGGGGCGGTCGACGAGCGGATCGAAGGTAATGCTGCCAGGCAGGTAGTCGAGCCCGACGTTGAGCCCAGCGCTTCGTTCGAGCTGCTCTGCGATTTCCCGATGCGGCTCACTCGCAGCCAGGGCCGCCTCCAAGTTCACGAGCGCGATCTCGGGCACGGTGAGCCCCACCACCCTTGCCAGCTCACCGACGACAAGCTCGGCGATGAGCGCTTTGGGGCCTTGTCCTGAGCCTTTCAGTTTAACGACATAGAGGCCGAGGTCGTCGGCCTCTATCAGCGCAGGAACAGAACTTCCCTCGCGAAAGGGGATGACGTAGCGGACGGCCCGGATGGTGCGCACCATGTGAGGCCCACCATAGGGTGACCGTGCCGGGCGGGAAAGTCTCTGCTCGCCGGCGCCCTTTACGACCCCTCCTCAAACTTCTTCTCCATCGCGAGCTCGCCCTCACTCGCCATGAGCTCAAGCGAAGAGGGTAGCGAAGCGGGCGCTGTCAGGAGCCGGCGCTTTTTGAGCGCTTGCTTGGCTGCTCCGCGCAGGGGCGAGGCGGCCACGAAGTCTTGGCTTGACTGGTAGGCAGGGAGGAGTTCGTCTTTCACGAAGGCGGCGAGGTCCGGCTGGGTGAGCTTTTCGACCACCGCGGCGAGCGCGTTATGGGCGGCATTGAAGTCGCCTTTTTGGGCTGCGACTTCAGCGGCGGCTTGGGCTATTTGGACGAGGCGTTCGTCGCGGGCGCGAGCGACTTCGGGGTGAAGCGTGGCGTTTTCCTTGCCAGGGGCGACGTAGTCGACGCGGACGCTGGTGCTGAGTTCTTGCTCTTTACCATTCAGGTCGCGATAGCTCACGAACACCCGCGCGACCTCGATGCCCTCAGCGGCTGCGTGTTGGGGAAGGGCTAGCTCTGCGCAAAAAGAGAGCTCGCCACGGTACAGCAGATCGCCGAGAGATGCCTCGCTTGGCGCGCCAGCGCTCGGGACGAGCCGAAGACGCACGTCTTCGGCGTGCGTCGAAACGAGTCCACCGAGTTCGCGGGCGAACGCGGTGCGGACGATGTCGTCGTTTTCGATGTAGGCGAACGAGCCCCGACCTTCCTCCGCCAGGTCGCTGAGCATGGAGTGGTCGCAATCCGCGCCGTAGCCAAACGTCGACAGACTGCACGCGCCGAGGTGTTCACGTACCAAGGCTCGGAGTTCGTGTGCCTCGGTGGCGACGCCGGTGTTGGCCTGGCCGTCTGTCAGCAAGATCAGCCGCGTGCGCAGCCCCACGGGCAAACTCGCTTGTTTGCTGAGGCCCATGCCCGCGAGAAAGCCCCCCGCGAGGTTAGTGCTTCCGCCTACCGTGAGCGCGCGAATCGCCGCGCGGAGTTGATTCCTCGAACTTTCAGCCAGCTCGACTAGAGGCACCACAGCTCGGGCTTTGTCGTCGAAAATGACGAGCCCAGCCAAATCGCCTGGGGCGAGGTGATCGATGAGCAAGAGCAACGCCTTTTTTACTGCGTCGAGCTTGCCGCCTTCCATAGACCCCGAGACATCCACAATGGGCAAGAGCGCAAGCGGTGCGCGCTTGGCTTCAGCCGGGGGTTCGGGGGCCTGGAGGCGGATGAGCACATCGAGGTTGTGCCCTCTACCAGCGACGACCTTTTGCTTTCCTAGTATGGTCTTGATCTTCATAATATCACCCTCGGGTTAAAGACAGTGAGGGTTTTGGGGTCGTCTCAGCGACTCACTTCTGACTCACAGAACTAACCTACGGCAATCGAGCGCCGATTACAGCCGCACGAACGTTCAGTGCAGACATAGATTGTCCTATCTAGGATAAGACATATTTAGACATATCTAATGTCTCATCGAATGCTCGGTCTCGGTCCCCGGTGCTGGGTTATCACTCGGGCCGGCCAGCTCTCGCTCCCCCGTCATTTTCCAAGCCCGCGAAACGCTGAATCGTCGCTAGTTGGGCTCGGATACACTCATTTGCTCGACGCGGCATTTTGAGCGCTAAGATATCTATCCTATGGGGCGACGCGTCAGATCTTGGCTACGGTCCGCGATGGGGCTCGTCGCGCTCTCGGGCGCTTTTGGCGCCTGCGGCGGCCGCACACTAGATGATGAGTCAGGTGGTATCGGCGGGCGCGCTGTCGGAGGCCGAGGCGGGGCTGACGACGCAGAGGACGGTGGCTCAACGAGTTCGGGAGGCTTGGAAGGCATAGGCGGCTCAATGGTCATCTCGGGAGGCACGAGCTCGGGCGGAGCTGAACCGGCTAGCGGTGGGTCGGGCGCGACGTCGGCGGGCGGCACGGGTGGCGCGTGCGTGCCGCATTTTCAGTATGATTGCGATACTCTCGACTCTTACATTGGGTTCGAACCCAGCTCGGGGCAGTGCGTGGCCATGTCGGGTCGTGCGCTGTGCGAGCCTTACAGCCAGGCAGGGACGCTCTTCACTTCGCTCGCGGATTGCCTTGCGAGCTGCCCGGGCTCTGTCCCACAAGAGACGGCCTGTGACGTAGACAGCGATTGTAGGCTGGATTCAGCGGGCTGTTGCGGGGCTTGTTCGCCCGTGAGCGCTGAAGACTTTAGAGCTTACAATGGCGAAGCAACAGTACCGTCTTGTCCGCCTATTGCGTGTGGTCCTTGCCTCGACCCGCCTGAGCTGGAGCGCAATTCGGCCTATTTTCGCGCGACGTGCGAAGACCGCGTCTGCACCGTGACCGACATGACCCAGAGCGCGTTTGCCGCCTGCGACAACAGCGATCAGTGCTTTCTGCGGGACGGCACTGGGTGCTGCGAAGATTGCGACGACAGGGCCTACGTGCCACTGAGTTCGCTTGGTTTCTTAGGCGGTGAATGCTCGCTCGTGGATTGCGCCTCGTGCGAGCCTCTGCCTCCAGAGCTCGGGTTAGTGGCCGTTTGCGACTCCCAGACGAACCATTGCGTCAAGGCGGAGCTTTTACCGTAGGGCCCGAGTAGCGTCCGGCCGCGGTTCGGCTATCTATCGCCCGCAGTATGCCCGCCCTCGCTCGGCTCGGGTTCGTTCGAGAGAAGCCCGAACTGAAGAATGCCATTTGGCTCAGTTTCGTGCTGGGCCTGGCTTACGCGTTCGTCGCGCCTTTTCTCTCGCTGTTTGGCACAGACGAGGTAGGCATGTCGCCGCTCGAATTCGGCGTCTTCATGACGCTAACCAGCTTCTCTGCGATTGTGCTCAGCACCGTCCTTGCGCGTTGGTCGGATGTGCGCTGGCCACGGAAGACGGTTCTCTTGATCGGAGCGGTGGGCTGCACCCTTGGCTATGCGGGCTACGCCTTCTTACGCGAGCTGCCCCTCTTGCTTGCTGTCGGCTGTCTCTTGCTCGGCGTCGGTTCGGGCACCTTCGGTCAGCTCTTCGCTTATGCTCGCGACGTGGTCGAACACGACGAAGAGCTCAAGGCCGAGGCTCCGTTTGTGATGAACGTGGTACGGCTTTCGTTTGCTTTCGCCTGGACGGTGGGGCCGGCTCTCTCGGCCTGGATGATGCAGCTCGTCGGCTTTCGCGGCACGTTCTTGTTCGCGGCAGGTCTGTTCGCCCTGTTTGGAGTCGCCGTGTGGAAGCTCGTTGAGCATAGACCCCCTCGCGCCGAAGCGCGCGCCCGCGCCGCCGCATTGCCGCTTTCGGTGGCGCTGCGGCACCCCATCGTGCTCACCTATTTCTTAGCTTTTTGCCTGTCTCATGGCTGCACGACCATGGGCATGATGAACTTGCCGCTCTACCTCACGCGAAGTTTGCACGGCGCGACGCACACGGTGGGCATCGCCTACAGCGTCGCGCCTCTCTTCGAACTGCCGTTCATGTTCTATGTGGGCTCGCTGGCTCTGCGCGTCAGTCATGCGCTGCTTATTCGCGCCGCGGTGCTGCTTTCGGTCGTCTATTATCTTGGGCTCACGCTCGCGCCTTCACCGCTCGTCGTCTACTTCTTGCAAATCTTGAGTGCAGGCGTGGTAGCGGTAATGAGCGGGCTCGCCATCACCTTCTTTCAAGACTTCATGCCCGGACAACCCGGTACCGCCACGAACCTCTACTCGAACGCGCAACGAGTTGGCAGCACGGTGGGCTATCTCACCTTTGGCAGCGTTGCGAGCGCGTATGGCTACCGGACCGTGTTTTTCGTCTGCGCAGGGGCCTGCGCTTTCGCGCTCGTTCTGCTCGTTTCGGTGCGGCGTTCGAAGATCGAATTCGCCTGAGCGTCGCTCAAGAGAGAGGCGCTTTCGGGCTACTGCCACCCGCCCCACGAGCCAAAACTGCCTCGAGCTCGATCATCTTGCGTTCGAGTGCCTCGAAGTCGGGGGCGCGCAATGTAATGTGCCCCACTTTGCGCAGGGCGCGCGGCTCTTTGCCATAGTCGTGAAGGTGAGCATCTTCGATGCCTAAGATTGCGGCTGGATCTGGCACGTCACCGAGCAAGTTGAACATGGCGCTCGGGCCGAGCGGCTCGGTACTCCCGAGCGGTAAACCTAATACGGCGCGCACATGATTCTCGAACTGGCTGGTCTTGGCGCCTTCAATCGTGTGGTGGCCGCTATTGTGGACACGGGGCGCGAATTCGTTGGCCAGGAGGCCGCCATCGGTCTCAAAGAGCTCTAGGGCCAACACGCCCACGTAGCCGAGGTGAGTCGCGAGGCGCGTGGCGTAATCTTTAGCGAGCCTGTCGAACTCCGGCTTGAGTTCCGGCGCGGGCGCGACGGTCCGTACCAAAATGCCACCGCTATGAGTATTCTCGGAGACGGCGTAGGTGCGCACCTCGCCGTTCTGGCCGCGGCATAAGATGACGCTCAGTTCGCGGCGAAACGACACGAGCTCTTCGGCGATCAAGTTAGCTCCGCCAAGGAGCTCGAATGCCGGGGCGACGTCGCTAGCATTCCGTACCTGGGCTTGGCCCTTGCCATCGTATCCAAAGCGCCGCGTCTTAAACAAACACGCTCCGAGTTCGACAAAGGCGCGCTCTGCGTCCGCCAGGGAGTCGATGGCGAGATTGCGAGGCGTGGGGATGCCTAGCTCCTGGAACAGGGCTTTTTCAGTGACTCGGTCTTGAGAAGCTCGCAACGCTGCGGCGGGAGGGAATACGGGCCGCTGGCGTGACAAACGTTGGAGGGAATCCTCAGGCACGTTCTCGAACTCGAATGTTACGACGTCACACAAGGCGAGCTCGTCGAGCGCATCGAGATCATCGTAACCGAGCGGAATGTGCTCGGCGGCGACGTGAGCCGGCGCGTTCTCATCAGGGTCAACGACCGTGACGTGGATGCCGAGGGGTTGAGCCGAAAGGGCGAGCATGCGGCCTAGTTGGCCGCCACCCAAGATGCCGAGGGTCTTCATGGAACGCGAGTGGCGAGTTCAGGATCGGGTTCGCGGAGCACTCGCTCTGTCTGCTCACGACGAAACCGGTCGAGCGCACCTTCAATTTCGGGTCGCCCGCGTGCGACGATAGCCGCCGCCAAAAGAGCCGCGTTGACGGCTCCAGCCCGCCCAATGGCGAGCGTGCCTACGGGCACACCAGCGGGCATCTGCACAATAGAAAGCAAGGAGTCCATGCCCTGTAAGGTTTTGGACTGTACGGGTACGCCGAGCACTGGCAGCCGCGTCTTGGCGGCGATCATACCTGGCAAATGGGCGGCTCCTCCGGCTCCGGCGATGATGACCTCGAGCCCTCGGCCGATCGCGTTCTGAGCGTAGGCCATGAGCAAATCGGGAGTCCGATGCGCGCTCACAACGCGCGCCTCGCAGGGCACATGGAGCAAGCGCAAGGTCTCGATGCTGTGGCTCATCGTCTCCCAATCGCTTTGAGAGCCCATGATGACGCCGACGAGGGGTAGCGGGGTATCCGTCAAGGCGGCGACTTTACCTAGGAGTGCCCCGGTTTCAAGGGAGGGGCCATGGGCGCTGGGTCGGGTCCACGGGGCCTGGCTGAGGCACGTTTTCGGTCGGTTTTTGTGGACTTTCGCCTAAGGTGCGCGGCGTGTCGCCTTTCCGTGTCATGAGCACCGTGCTGCTCGAGTTAAGCCTAGGGGGGCTCTGCCTGGGTGGATTCGCTGGATGCGCGCCCCAGGCCAGTTCGCCTGCAGCGTCGGCAGAGAGGCCTCCCATGACGGAGGTTCAGGGCATGGAGACGGAGCCAGCGCTCGAGCTCAACGCAGACGAGCTTTTGATCCGAGATCGACTTCGAGCTTGGACGGAAGACTTACGCAAGTTCGGCGTGCGCGATGCGGCCCACCCGTGGGAGCTGGTTGACGCTGCCGAATACCTCACACAGGCCTTCGACACGCTCGGCGTTCGTCCGCATCGCAGCGCGATCGAGGCGGATGGGGTTTCATTCCAGAATTTCTCGGTGGAGTTTTCTGGCCAAACTCCGGACGCGCCGCGCTTCAGCGTGCTTGTCTACTACGACTCGAGCCCCAGCGAACATGAAGCCAGAGAAGCAGCTTTAGAGCCTCCCGAGCAGCGCGGAACGCTCAACGTGGCGCTCGGCCTCGAACTAGTGCGAGCGTTCTCCGAAGCACGACTCGAAGCAGCCTTACGCATTGTTTTCGCGGCGGGCCCCGAAGGCACGTCCCACAATTTTGATCCTCTCCTTGAGCTGTCTCGGCAATCCCTGGGCGGGCTCGTCCTCGGAGCACAGCTTGGGGCATCCGAGTTGGTGCTAACGAAGCTCTATGAATCGCTACCGCCCGCGGGCGCGCCTGTTTTGGGGTTGGATGCGTTCGACGAACTCGCTCAGGAGCTCGTCACGGCACCGCTTTTGCCCACTTCGCTAAGGTTGGGTGTGAGTTCAGGAGGAGCTCCGGCCAAAGTTCCAGGCGGACTACACCTCTCGGGTAGCGCCACTCTGATAAGCCCTCGAACGGGGCCGGCGGGAGGGCAGCCGACCGCCGGCGAGAGCTTCGAACGAGCCGCCGTACGAATCGCGAAAATTCGCGCTTTTTTGAGCACTTGGGCCCATGAGCGGCCGACAAATGACCAAATGGTGACACCACTTTACGGAGCCGTCCGCTAAATATCCGCCCAGATGCTCGCTGTAATCATCTTCTTTATCGCTCACTGGCAGCTCTCAGTTTTCTGCCAAACATTCTTCCTGCACCGCTACGGCGCGCACCGCATGTTCTCGATGAGCCGTGGGTGGGAGAAGTTCTTCTACATTCTGACCTACGTCTGTCAGGGACCGAGCTTCTTGCATCCGCGCGGCTACGCCATTTTACATCGCATGCATCACGCCTACTCCGACACGAAGCAGGATCCGCATAGCCCTCACTTCTATCCGAACGTGATGACGATGATGCTGGAGACGCGCACGGCTTATGACAACTACGCCTACTACCGCGTGGATCCCGAGGCCCGCTTCGACGGCGGTGTACCCGAGTGGCGTGCGCTCGATCGCTTGAGCCAAAATTGGTTCAGCCGCTTAGCCTGGTGCGCGCTCTACGTGGCCTTCTATGCCTATGCGATTGCCTTCTTGGGAGCGCCGATTTGGATGCTCGTTCTTCTACCCGCTCACTTCTTGATGGGCCCGATTCACGGCGCGATCGTGAACTGGTGCGGTCATAAGTACGGCTACCAAAACTACGACAACGGCGATTATTCGGTGAACATGCTCCCAATCGACTTCTTGACGATGGGCGAGCTTTTTCAAAACAATCATCACAAGTTCGGTATGGCGCCGAAGTTCGCTGCTCGTTGGTTCGAGATCGATCCAGCTTGGCTCATCATGCGCGCTCTGGCCGCGGTAGGTGCCATTCAGATCACGAGTCCACAGGTCATGCGCTACCCCGCGCCGACACGTGAGGGCCAAGCGAAGCCGCCGGCATTTCCCGAGCCCGCGGCAGTGGAAATAAGCCCAGCGGAATAGTTGCCAGCTTGCCCGGCTCGGGTGAGGGTTCGCCCCCAGATGGCGAAACACTCGCGAGCCAGTCGATTCAGCTTAGGGACGGGCCTCGGTCTGTCCCTTTTAGCTTTTGCCTCTTGCGCGGGCGCGCCGCCTCGGCCCACCGAGGATGCACCCTCGTCGAGTCAGAAAGTGCCCCAACCCGCTGGGGCACCGGCAGCCAAGAAAGGCACAACCAAAGCTCCGTGCGAGGCCTGCGCCGAGGCCGAAGCGAAGGGCAGCGCCAAAGGCAAATCGGCTGAGGCGGCTCCGAGCGCCAAGCGTGCCGATAGCGTCGTGCATTGCCCTGCGGACATGGTCTACGTCGAGGGGGACTATTGCACCGCCGAGTCCAACAGCGCCGCGGCCGACGAGCATGGCAATACACCGGGGGCCGGTCAGCGCGACCTTGAGGTCGTCGAGCGTGAGTGCAAGCGCGAGTGGTACGCCGAGCAGAACAAGAAGCGGGTCTGCGAAGAGTTTTCGCCCGAGGTGAGCTGCAAGGGCAAGAAGGTTAAGAAGAGCTACTGCATTGACCGCTACGAATGGCCTAACAAGAAGGGCGAAATGCCCGAGGTGATGAATCGCTTTCACCAAGCGCAGGTCAAGTGTGCTGCGGTGGGCAAACGCCTTTGCACCGAGAGCGAGTGGACCTTCGCTTGCGAGGGGCCGGATATGGATCCCTTCCCTTACGGCGTCGTGAGAGACGCGAACAAGTGCCACGGCGATGAAGAGTGGGATGCTCCCAACATGAAGAAGATCGCCGCGCGCGAACCGGCCGAGCTGAGGCGCCTTTACAAGGCGGAGCCGAGCGGGGAGCCCGAATGCAAGAGTGACTTCGGCGTCTACGATTTGCCAGGAAATGCCGATGAAATCGCCGCTAGCGAAACTTTTGATGGCAAAGGCGCGCTCTACGACAGCGTGACGACCGGTGGCCCTTGGTACAAGGGCGTGCGCAATCAGTGCCGCCCTAAGATCTACACGCACGATGAAGGCTTCTACTATTATTATCTGAGCTTCCGTTGCTGCGCCGAAGCAGACGGAGCCGAGACTGACCCGCGAACTCCAAAACAACGCAGGGCAGGCGAGAGCATCAAGAAGGCAGAGCGCACCGCAGGCATTACCGTCGAAGAGATGCGCGAAATGCTCGAGAAGAAGAAGACAGATCCCACGTGCGGCTGCAAGAGCACACGCTGCCGAACCTATTGTGGAACGCTACTCGAAACAGATGCAAAGGCGAAAGATCCTTCACCCAAATAAGGCGCACCATGGTCGCGATCGAAGCTGCTACTCCGAAGGACATTCCCGCGCTAGCCGGGCTGCTTAACGTCCTTTTTGCGCAAGAAGCCGATTTTGCTCCCGATCGGGAGAAGCAGGAGCGCGGCCTCGAGATGATCCTCAATTCAGAGAGCGTCGGTCGAGTCTTCGTTGCGCGGAGCGAAGGTGAAATTGTGGGAATGGTGAGCCTCCTCTTCACTTTTTCCACCGCGGAGGGCGGCCCCGTATGTTGGCTCGAAGACATGGTGGTTCTCCCGAATTTTCGCGAACGCGGCATAGGTTCGCGGCTACTTGAGGCGGCTGTCGATTTCGCGCAACACAATCGATTCTTGCGCATCACGCTGCTCACCGACCGCCTCAACTCCAAAGCGCTCAGCTTCTACGCTCGACACGGCTTCTCCGAGTCCGCGATGAAGGCGCTTCGCCGCAAACTGTGAGCTGGCAGGTCTAGCCGAGCGTCGCGGCAGCTATGACCAGCCCTCTAGCCAGAGCGCCTGCGACGAGCCCTGCCAGCACGTCATCAGCCATGATGCCGACACCTTGGGGCTTGAGGAACTGCAGTCGATAGATGGGGCCGGGCTTCTTGATGTCGAGCAGCCGAAATAAGCCAAATGCTAGCGCTTTGGCCCACATGGGTCCGTCGATGAGGAAACCAAAGGCGAGCAGCACACCGACCACTTCGTCGATGACGACGCTCTGCGGATCTTTCTCACCGAGCAGGTGGCTGGCCTTCTCACTGGCCAGGGTGCCGAGCGCTGTGACCAAGAGCGTGATGATCCAATAGTTTGAAAGCCCCTGCCGCTCCAGGAGCAGCGCCAAAGGGATGGCCGCTATGGAGCCAAAAGTCCCAGGCGCTTTGGGCAATCGCCCCGTGCCAAACCACTCGGCAATGGCGAGCCAGAACCAGCCGCCGCGTCTATTTTCGAGCCAACTCACAATTCGCTCTTAACGAGCTCTCTGAGCTCTTGGCTCGGCAATTTGCGCGACTCGGCCGGCCCGTTCGGAACGCTGGCTTGAAGGGCCTTCCGCCAAGCGTGATCTGTGCCAGGAAGCTCAGTACGCTTGTCCGCCTGGAGACGAGTTTTGAGCTTGTTCCAAAGCCCCTGGGCCGGTTCGGGAGCGAACGAATCTTCGGCTGCGCGAGCCGGATCTTCAGCCAAGAGGCGCAGAAAACGGCTACGGCTCTCTAAAAATTGGCGCGCCTCGCCGAGAGCTGCGCTTTGAGTGGCCTCGACCAGCCGGGGTAAGCGGCCCAGCCCCGAGCCAGAGTCGAGCGCCATCACCGTGCATAGAAGCGCAACTTCATGCACGTTGAAAGCGGTGAACTGATCGATGCGTGGGCCACCGCACGATTTTTGATAGACGTGCGCGCCCTGCAAGAGCAGCCCACCGAAGCCGAGTTGAATGGCGGCTATCTCGAGCGTGAACGGGTCGGGACCCTGGTCGCCCGCTTGTTCGGTTTCGAGCATGAAGATGAGAGCCAGCGATCGAGCGAGCCCAGTGGTGAGGAACACAGGGTGCTGGAGCTCGGGACTCGGAATGTTGAGCGCCCAACCGTTTCCGTCATCCACGACGCGAGCCAAGTCGGCTGAAGACGGCAGGCTCGGAGTCGCGCAAGCGCCGCTCGAGCAGCTGGTCGAGGCTTCGACACTACCCGCGACGACGCGCAGAGAAATCGGGATGTCGTCCATCCCGGCGTGACCTTGCATGCGAGCGAGAAGTTGCCGGGCGCTCTCTTCGTCCCCCGTAAATGGGTCGGGAAAATCGCGCGCATCGGGAAAAACCAGGCGCCGTTCACCCATTTCGCCGCCATAGCGAGCTTTGCATCGAGCATAAGCGCGCAGCCAATCCTCGGGGCTGGGCAGTCTTTGTCGAGACTCGCCACGATAGAGGCTCGAGTGGGCGAGACCGTTCGGCGCTTGTTCGACCATTCCAGAAGTCTGTCAAACCCAAGGAGCTTGCGCCAGCACGCTCGATTCAACGCAGTTTCTCTCGGGATCCATTCGATGGGAACGAGCGGAACCTCATTCGATACTGCTACGAGTAGGTCTGTCTCGACGGTCGGCTCGCTTCTAGAACTTTGCGTCTCCGTTAGCGATATCTCCTTTGGTCTGCAGGTCAGTCAAATGCCCAAGGGCGACGAAAAAGGGCTTGCGGCAAATCTTCGAATTAACTATCCAGAACCCATGGGGAAAGTTGAGCGGCCGTCGGCTGAAAAAAAAATCGTATTCTCGTTGTGAGAAAAAAGTAACAAGCTTAGCGCGTCCGGGAGCCCTGCGGACTGTTGCGGTCGCCATCGCAATTTTGATTGCGCAGGCGTGTGGCGCTCCCGAGGACACCGCATTAGAGCAATACGACTCGGGTGCGGTTCGGTCCAGCGACACGCGTCAACCATTGCTGAGCAGACGCTGAATCTAAAAGTCGAGTTTCCTGCCGATGTAAAGCTGAAAGACGCTGCGGTCATCGGGACCCAAACGCTGACGACGAACGACCGCGTTGTCGTTCCTCAAGCGACCGTGTCGAACCGCCTTCGGCTCATCGTCGGGTTGGACGCAAGAGTAGGGAATTTGCGCGGCGCTCGAGTCGTCGAGCTCAAAGATCGCGCGAAGGTTGCGGGCAATGTCGTTGCGGGCACAACCATCACGAAGGGACCAGGAGTCACCATCAGCGGCACGAGCGCGACCAATCAGGCTGTCACGTTGACGGAGGTCGCTTGGCAAGCGAAGGCGCCCGAACCCAGTCTAGGCCCGATTGCCTTGAACAGCGATGAGAGGCGAGTGCTCGAGCCGGGTACCTACGGTGCGCTCACTGTACGGCCCCGCGCCAAACTGACGCTGACGACGGGTGTCTACGTTTTTCAAAATTTTCTGCTCGATCCGCAAGCCGAGCTGCGTATCGATAGCCGTCTGGGCCCTGTACAGATTTTCGTCAAGGGAATGTTCACGTATCGGGGTCGAGTGTACTCCATAGGAGTAGACCTACCCCAACTGATTGTGGGTTATCTAGGAACGACTCTCGCCGTGATCGAAGCGCCCTTTACGGGCGCCTTCATTGCCCCGAATGCCGATGTTCGCTTTCAAGCTGCTCTCCCGGAAGGGCATAGAGCCTTTGTTCAAGGGAGGAACGTAACTCTCGACGCAGATACGAAGGTCGAGGCTTATCCAGTAAATTGGGTGAGCCTAGCTGGCCCCGATCTGTATGAGCCATTGCCGGCGGACGTTCCGACGGTCACTTGGCCGAGCACACCCGTGCAGATTCGAGTCAGCTCGACCAGCGAAGACGCTGGAAGCGGCGCTGGGTAGCTTCAACCTGCCCAGTACATATCCTGTCGCGGCCGGCACTTTGGGGAACGGCACCGTCACTTTTGCCTTTCAAAATGGATCGGGACAGGAAGTCGCGTGTACTTACCGCGGCGGCTCATCAACGGTCTTTCCGGTCACTCAAGAAGAGCTGAACAAAGGCCGCACGATGCAATTCGTGAGTTGTTCCGACGGGCTGGGCCTATCGACCCGAAGGACGGCAACGAAGTTCACACTCACGGTGAACCCAGCGCCAGACTACCAGGTCGCTATCGTGCCTCCGATGATCAAAGACGGTGGTTGTAGCGAGTTGATCGAACTCCTCTCGCCCGCAGAGACCTACGCCAAGGTCACGGGCTTCGATTGGTCCCAAGCCACGCGCGTGCCTGCTACGGATTCTCAAGGCAGGCCCACACTCTACTATGCTTGGATCTACATCAAGAACGAGAAGGAGCTGCTCGCGCTTCGCCAACTCTACATTCATGTGCTCAAGCGCCCCATTTTTCAGAATGAGATTGACGCGCTCGACGATCGCTGCGGCACGTTGACGAACCCGGGGGACGGCACAGGCGCTTTCGTCAGCGCGCTCATTCCGGGCGCAACCTATAACAAACTCATTGATGCGTTTACGACCAGTGAGATCGAGGGTGAACGCGAGGTCTTCGATGCAGTCATTCTGCGGACTATTCCGCCTGAAATGCGCACCGCTCAGAATTCGGTGGACCTCACCAAGTTGGCGGATTCTGGCTTTCGGTACCTTGGCTACGAAGCGGACCCGTTTCGAGCTCCGAATGAAATCATTGCGGACGCAGGGGTTATCAAACTCTTCGTCGATGCCGTCGCGTGGATCGCCGCCGCTACTCAGGATTTCGCTTCGGGCCTGGGGCAGCTCATCAACGAGCTTGGAAAGGCTCTTCGCGGGAGCTCCAATTTGACGCTGCATGTGCACCTCCTCAACCGCGATCCACAATTCGGGACGGGGCAAGCGATGGTTCGCGGTTGGGGACGCCATTATGGGCAGCCGCTCGGGGCTTCGGGAATGCAAGTCACAGTGCTGCAAAACTCGTTGGCGCTGCCATCGGAGAGCATCGGCCATACGGATGCGACCGGGCGAGCCGTCGTCAACGTCGCGAAGCGCGGGGGGGTGCGAGGCAGCGGCATTTGCCTCGAGTTCACGACCCCAGCCGCCATGATCACCGATTTTTTGACCGATAGTAGCTCCTGCGACTTTCGCCAGTGGGACCCAGTCGCAGGCAGCATCGCGGCGCACAACCTGACCCTAGAAGCTGTGTCGTTGGGAGTAGATCGAACCGTCCGCGCGCTCATCGATCACGGTCGCCTCAACACCCTCTATCAGGCGGACGACGTTTTTCAGTATAGCAAGGAGGTCGTCGGCTTTGCGCCCAAGCGCGCGCGCATTTTGGCTGGCTCTGCAGGCGGTTTTTTCACGTTGTTCACACAAGGTGCGCCGTTTACGCCTTGCTTGAACTACGGCAACAGCTTTCAAGACGCAGCAACGCTAGCTGCTGCAATGGCAGGGGCGCAAGTTGGCTCACTTCTTGGACCGCTCAGCGGCGCTGTAGGTGTTGCGGTAACTGGTTTTATCGCTTCGGTCACATTCAACAGCGATATCGTATTGCCTGAGGGACTATGGTCAGACCAGAGCCGCGTCGCGGCCACTCACGAATACGGCCACTACCTGTTTTGTTCGCTCATGATGGAGCGCAACAATGCGTCGGTGGATCACGTCGTGTGGTCCACGATGTTCAGTGGAAACAGCTGGGAAAAGCCGATTCGCTACATCAACGAAGCCTTCGCCGATTTCATCGCTGGCCAGGTAGCAGGTGGCGCGAACTATCCGTGGCCAGCTTTGGTTGATTCGGCAGGCGCGCCGTTGGTTTGGGGCTTTACAAATGGCCGCATTTTTGATGCTGGCACTTATTCTTGCAGAGCATCGTTCGCGGAAGAGCCAGGTGGCATCCCTTGGTGTTTTGATTCGAATTTGCGTGGTACGCGTAGCCCCCTCGACCAGGCACAAGCCGGCACCGAACACATTGGCCGCTTTGCCACCCTCCTTCATGACGCCTTCGACGGCAATTCCGTGAGCAGTCGCGGTTTCTCCGTCCCGGGAGACGCCGACATATGGACTCATTCGAGTCACCTGATTCGACCGAAGCAAAAGCTCGATGCTACCGGCAACTTGATGTTCGACGCAACAGGAAATCCCGTCTTCGAACCAGAGCTCGACACCGCAGGCAATCCAAGGTTCGACGTGACGGGCAATCCCATCTTCGTCACCGAAGAACTGAACGGTCCCCTCGTCGCGTCGTCGATTGGCTACGCGAACACAGACTCACGCCTTGAGCGGGTGGCACTGTCTGGAGAGGCGCTCCTGAGCCTGGCTGGGCGCATCGCAGACGGCTTGCAGCCAATTGCCAATATGGCCGCGTGGGGTGACGGGGAAACGATCGACGACAGAAAGTTCTTGAAAGCTCTCGACGAAACGATGGCGGAGCACCACTACAGTTGGTGTGACCGCTGTCGAGTGTTCGCGTTGCACAATCCCAACCCCAATTTGCCAGCCAACGTGACCGATATTCGACAGATGTTCGAATCCTGCATGGGAAGCGACATGGTGGGTAGCGCTCCGACGTTCGCTGATCGGATCGAGGCAGACACCTGTCAGCCCTGTCAGCCTGGGTATCGCTCGAACGAGCGCGGCGTCTGTGAGCTTCAGCCTTGTCAGGCAGACGTCATCGTTCAAGGCCCGAGCTTAGCTCGAGGAGTTCATAGTTTTGACACTACCGCCACCACTCCGGGAGACGTTTGTTCGAACTTATTTGTCCTGCGCGTTGAAGACTTCCAGGGCTTGCCTATCGGCTTGAGCGAAAGCACCATCGTATCCGTCCAGCCGGCTGCGCTGAACCAAGGTACCTGTGAGCGTGCCTTTCCGCTCGAGCGTTCGGTTTGGCTCGGAGGGGCCGAGAGCGAGTTGAAGTTTGACACGATCGGCCAGTGGTTCGGATGTTCAGATGCACTGTGCGCGAATGCGTGTCGGAATATGCTCTTCGTGCCTACTCAGCGTTCTGAGGCCGACACGGTTGAATATCGCTCGCCTTCGGCGGCTGGCTTCTCACTCATTTTCGAGGTTCCAACGGTCTTCGAATGAAGTCGATCTTCCCATCCCGGTTCATCTCTCGAACTCTGGGCGGAGCCATCCTGTTTTCGTCTGGCCTCCTCTCATGCGGGCAACCCGGGCCCTGCGGCGGCCTGGCCGTAGGCGATGAGCTCTTGTTTGTGGCGAATGATACTTTCGAGCACATGCCCGATTTCTGCAGTTTCGAAGAGATGGGTTTCTATCCCGGCCAGGAATTCCGACTGTCGGTCGACGCGATCTCGCCGCAGCATCCTCCGAGTACGTTGTGCCGCTCGCCTATAGGTCGGCTTGCAACGAGCAACGAATGGCAGTATTCGCCTATGGTCGAGGGAAATGGAGGAGGGCTCTTTTACTTCTATGCAAAAGCCTCTCACAATTCATGTCAAGGGGAGTTGTCCTTGTCACTTTCGGCCGGATTGGATCCACCCGAGGTATCGGAGCAGCCCCTCGAGACGTCTTTCCTGTTTAGATATACTTCGTTGACGGCCGGTGGCGACGAATGTCCTAGTTTTTGCGGCGGAGGCATTCCCGGCACGGTCCGCAAGCTCCCGAAGCAATAGTGGACAGTGAGATGAGATTTCTCTGCCGCGGAGGAGCCGCCAGGCGTTCGCGGCGCCTACGCTGAATGGCTGCGAATGGGCATTGCTCGCTGGTCATGGTTCCGATCACCTCGCGAAGAGAGGGATTGGACGTTCATAGTGGCCGAACCAACTCCCGCTTCGGGGATGACGCCAGCAGCGTTGGCTGAATCGCTTCGATCGGCCGCTGACGCCTGGAGCGCCACCTGCTCGGCCGTCGACGTGCCGTCGTTTTGGTTCGTGGATGGAGACTGGAGAGTGCCAATCCGCCGCGATGGGCAAAATGTTGTTCGAATCCAATCGGGCAATTGGTGCCCTGTGGGGGCGAGCGACGAGCGAGATTGTTATGCGCGAGAGCGCGCGGCCATCACACATCTGCATCCCGGTCGAACATCCATCGCGACCGGAGAACGACCGGGCGCGATTCGAGAAGCCGACGTAGAGATCAATAGCGTCGATTATCGTTGGGAGACGGGTCACGAACAGCAAAAATTGACTTCTATTCTGGTTCATGAGCTCGGGCACGTGCTCGGCCTCGAGCATTCGTGCGAAGGCATTTCATGCAAGGATAACCCAGCGGCGCGTGCTTCGATCATGTTCCCCGATCCGTTCTCAAAAGGAGCAACTCAAATCACGCCAACTCGTGAGGATTGTGAAGCGCTCGCCGTCATCCACGGCGCGCGGCGCGGAGTCGATGCGATCTTCGCCCTAGTTTTCTCCGTCGCAATAGCGGCTTTGGGTGTCGCGGTGCTTTTCCAAAAGTCCAAGCGCGGGCACAGACCCTTGCGACGCCCGTCTCGCTGAATCGTCGATAGCTGCAGCCTTGCGTGGAGGGTATCCAATCCCTCACAGCCCGCGGCGTTTTCTCTCGAGATCGGCCAAACGGACGATCACGCCGGTCGCGACAATGCGCAAAACTTGCCGAACAAGCGCTGCCTTTTGGGCTCGGGTGCCTCCGAATGAAATGGTGCTTTCGGCGGCCCTTCCGCCCGGAAGTCGGCCCACGAGCGCAGCGCGCACCGTCAAGACGTCGCCTTCGGTCTCAAAGTCGAGCCGACGAAGTTGAAAGCGGGCTTCGATGTGATTATTGCGTCCCGCCCCCCAGTCCTGACCTTTCGCTGCTTTCTTGAGCAAGACGCGAAGCTCTTTGTCGAGCTGTCGCGGCTGCTCCGCGTCTTGCGGTAACGTTAGCGCAAAGATAGTGAAAGTCGGCTGGCCTTCGCTCACGGGGGCATCTGCCGCCCCGGCTGGGCTCGACTCCAAGAGGAGGGCGAAGCCCATCGACAGCAGCGAGCGGCGGCTAAGGTGGGTCGGGGTTCGGCCCTTGGGCAGAAGGTTCAACTCTGAACCCTTAAAATGTCCGCGAAATATGGGCCAAGTTCTTGAAACTCGCACTCAGCCCACCCGAAGAGTCCCAAAGGCGAACGGCTGCCATCGGGCCCATTCCTCGCGAGGCGGCACCGGCCAGCATTTGAAAGCCACGAACCGCTGGCTGAGGTCGCAAAAAAGCGAATCTCCATGCGGAGGCACGGAGCTTCATCTTTGTGAGGCGCAGAGCACTCTTTTGCTACGGGCGCCCTTTCGCGAGCTTTCGCTCTCTAGAACTGCACGACCGGTAGCGACGCTTCAGTCGCCTTCTTCACGAACGGAGGCAGTTCGTTGAAGTTGAGGTAGCGATAAACCTCGGCGGCCATGGTGTCGATGCGCGTTGCGTACTTCATGTATTCCTCGACCGTCGGGATACGGCCGAGCATGGAGGCCACAGCGGCGAGCTCGGCGGACGAGAGGAACACGTCGGCGCCTTCACCGAGGCGATTGGGGAAGTTGCGCGTGGAGGTGGAGACTACCGTCGACTTCGGAGCGACTCGCGCCTGGTTACCCATGCACAGCGAGCAACCGGGCATTTCGGTGCGTGCACCCGCTCCGGCGAACATCGAGTAATAACCCTCTTCCATGAGCTGGGCCTGATCCATCTTCGTGGGGGGCACGATCCAAAGGCGCGTAGGCACGGGCTCCTTGAACTCGTTCAAGAGCCGGCCTGCAGCGCGAAAATGGCCGATGTTGGTCATACAGGAGCCGATGAAGACCTCGTCGATCTTGCGACCAGCTACTTCGCTCAGCGTCTTCACATCGTCTGGATCGTTGGGACAAGCCAGGAGCGGCTCCGTGATCTTATCCATGTCGATCTCGATCACGGCCGCGTACTCAGCGTCCGCATCGGCCTCAAGCAGCTCCGGATTCTCGAGCCACTTTTCCATGGCCTTGGCGCGTCGTTCGATGGTGCGCACGTCGCCGTAACCTTCAGCGATCATCCAGCGCAGCATGACGATGTTCGACTTGAGGTACTCGATGACCGGCTCTTTGTTGAGACGAATCGTGCACCCACCTGCCGAGCGCTCCGCCGTTGAATCCGAGAGCTCGAAGGCTTGCTCGACCTTCAAATCGGGCAGACCCTCAATTTCGATGATTTTGCCAGAAAATACGTTCTTTTTGCCCTTCTTGGCCACCGTCAAGAGGCCTTCTTGGAGCGCCTGGTAGGGGATGGCGTTCACGAGGTCGCGCAACGTAATGCCGGGCTGCATCTTGCCCTTGAAGCGGACGAGCACGCTCTCGGGCATATCGAGCGGGATGACTCCGAGGGCGGCACCGAAGGCCACCAGTCCCGAGCCGGCAGGGAAGCTGATACCGAGCGGGAAGCGCGTGTGGCTATCACCACCTGTGCCAACCTGATCAGGCAAGAGCATGCGATTGAGCCAACTGTGAATGATGCCGTCTCCTGGCCGGAGCGAGATACCCCCTCGATTCGTTATGAAATCGGGAAGGGTATGTTGCGTCGCAATGTCGACCGGCTTCGGATAGGCCGCAGTATGGCAGAACGACTGCATCACGAGGTCTGCCGAGAAACCAAGACAGGCGAGCTCTTTGAGTTCATCACGCGTCATGGGCCCAGTTGTGTCCTGCGAGCCCACGCTGCCCATGGTCGGTTCGCAGTAGGTTCCGGCGCGAATGCCCTTCACGCCGCAGGCGCGGCCGACGATCTTCTGGGCCAGGGTGAAGCCTTTGCCCGTATCCTGGGGGCTCTCCGGCATGCGGAATACCGTCGAGGGAGCCAAGCCGAGCGCCTCACGCGCGCGCCGCGTCAGGCTGCGCCCGATGATGAGAGGAATGCGACCGCCAGCGCGAACTTCGTCGAGCAGAACGTCGCTCCGCAACTCAAACGAAGATAAGAGCTCGCCCGACTCTGTCTCGATGCGGCCCTTGTAGGGGTAGAGCACAATGACGTCGCCCATGTTCAGCTTGGCTACGTCGCACTCAATCGGGAACGCGCCCGAATCTTCCATGGTGTTGAAGAAGATGGGCGCGATCTTGCCGCCGATGCAGAAACCGCCGCTGCGTTTGTTGGGCACGAACGGGATGTCGCTGCCGAAATGCCAAAGCACGCTGTTGGTCGCGCTCTTACGGCTCGAGCCGGTGCCGACCACATCGCCCACATAGGCGACGGGGTGCCCTTTGGCGTTCACCTCTTTGATTTGCTCGAGCGCGTTGGGCACACCTTCTCGAGGATTCTTCAGCATCGCGAGCGCATGCAAGGGGATGTCCGGCCGAGACCACGCATCTTGAGCGGGGGAGAGGTCATCGGTGTTCGTTTCGCCGGGCACCTTGAAGACGGTGAGCGTGATTTTTTCGGGCACATCGGGACGCACCGTGAACCACTCCGCGTTAGCCCAGGACTCGAGGAGCTCCTTGGCGTGCGTATTTCCCGCTTTCCATTTCTCGACGACGTCGTGGAAGGCATCGAACATCAAGGTGGTCATCTTGAGTTCTTTGGCAGCGAGGCCGGCGAGCTCGGGATTGTCGAGCAGTTTGACTAAGGTTTGGATGTTGAAACCGCCGAGCATCGTGCCGAGCAGTTCGATCGCGCGAGCTTTGGTGATGACGCCACAGCTATCACGGTCTTCGACGATGGCCGTGAGGAACCCCGCTTTGGCATAGGCAGCGTCATCCACACCGGCCGGGACGCGATCGGTGAGGAGCCCGAGGAGATAAGCCTCGCGCGCCGCCAGCGGACCTTTGAGGAGCTGGATTAATGCCTGCGTCTGTTCGACGCCGAGAGGAAGGGGAGGGATACCAAGCGCTGCGCGCTCTTCAACGTGCTTTTCGTACTGCTCAATCATGGGAGGCCTCGAGACTTCTTTCGTAGCTCATTCTTTCGCCTTCAAGAAGGCGAATCGGGCTCGCAGAGCGGGGACGGTCGCAAAGAATTCGGCGGCCGCGCGGTGAGCACTGCGAGCTGAAACAGGACTGAAACTTCCTCCGAGCGCGCGCTCAGTTCGACAGGCATAGGGCTTGGAGCGCGCCTCGGGGCCCTCGGGGCGGACCCCTTTAGGGAGTCGCTTCGCGCAACAAGAGGTCGACAGCCAGAGCGAGGGCGTGGTCTCCCTTGCCGCGCGGGTCTTCCACGAGCACACGAAGGACGCCGTGATGGATTCTATCGTCGCTCGGCGGCGCTTTGGGTTCCGAGGCGCGGTGAGGTTGACTTTGGGCACCGCGGTCCTCCTTCGGCTCGATGTGGCCGGGGAGATCGCGCTCAGTGATGACGATGTTGCCGGAACGGTACCCAGGGTCGACGGGGATATCGGGTGAGACGCCTTGAGCCTGCAAGGTGTGGCCACTTGGACTGTAATAGAGCGCGGTCGTCAGTTTTACGGCGCTGTTTTCGGAGAGAGCGAGCACCGTTTGCACGCTCCCCTTGCCGAAAGTTTTCGCGCCCAAGACTCGCGCTCGACCGTTGTCTCGTAGGGCTGCTGCCACCAGCTCGGAGGCGCTGGCCGAGTACTCATTGGCTAAGATGAGTACAGGGCCGGAAATAGCCGCACCACCCGAATGGGCCAATTCTCGCCGTTCGACGCGGCCACGATGCCGCGTTTCGAAGATGACTCCAGCTTCAAGAAATTCGTCAGCTACTGCCGAGGCCTCGCGTACGAGTCCTCCAGGATTGTTGCGCAAGTCGAGGATTAGGCCCTTCTCACGGCCATGCGCTTTCCTAAACTCAAAAATAGCGTCCGTGAGCTCTGAGTGAGTTCCGGCCTGAAACGACTTGATGCGAAGGTAGAGTAAATTGCCGATGAGATGCGCGGCTCGCACGCTCTGGACCACGATGGCTTCGCGGGTGATCTCGAGTTCACGAAGTTCTCCCCGAGGACTCCGAACAGTCAGCCAAAGAGTTGAGCCCAGCGGCCCGCGCATCGCTTGGATGACCTCCTCGGGCTTTCGTTCCGCGAGCGGGATGCCGTTCAGCCGCACGATCACGTCCCCACTTTGAATGCCCGCTCGATCGGCGGGTGAGCCTTCAATGGGCGCGACGACTATCGCCTCACCGCGCTCTAGATCGACCTCGACGCCGATGCCACCGAATGAGCCGCTTGTGTCTTCATCAAACTGCTTCAGCGCTTCGGGTGATAAATACGATGAATGAGGATCGAGCTCAGCTACGAGGCCGCGCAGCGCTCCGGTCGCTAGTTGGTTTCGATCCGGTGCGTCGAAATACGACTCTTCCACGACGGACAGTCCCTGGCCGAGACGGTCTAGGGCTTCATAGGGATTGATGGACGCGCCGTTCTGACTGCCGCCTTGGTCGGCACGCGCGGTAGCGAGTGCGAAGCTGGAGCCCAGAGCAAAAAGGGTAAGGGCGAGTAGGATAACGTAGCTCGCCGAGCGGACTCGTCGCGCGCCTCGTCGTGGGGCGATACCGAACGCGAATTTGGCTAAAAACCTGCGCTTCTGAGCGGCTCTGGGTGTGATTCGGGGAGCCGAAGCCTGCATCTTTTAGTTATAGATGAGTGGCAACCGCGAGCGCTAGGTGGCGTTTCGCTGCCACAAGATTGCGTCTTCGGAGCGGATTCTTTACGCTGTGGATTGGTGACAACGTGGGCCGTTCCCCCCTTGGCCCCGATGAGGTGACACAGTGGCAGACGATTCGAACTCGAAAACTGGTAGCGATAAGCGCAAGCAAAGTTTGTATTTTCCTGAGGTAATGCTTCAGGAAATCAAGGACGAGGCAGCACGCCTCGATAGGTCTTTGTCTTGGGTCGTGCAACGAGCTTGGAAGCTCTCGCGCACGGAGATCCGGAAGATCCCAAGCGTCAACGACGTTGACGACGACGACGACAGCCCCAGCTGATGTCCGGCAAATCGTCCGACGCTGAGCACTCAGGTGGGGTTTCGCCAGGCGGGACCCCAAGCCTGCCCTTGGTGAGCGATTTGCTCGGAATTCTAGCGCACGATTTGCGAAATCCGATCGCCGCATTGCTCAGCAACGTCGGCTATTTGAACATGCTGGGTCGGAACCTACCCGACGACGTGCGAGAGACGATCGTAGACCTTGAGCTGTCTACCGAGGCACTGGCTCGTATGACGCATGTGCTTGAGTTGCTCGCAGGAGACCTAACCAACGCGGCGCCTCGGCCCTGGACGACTTTTTCGCTGAGCACCGCGCTGGATGCGCTTTGGCCGCCCGCAGAGAGGGCCGCTACGAGCCACGGGGTACGGGTTGAACGAACGGCCGCCAGCGAGCGTGTAGAGTCCTCCGAGGGTTCGCTCCAGAGCGCCCTTTCGGCGCTCATTCACAATGCCATCATGTGCGCCCCACCCCGGTCGGTGGTGAAGATTTCGTCGTTCATAGAGGGAGATCACGTTGTGATCGCCATCGATGACGACGGTCCTCAACTCGCTCCTAGCTATCGTGACCTGGCGTTTACCCCGCGTGGCCCTATCGAGACCAAGGGCAAACTGGAGGGCCGCTATAGTCGCGGGCTGGGTCTCTACGTTGCCGGGCGTGAGGCGTTGCTCGCACGAGCAACGTTGCGTGTTCAGAACCCACCTCGGGGCAATCGCTTCGAGCTCGTATTGCGCCGCGCGAAAAACTGACTCGTTGAGCGCACTGCGTTGAGCGCACTGCGTTGAGCGGACTGTGTTGAGCGCACTGCGTTGAGCGGACTGCGTTGAGCGCACTGGTCCATGGGCGACCAGGACGAAAGAACTCTGGCGAAGCCTCTCAGGGCTGGAGCATGACCACCGATTCGGGTTCGCGGAAAAGCGCCTTGCCCGTTTCCCCAGGGCAACCCCAGCATGTGCTGAAGTGAATACGTGGCCGAATAGAATTGGCGAAAGCGAGCGCGACCGGGCCCTTTTCGTTGCGCATGATGAAGCTAGCAGCCAAGAGAGGCGGATCCGTTCGGTCGTGGTACACGACGACGAAGGCGGTTTTCTTGTCGGCGCGCCCGGTGACTACCAAAAAGCTAACGCCGAGGTCGGGGTTCCAACGCACGGGGTGATTGGTGAGCTCGAAACCCTTGGTGTCGCCTGGACCGCGCTCCAGCACGGTGGCGACCGACTCGTCCGAAAAGAAGTCTGCACTTTCGGCTAGGGCTTGGGTCATTGCATTAGCGGCTAAACGCTTTTGGAGCTCAGCTCGCTCCATCGGCACAATGGCGAAGGGAGGATCCGCGAGCGCTTCGGGCTCGTCGAGCTTGGGGGCGTTCGGGGCACCATAACAGCAGCGAAAGCCGAGCCGTTCTCCGTCGTTTGCAACTCGACGTCGCGCACAATTTGCCGAAGTTTTCGCTATTTTTGCGAGGCCGCGCACGATCGGCTTCTGTGGAACGGGCGCCTGTTTTCCGCTCAGACTCGCTGTCCATTCTCCGTCGCCCGTCACTTCGAATCCTAGGTCTGCACGGCAGGCTCGTTCCCATTCGACCTCCGTGCAGAGTCGTCCTGCCGTAGCTGCGCAAGCGGCGCTTGCCCCGGTGGCCGATTGTACGAGCTCCGGCAGGCCTGTCGCAGTGAGGTGCAGCCCGCGGTCGACGCGAAACGGGCCGAGCTCGAGGGAGTAGGTCCTGGGCTCGAGTTTGGGTAGTCGCCCTGGTTCACCCGGGCGGCTACCGAGCTCCGTCGAACCGACGGGCACATGGAGGATGGGATCGACTTCGGCTTCCGCTCCTGCGTCGCTCTTCGCGACTTTGTTTTGTTCGGATTTTTCTGTGTCGCCTCGGTCGCAGCCCGAACAGAAGATTCCAAAAGCTGACCAAACGACCAGATTTCGGACGGCGCTCCAAGCAACGAGAAGCGGTGGAGCCCCCTCGTCAAGGAGAAAGGGACCAGAAAGAACTCGGGCTGCTCGCCGCGTCATCAAGGTACGGAGCCTGCCGAAGCCGAACGACAAGTTCAATCGTGACCTTGGCGAAGAGGCTGCTAGGCTCGTTTCTAAGTTCATGTCTCAAGACCTCGTGCGAATTCTCTCCGTCAATATGGGAGGCGACCTAGGGGAGTTGCATGCGATTGTGGCGAGCTACGTGATAGGCACCCAATCCGAACAAGAGCGAGCGGTGCTCCGACATTTCGGGAGCGAACTCGGGGCAGTAAAGCGTCGAATTCAGCGCCGGGCCCAAGAGCCTACCCAGGAAGAGATCGAAATCGCTCTCACTGCCGTCTACGCGCTCAGCCGCCGCGCCCTCCGTCAGAGCCAGGCCAACTCGTGAGCGGCTCGTTTCAGGTTGGCCCCGAGACGTTCATCACGCTTTCGGTAGCCGTGAGCGACGCAGAGGGTGAGAAGTTGATCGAGCCAGAAGTCTCGGCTTTCGTCTTTGGTATGGGCCAGATGAATCCGGCCGCGGAGCGTGCACTTGACGGAAAGCGGGCAGGTGAACAGGTCGAACTGTCGCTGGCTCCCGAACAAGCGTTCGGCGAACGTAGCGCGGAGAGGATTTTGACAGTCGCGCGAGAAGAATTTCCTCCGGGCATCGCAGAGGGCGACACCTTTGAACTCGAAGATTTCGAGGGCAATCTGATCGTGGCTCATGTGCTGGGGGTTGAGCCGGACGCGGTCATTCTCGATACCAACCATCCTTTTGCCGACCAGACCGTCACCTTCCAGATGACGATCCTCGAGGTACGACCAGCCACTGAACGCGAGATTCGTTCAGCAGAGGCAGAAATAGCCGAAATGGAGCAGGCGCCGCCCGACGTGCCGCTCGGGAACTTGATTCGTCGGGCAATACGAGGGTAAGAGCGCCGTCCGGCGTACCCGGCGTGGCCCATTTCGCAGTGAAGAGGAAGTAGACAGCATGGACAAAGAGTTCATTTACGATGTTCGAATTCGGCAACGCATGATCGACAAAGGGCTGATCTCGCCCGAGCAGGTTGAAGAGCACGAGAAGGCGCTTCATGATCTCGAGCAGCAGTGCGAGATCATTCCGCTCGAGCAGCCGATGCGAGTCGCTGCCGAGAAGGATCGTTCGTGACCGGATCACCGGGTTCATCGAATGACGAGTTGCCGGAGGTTGATTTCTCGACCTTCCTACTCTCACTCGCGCACTCGGTGTTAGTCCACCTCGGAACCGCGCGCCTGCCGGAGGGTGAGGAAGTAGAGGTAAACTTGCCTCTGGCTCGTCAAACGATCGACCTTTTGGGCCTCGTAGCCGAAAAGACCAAAGGGAACTTGTCTGGCAGCGAGGAGCGTCTCCTCGAGCAGCTCTTGATCGACGTGCGCTCGCGCTATGCCGAACAAGTCAAATCTCAGGGCACATAATGGCTCGAGGCGTACTTGTCGGAGCTCTCCTTCTTTCGTTAGCCGCGTGTAAGTCTCCCGAAGAATTTGCAAAAAAAGCGCCTGAACGGTCCGCTGCACGCCCCACTAGCGTAGGTGTGCCCAGCGCAGCTTTACCCGCGCTGCCTCCGCTTTCGGCTCCGGTTCAGCCACCGTCCGGTGCGCCGCTCACATTTGCAGACCTCGCAGAACGAGCCAATCCCGGGGTCGTCTTCGTGCGCACCCTGCACGCACAACAAATGGGTTTTCGTCGCGTCGTCAATCAGGGCAGCGGCTCCGGTTTTGTGTTTGATAAATCGGGACTCATCCTGACCAACTATCACGTCGTTCGAGACGCAAACGCGATTCAGGTTGAGCTTTGGGATCGCCGCGACGTAACGGCGCAAGTGGTGGGTGCTGATCCGCTCACTGATATCGCAGTGCTCAAGATCAATGTGGATGGTTTGATCGAACTCCCGCTTGGCGATTCAGACCAAGCGCGCGTGGGCGACTGGCTAATCGCCATCGGTAACCCGTTCGGACTCTCCCACACTGTCTCCGCGGGCATCTTGTCCGCACGCGGTCGCACCAAAGAAGACGTCGGTCTCGGCGATCCTCGAGCCTATTACAGCTTCATTCAGACGGACGCGAGCATCAACCCTGGAAACTCGGGTGGCCCTTTGCTTGACCTCCAAGGCCGCGTCGTTGGCATCAACACAGCCATCAACCCCGAAGCCAATTCGATAGGTTTTGCCATTCCCATCAATATGGTGCGCGAGCTCTTGCCGCGCCTCTTGAAGGACGGAGTGATCGAACGGGCGGCGATTGGAGTGCACGTGACGGACGATCGTCAAGGTGCGCGCGTGTTACGTGTCATGCCGAATGGTCCAGCCGACGCAGCGGGCATCCGTGAGCAAGATATTATCGTTGGAGTCGCGAGTCGTCCCGTGCCGGACGCAACTGCGCTACGCTGGCTCACTAGCCTCTCGCCCATCGGCCAAAAGGTGACGTTCGTCGTGCAGAGGCAAGGCGTCGAGCAGAGCCTCGAGGTTATCCCCGCTCGTCTCGAAGTGAATTAGTAGGGCTCCGAGCTGAGCTGGGCTGAGCTGGGCTGGGCTGGGCTGGACCGGGACTAGTCCTGCTCGGGCCGAGAGCTTGGGCGAGATACTGCGGCTGGAGTTATCTCGTCTTCGAAGGTCTCTGTAGCCCGATCGAGGTCCAAAATTTGGGCGCGTCCCACGTATTCTTTGGTCTCGAAACGGGTAACTCGCCCGACTTTGCGCACAATCTCGGCCATGCGCTCCGTCTCGGACTGAATCACCCGTACTGCTTTGGCCAAGAGCGGGTCGCCTTGAACAGAGCGATGGAGAATTTCGGCGTAACCCAAAATGGAAGTGAGGGGTTGGTTGAGTTCGTGAGCAGCCGTTCCGGCGAGCGCGGCGATGGCGGCCGTCTTCTCGTGGTCTCGCAGTTCAGCTTGCGCGGACTCGAGCCGCCGCTCCATAGCTAACTTTTCACTAATATCGGTGAAGATGCCGAGCGTGGCCACGGGCACGCGACCTTCCAGCACGAAACTGGCGGAGATGTTTACCGGGACGAGCGAGCCGTCTTTGCGGCGCATGTCGACCCGCAAGTCTTCGACGCGGCCAACGCCTCCGTACTCGGGACCCTTGATTTTTCGCATCAACGTGCGCGCGACTCCAGGCGGGTAGAGTTGAGCGGTGTTCAACTTGCCGAGTACCTCACTGCGATCATAACCGAATAGGCGCGAAGCGGCGCGGTTGAAGAGCAGGATGTTACCCTTGAGGTCGGCCGAGACGATGCCATCGACAGACGAGTCGATGACTCGCTCTAAGAATTTTTTTGTCTTCTCTAGCTCGTGGGCCAGTTCACGCTCAAAGGTCACGTCGCGCATCGACGCCAAGATCGCGTCGCTCTCGCGCACGATATTCGAAAAGCTGATGCTCACAGAGAACTCTTCCCCGAGCCGACTTTGCACTTCAAAGTCGACTCCTTGTGGAAAATGACCCTGGGAAAAGCCCATCACCACGGCGTCGGCCTGCTCGCGACTGCTCTCGGGAAAGAGGCCGGTGAACTCGGCGCCGACCAAATCCCCCGCGCGTCGCCCGGTCAAGCTCATCAGCGCGGGGTTGGCGAAAAGCAAGGTCCCCGTGCGGTCCATGACGGCCATGGCATCCGAGCTGCTCTCAAAGACGTCCAGGTAGCGCTCCAGCTCAGACAGCTTGCGACGGTTCTCGGCGCGCGCGCGGCGTGATTCGGCCCGCAAGGTTCCTAGAATTTTTGCGTTATTGAGCGCGATGGCCGTCGCGTTCGCCAAAGCGCGCGATTCCAAGAGGTCTCGCTGAGTGAAGCGCTCGTGGCCCTTCAGGACGAGCGCGCCCATCGGGCCCCGTTCGCCGACGATCGGCACGATGGCCATGGTTACGAAATCGAAGGGTCCCGTTGCGCTCAAGACCTCAGAGAGCAGTGGACTCTCATGCACGTCATCAATGATGAGAGGCTGACCAGTTTCGAATACCTCGCGAAGTTCTGGATATTTTTCGAGGTCGATAGGCAAATTGCGTAAATGCTGGTCATCACTCGTCGCAACGACCGTGGCGCTATCGGGGGTATCGTCTCGGAGTACGATACTCCCCCGATCAACGCGAAGCAGTTGCGCGAGACGCGACACCACGAGAAACAAGATCTCATGAATATCGTGGCGGCTGGCGAGCGACTCCGTTAGCTCGACCAGAGCGGCCAGGTTGTCGTCGGGCGCGACTTTCGAGCTAATCGGTGCCGTAGCTTCGGCTTCCGCACTCTGCGCCTTCGGCATCGATTAAGCGTAACACAATGCATTTCCCCGCTAGAGGCGGAACGAAGAATTTCGAACGGATCTGGGCCACCGCTTTGACGCAGAGCAATGCGGGTGTCGGAGCGGCACAGTCCAATCAGGCTGGCTGAAGTCGCGCAGAAGCTGTCACGCACGGACGCACATGTTTCGCGCTTGGGGCCCCGTCGTCCCCCCGAGCGGAAACCAAGATTTCCGAGGGCTCCACCCCGTGGTGCGAGCCGCTCCTGGATTACGGTCACGCTAGACGCGGTTTTCCAGCCTTCCTGACTGAAAATTTGAAGGGATGAATTAAAAGTAATATATGCTACCGTGTAGGTCTCGCTCAGCTAGGCTGCGCGAGGAGAAACTGCATGAGTTGGCCGCAGATCCACGAGGATGATGGACTCGATCCCATTGAAGGGCCCGTCTCGCACGTTCAGCCCTCGAGCCCGTATGCGACCTTGCCCTACGCTGAACCCTCCTCGGCCCCGGGTCAGCCGAGTGGCACGGCTCCTGGAATGGGTCCCGGTCCCAAACGAGCTCAAGAGCCGACGCTGATTTTGCGTGAGCGCCAGGTCGACTCGATCCGCGCTCAGGTGCAACGTCGACGGCGTTCAGCCCAAGTTCGCAAGCATGTGGGCACCTTGCTGTGGGTAGCCGCTGGTGGTTTTGCCGTTCTGCTCGGCGCCTTTTTGGCCCGCGGGGTCCGTGCCCTGTGGGAGCCTGAGGCGTCCGTCTCAGATACGACCGCCGCGTCTTTGCACGAAGTGAGCCCCCCGCCGGTAGCCCTCATCGCATCCGCACCTCAACCGAGCCGACCTTCGGAGCGCGCCGAGACCGCACGGCCTTCAGTTTCGAACGAGAAGACCGAGAGTCAGGCCACGGCTTCGCGACGATCCCGCTCAACCGCCTTGAGGTTGGACGAAATTCCAACTGAGTGAGCTCGAGCGGAAGCGTGAGCCCCAACGGCCGAGTGACGTCGAACAGGGTACCCCCTCATCGGGGCGAGCCCACCGAGCGTGAGGAGGCACGAGCGTCGTCGCTCACGCTGAGTTGGCGGCTCTTTTTGGCTTATACGCTGTTCGTTGTGGTCTTTGGCGCCGTTGTCCGCATCACAGGTTCGGGGGCTGGCTGCGGGCAGCATTGGCCCACCTGCCACGGCGAGATCGTCCACCTGCCACGTTCGCTCGAAACTGCCATAGAGCTAACACACCGCGTCACCTCCGGTCTGACGCTCGTGGCAATAGCGTGGCTTGGTTTCTCCACGCGCAAACATACCGAGCGTGGCCACCCGGCGCGCCGTTGGGCTCTGTGGAGCTTCGCCTTTCTGATCGTCGAGTCTTTGGTGGGCGCCGTGCTCGTTCTCTTTGCTTTGGTCGGGCAAAATAGCTCCTGGATGCGGGCTGTGGTGATGGCTGTCCATCTCGTTAATACTTCTCTCCTGCTGGGGGCGATCCACGGCACGGCTTTGGCTCTGTCGGAGCCCGGCACTTCTTCGATGAGAGAGCGTCCGACCCTGAACCGGCTCGCGTTCCGGGTACTGCTAGGTGCGATGCTCTTGCTCGTAGTGTCGGCCGCGGGCGCCGTGACGGCCCTGGGGGACACTCTGTATCCAGTTGCCGCGAGCGCGGGCCATGGGGACGTTCTGCTCGAGTCAGCTTCGGAGGGCGCGCATTTTCTGGAGCGCTTGCGGGGGTTTCATCCTCTGCTGGCGATCCTGGCGGCGAGCTATCTGCTCTACGTCGCGGTTGACGGAGCTCAAGGCAGGTTGCGCTTCTTGCTCTTGGCTCTGCTTGGGTTCCAACTGAGTTTAGGCGTCGCCAATATCGCGCTCGGGGCTCCGGGGTGGATGCAGGTCGCGCATTTGAGCGTCGGGACGCTGCTGTGGCTGAGTTGGGTGCACCTCAGCCTGCTCGTAGTTTACCCGAAGGCTTGCCTGCAAAACGTGGGCGAGTGATGGTCTCTCCTTATGCAGAACTGGATGGAGGGGGCCGCACGCGCCGAAGCCGAGGCGCGGGCCCAGTTTGAATCCACGGTAGGCCGGCTGACGAAGTACCTGGAAGTACCAGCCATTAGTTGCGACCCAGCGCACGCCGCGGATGTGCAATGCCTAGCCGAGCGCATTGTGAGCGATTTAGAAGCTCTTGGCTTCTCGGGCGTCGTGCGACAATTGCCCTCGGCCTTGCCGCTCGTGGCTGCCGAGCGAAAATGTGGACAGCCCGGGGCCCGCACGTTGCTCGTCTATGGGCATCTAGATTTGCAGCCGGTCGTGGGTGAGGCCTGGGATACACCGCCCCACAAAGCAGTGCGAAGGTCCTCCCCGACGGGCGACCGGCTCTACGCGCGAGGAGCGGCAGACGATATGGGGGGCTGGGTTTCGCACTTGGCGGCGCTAGAGGCCTGGCTCACGACTTCGGGTGATTTACCCCTCAACGTGAAGCTCCTGATCGAGGGCGAGGAGGAAATCGGTTCGCCAAACCTCGAACGCTACATGGACGCTTTCCCCGAAGATTTCACGGCCGACGTCATGGTGCTCACGGACTGTGAAAACCCGAGTGTCGACTTACCCGGCCTGACTACGTCGCTGCGCGGACTCTACGAAGTGGATATCGTATGTGAGGCCCTGACGAGCGACGTTCACTCTGGAATCTGGGGTAACGCTGCGCCTGATGTTAGCACAACATTATGTCAGCTCGTAGCGCGCCTGGTCGACGACAACGGTCGCCCACGGTTTGGTCTGTGCAAGGTGTCCAACGATTTTGCCGCAGCGGCAAAGCTCGTACCGCTCGATGCTGAAGTGGTGCGTACAGGTGCCCATTTGCGGCCCGGCATCGAGCCGCTTCCGACGGAGGGCCGGAGCTACGCCGAGTGGGTGTGGCGGCAACCGGCACTCACCGTGCTCTCGACGACCCTGCCCCGGCCTGACGCGCACAAGAATGCGCTTCGTGCAGAAGCGCGGGCTTCGCTCTCTATCCGCATTCCTCCGGGGCAGACCCGCACCGATCTCAAGCTCGAGATTGAAGAATTGCTCAATAAGCCAGCGCCGCCCCTTCGGGTTCGCCTGGAAGAAAAGAAGAACGGGGCAGCCTCGTGGCTGTATGTGCCCCAGGGGCCCGCATTTGCAGCGGCCAAAAGAGCCTACCAACGGGTATGGAACGCCCCTTTGACCGAAATTGGCATCGGCGGTTCTATCCCCTTCGTCGCGCTTTTTGGTCGGCGCTACTCTCATCTTCCCCTCATCTTGAATGGAGTGATGGATCCGGAAACCGGCGCACACGGCCCCAATGAATCGCTACATCTCGGTATCTTCGAGAAGGCCATCGTGACAAACGTTTGGCTCTACGCGGAGCTGGCTTCAGCTCTGAGCTAGCTTTAGCTCTGAGCTGAACTGGCCTTAACGAACGTCCGGCTTCTCAGCCGCTCGGTGGAGCTGGTTCACTCCGCGGCCAGCGCGTAGGGGGAGCAACTGCTTCGAAAACTCCAGGGAAGTTCAGGCATGGCGCCCGCTTCATCGGCGACTCGCGCCGCGTAGCGAGTGGCACGCTCGAGGCTCACCTGGGGCGCTTCGTTGGCGTGCAAATTCAGCAAAAAGGCCGCTAAAAATGCGTCTCCTGCGCCCACAGGGTCTTGAGCGAGGCTAGGGGTGGCCGCTTGATGCACGCTGGCTTCGCTTGTGAACAGGGACGCCCCTAAGGCACCTCGTGTCACGAGCAAGAGTTCGATCTTGAACCGCTCGAGTAGCGACGATTTTACGTCTGTGACATCGAGCCAGCGTTCGAGCATCAAGAGCTCATCCTCATTCAGCTTGAGGATGCGAGCTTGCTCCAGACAAAATATGCTGGATGCCTTTGAACTGTGAGGCTCTCTCAAATTGAGATCTACCACCAGCGTTGGACGCTTCGAGGCGACACGACTCTTCAAGAGTCCCTCTAAACTGCTCGTCGAGCTGGGGTGGCGTAACGCTAGGGTGCCAAAACAGAAGTAGTCGGCGCTGGAAAAGATGCGTGTCGCGGCTTCGTCTGTTTCTATTTCGTCGTAGGCAGCAGGCATGGCGATGGTGTACCGCGGCTGCCCGAGCGTGAGTTCCACCTGAACGATGCCCGTGGCCTGCCTGCTCCGTTCCCCGGTATGCGCGAAGATCCCCCTTAGTTTGAGGTCCGCCAAGGCTCGGTCGCCGAGCTCATCGTCGCCTACGCGCGAGATGAGGTGCGCCTCGGCCCCAAGGCGTGCCGCATGGAATGCGAGGTTCGCTGGTGCACCTCCCAAACGCGGCCCCTCGGAATAAACGTCCCACAGGAGCTCGCCCCAACTGGCGAGAAGAGGCCGCTCGCGATAGGTGTCACGGGAATTCATGGCCCTCGATGTCTTAGCTGTCGTTCTCGGAATCTTTTACACGATCCGCAAGCTCGACGCGCAGAGTCGGATTCACGCTGACTTTCCTCACGTCGCCCAGGCGGACTTCTTACGCTGGCAAGCTCGAGAACGCTCCGTCTATCACTATGGGGCACTGGCCTGTGTGCTGAAGTTAGTCGTGGGTCTGCCCTTCCAACATATCCTTGGCCCGAAGCTGCCCGGTACATTTTACCAGTTTGGAGGCGCAGCGATTGATCTGGCCTGGCTCGCGATGGTGATTCGGACCCTGGTCTTGGGCTCGAAGTCACGAAAAGAGCGGGCCAGGCTCGGAATTTGGCTTGGCAGCCGCCCCTTGCCTACTGCCGACCCCGCGGATTCCGATGAAGACGAGTAGAGGAAGACGACCTCACTCGAGGCGTAGCGCGAGGGTGATTTTCACTCCCGAGTTATTTCTCGTGCTGTGGGCCGCCCGCCTGCAGAAAACGGCCCTCGTTGTAGGTAGCGAACGACCCCAAGCTTCTTCGCGTCCTGGGAACAGGCCGGAGCTACTCAGCGCTGGCTGTGGGCGAGCGCCTCGGGTGGAGGCGGCGTGGTTTCAGCGGGTCTCTCGCCGAGGCAGCGCTCGATCCCCTGTTTGAGACTCGGATCTGCTTCGCGTGGGAGTCGAGGCTTGCCCATTACGTTGGTAAACAGGCGATCCCAAGTCACCCCGAGTGGGCTTCCGGCTTGGCTGTTGAAGCTGAGCCAGACGAAGAGCGCACGACCCTTCACGTTATCAAAGGGCACACCCGCTCCGCGACCGTGGCGCCAAGCGCGAGAGTCGGAGGAATTGTTGCGGTTGTCGCCGAGAACCCAGAATTCGCCTTCTTTGATGTGATAGGGGCCTTGCCGCGCCCGGCCGCCATCGCGCTCGTAGTACGTTAAGTAAGACTGCTCCCCCAAGAACTCGACGAAAAGGTCGCCGCTCTGTTCATAGCCGAGCTCGTCAGAGAATTGATAGTCACCCACGCGGCATGAAGGCACCGGGAAGCCATTGATAACGGGATGGCCATCATGCACTTCGAGTTTATCGCCGGGCAGCGCGATCACGCGCTTGATGTAGTCTTGGCGAGCATTTTCTGGGTTCGGGTCTGGATACTCGAAAACCACGATATCACCCCGGCTTGGGGGCAACGAAGATAGCACCCGACTCTTGGTAAAGGGTAGGGTAGGCCCGTAGCTCAGCTTGTTGACGAAGATGTGGTCGTTGATTTGCAAGGTGGGCAGCATCGAGCCGCTGGGGATCTTGAAGGCCTCGACCAAGAAAGCTCGCAGCAAGAGCGCTACGGCTACCGCGATAAAGATCGACTCGAAATATTCACGCGCTAAGTTGGCCTGCCAGCGAGCCAGGTGCTTGGTCGATGTGTTGAGCGCGGTCTCATGGGCGCTGTCGAACTCGGAGACGACGAACTCGCGAGCGCTCATGGTCGCGGCCAAATGTTCCATGGCGAACTGAACCTCGGCACGCGCCTCGGCGCCCAACTCCTTGGCGATGGGGCCCTTCTTTTGCTTCAAGAGACGGCGCGTAGCGTCGATCAGTTGGGAGGCACTCTCGAACTCATGAGCGCGACTGCGTGGTAGTCCGGGCCGTCCTGATAATCCCAGCTCGGAGGCAAACGGAATGGCGTGCCTCAGATTGTAGATGGTCATTTCGTACACGACGAAGAAGACGATCAACGCTGGGACTCTTTGATCTTGCACAAAGAAGCGTACGCGTCCGAAGAACCCGTCAGGGATTACCGGATCCCCTGAACCCAAAAGGGAGACCGTCAGGCCCGCGAGCGCGAGCGGGACGACTACGAACCAAAGGGGCCAATAGACCCAGCGATGCAACTTACTCTTCACAGATCCTCGGGTGGGGCCGTGGGCTATTGCGCCCGCTCTTGGCTTCTTGCACGGCCCGCGCCCTCTAGCACTATTCTCCGACTTGCAGCAGGTAATCGATGCGTGCCGGCAAGGCCCCTGGCTCGGGCGACACCTTTCCTACCTTGTCTGAGTGATCGAAGAGCACGTAATAGTCGCCGGCTGGGGGAATAAAATGGCCTCGGAGCGGGGCTCCCTGGCCCAGTTGGGCCTGAAATACGACGCCCCCTGAGACGGTCGCTGGACCGGGCTCAGCAAGGTACCTCTGCACCGTACTTTCACCGGCCTCGGCGCTGAGCACCAAGACGTCGACTGCGCTCGAACCTTCGAGGCGGAGCGTGAGCGTGAGCGCCTGTCCGGATTCAACGCGCAACTTTCCGAGATAATCTTGTTGGCCGGGGAAAATCTCAGTTCGGCCATTGGCGAGGGTTTGTCTCGGCGAAGACAAGACGCTGAAAGGCCGAAACGGTCGCTCGCCAGGTGAGATCAGGCCGAGCGCAAAGTCACTGTTGCCGTCGGCGTCATAGCGAATCACGGTGAAGCCGCGACCGAGCTGCGCGTTGATGATCAGTTGACCAACCTTGGCTTCGTCGACTCCCGCTACGTTGGCCACGGTGCGCGCAAGTTTCTGCTCCGTCATGAGCAAGCTGAAGTCGCTGGTATCCACTTGGATCGGGCGAAAATAGACGTAAAGCGCTGATTCGTGGATGCGAAAATCAGGAGCGACCTCAATCAGCCCACCGGCGCGAAAGCCAAGTCGTCCGGTTGCCGCGCTGTACGCAAACCCGTTGCCTTCGAACTTGGCAATGATGGTGTCCCGCCCTGGTTCGTCGAGGCTTCGAGCTTCACAGTGAGACGCAAAGTAGCGCCCGACGACCGGCTGATCATCGGAGATACGGATGGGCGCTCCGCCTAAGAGGAGCTCATCGCAAAATTGTTTAAGGCCGAAGCGAATCAAATCAAAGCGGAGTGACTTGTTGGAGGGACTATTGACTATCCCTCGTCCGACAATGCCCACAGCATCTTTGCTAGCTCGTGAATCGATGTGACACGCGGTCGTACCCCAGAGGCCCAGGGCGAGACTGAACCAGGCGCGAACGGAGAGCCCGTGGAGCGGCATGGGGGCGGAGGTTAGCCTAGGGATGAGGCGGTCCGCGAGCCCATAGCCTTAGGATGGCGAATGAATAAGAAGAGCTGCTCTTGGGGCCCGACCGGGCCGGCCTTGGGATGGCCAGTCCCGGCCTAGGAGAGGGTCTGGGGGGCCGGTGGCGCAGTAGGATGCCAAGCCTAAGCGGGCCCATGCCGGATTGAGTTCGGGGCTCGCAGAACGCTCTGAGTTCTGGTTAGGTGAACCCCATGAAAGTGGCTGTGTTGGGTGCGGGCGCGTGGGGTACGGCTTTAGCCCTCACCGCGCAACAGCAAGGCCATGAGACCTGGCTTTGGTCGTGGCAGGCCGAGCACGTCGCGGCCATGAACTCGAGCCACGAGAACTCGTTCTTGGCAGGGATCTCCTTGCCCCCTGAGCTGGTGATTTCGGCGCAAGTTGAACGAACGGTCAGCCAAGCTGACTTCGTGATTCTCGCTGTGCCGCTGGGTGCGCTCCGAGCAACGCTCGAACTCGCGCGCCCTCACATGAACGATGGAGCGGTACTAGCGTTGGCGTGCAAGGGAATCGAGCCAGACACCTTGCTCGTGGGGAGCGCCATAGTTGAGCAAGAGTGGCCTGAAGCGTTTGTTCGCACGGTGGTGCTGTCTGGGCCCAGCTTTGCGAGCGAAGTGGCGCGGCGCGTGCCCACGAACCTGGTCGCCGCGAGCCTCAACCCACGGATCGCTACGCTCGTGCAAAAATGGCTCTCTACGGAGTGGCTGCGCCTCTATACGAGCTCCGATCCGATGGGCGTCGAGGTAGGTGGGGCGCTCAAGAATGTTATCGCCATCGCTGCAGGGGCCGTCGACGGCTTGGGCCTCGGTCACAACACACGAGCTGCTCTGATTACGCGTGGCATCGCAGAAATTGGACGCTTGGCAGTCGTTTTAGGCGGCTCGCTCCTGACCGTCGCGGGACTCTCCGGTGTTGGCGACTTAGTTTTGACGTGCACGGGCGAGCAATCTCGAAATCGTACCCTCGGCTATCGACTGGGCCGGGGTGACACGCTCGAGCAAGCGCTGGCCGGTAGCCACGGGGTAATCGAAGGCTACATGACCGCCAAGAGCGCTCACGAACTCGGGGTTCGCCACGGCATCCAGATGCCCATCACGGACGCCGTCTACTCGGTGCTCTTCGCTGGGCAATCTCTTCAGTCTGCGGTCCGTGCTCTCCTGGCGCGGCCGCTCCACGCCGAGTGGGAATAGCCAGCCCGCGTGACATCACGCGCCCTCGGTCTTTAGGTCGCCCGGCGCGCCATCGAGACCATGACCGAGGGTCCGAGCGAGGCAGAGTAGTGCCTCGGTGCTGCTCTTTGGGCATTTGAAGCTACGGAGCTAGACCCAATTTTGCCCCCCATTCGGGGCTCACCGCCCTCGGTTGTGACGCGGCAGAAGACTTTGATACCCTCTCGGCTGAATGGCGGTCTTGCGTTACTTCCCTCCGAGTGGACCTCCCGAGGTTTACCCATTGCGCAAACCGATTACGACGGTCGGCCGGGCGCCAGGGAACGATATTTGCGTGCTCCAGGGGACGGTCGAGTCGCAGCATGCGCAGATCGTATTTTCGGGACGCGATTTTGAAATCGAAGGACTCGGGGGCAGCGACTCGATTCTCATCAACGGCAAACGTAAGCGCCGAGCGCGGCTTGTGAACGGCGATCGACTAACGCTCGGCGAAGCTCAGTTCAGCTTCAGCATGATGAGCGACTTCTTATCGACCTCGAGTGAGCGTCCTCCGGGCTCGAACGTGGCAGGCGAGATCAACGGCCTGGAGCGATTGTTCCAATTCACCGAGCAACTGGCTTCGAGTGAAAACGTCGACCAACTCCTAGAAACTTTGCTCGATAATGTCATCGAGCTGACCGGCGCCGCGCGAGGCATGGTCCTGCTGGTCGAGGACGTGGGTTCGGCCACACCGAATCTCAGTGTGCGTGCTAGCCGGAATGTACGCCGTGAGCAGTTGCCTTCCGAGGGCGATGGCATCAGCGACAGCATCGTTCGACAAGTGATTGAAACCAAGCGTGCCGTGATCGTAAGCGACGCGCTCACCGACACGACTTTTGGTCGCAGCGAGAGCGTCATAGCGCTCCAACTCTCGAGCGTGATGTGCGCTCCCTTACTCTCGCGCGGGGACGTAACCGGCGCGCTCTATGTGGCGAACAACGAGGTTAAGAGCCTGTTTGAACGGCGCCAACTCGATATTCTCGGCATTTTCGCGGCTCAAGCCTCTTTGCTCTTGACCAATGCCATGCTCGTCAGCGCGCTTCGAGCCGATAAGCAAAAGCTGGAGGCCGAACTCGAAGACAAGAGGTTCGGCGAGATCATCGGCGCCTGTCCCTCGATGCTCGAGGTGTTCCGTAAGTTGCAAAAGGTCGCGGCCACAGACATCAGTGTGCTCATCACCGGAGAGACGGGCACAGGCAAAGAGCTCATCGCCCGCGAGATTCATCGCCGCAGCGAGCGCGCGAGCGGTCCCTTCGTGACCGTTAACTGCGGCGCCATTCCAGAGAATCTCATGGAAAGTGAGATGTTCGGCCACGTCAAAGGGGCGTTCACGGGTGCCATTGCTAGCCGTGGTGGGCGCTTTCAACAGGCCAATGGCGGGACGCTTTTCCTCGATGAAGTGGGTGAGCTTACGCCACAGCTTCAGGTCAAGCTGTTGAGAGCGCTGCAGGAGAGAATGGTGACACGAGTTGGCGATAGTCGCGCCGAGAAGGCGGACATTCGTGTGGTTTCTGCCACGAATCGCAATCTCGAGGAGATGATCAGCGAGAACACATTCCGCGAAGATCTCTACTATCGGCTCAACGTAGTGAACCTATGGCTTCCCCCGCTGCGAGAGCGCGGAGATGATATATTCATTATCGCCAAGACACTGCTTAGCAAGTTCGCAGACGAACTCGGCAGCAACGTGCGTGGCTTCACTCAGCCCGCGCTGATCGCCATCAAGCGCTACTATTGGCCGGGCAACATTCGCCAATTAGAGAACCGCCTCAAGAAGGCACTCGTGCTCTGCGACAAAACCCTCCTCACTCCGGAAGATCTCGACGTGGGCGCTGACGCGATTGAACCGGTGCTGCCCCTGGAGCGGGCCAAAGAGGAGTTTCAGCGGCGTTATGTTCTGCAAGCGCTCGAGCGCAACAATGGCAACCGCACCCAAACCGCGCGCGACTTGGGCGTCGACCCTCGCACCATCTTTCGTTACCTCGAACGCGAACAGAATCCGCCTCCACCGGGTAGCGGTAGCTGAGCGCCCGTTACATGCGTGCCAGAGCGTCTCCACCGGCCGACGAGACGGTTGTGTCAAGGGGAGAAAAATATGTTCCGTTGCGAACTGAAAGCAATTAAAGCTCGCGAAAACGGCGGGGAACGTTGAAGGCATTCGGCCTACCCCTACCTTTCCCAACAGGGACTAACCTCGGGGCGAAGCGCTCCAGGATCAGAAAGAATTTGCAATGAAAAGACTGAATCGGACGGTGCTCTCGACTCTCGGCTTGGGAGTTGGGTTTGGATTATTTGCTGGAGCTTGTGGCGGCGGGGGCGACGGCACACCTGGAAGCGGCGGTAGTGCTGCCCTGGGTGGCAGCGCAGCAGGCATGGGCGGTTCGGGCGTTCCTGGCGGAGGTAGTGCGGCAGTCGGTGGGAACGGGAGCCCTGCTGGCGGCGCGGCAAATCCAAATGGCGGCACCGGCCCTGCCAACGGCGGAGCGATTGGCACCGATGGTGGCAGCAGTCCCGGTGGCGGGAGTGATGGCGGCGGCGGCGCTCCGCCAGCAGGCGGAGGGGGAACCGTCGATGGTGACCCGATCCCCAAGCCCAAACTCATCACATCCGCGGCGGGCGCATTCTGGAAGACGGATGTGGAGCCCGTCGCAGGTGGCACGACGGCGACGATCACGGTCGATCCTGCGATGGAACTCCAAGATTGGATCGGTTGGGGCGGCACGGTCAATGAGGTGGGCTGGCGAGAACTAATGAAGCTCGACGCCGCCGGGCGAGAGGCTGTCATGAAGCTTCTCGTTAGCCGTGTCGACGGCCTCGGCCTCACCTCGATACGCATTCCGATTGGCGCAAGCGATTACGCTGTCGAGCGCTATACGCTGTGCGACGCCCCGTGCAACGCCGAGAACATCGAGACGACGTTCTCCATCGATCACGATAAAGATCCGGGTCACGGTCTAATCCCCTACATCAAGGCTGCTCAAGCGGTGGTTGACGCCGAGAAGGCCCAATACAAGGGCATCAAAGACCTCTCATTCTGGGCTAGTCCTTGGACGCCTCCGCCCTGGATGAAGTCGAATAACGCCTACGACAAGGGCGTAATGAAGAACGATACCGATACGCGCAAGGCCTACGCCAAATACTTGCGAATGTGGGTCGAGGGTTACGAGGCGGAAGGTATTCCGATCGACCACATCTATGCTCAGAACGAACCGGGTTGGGCTCAAGGTTATCCAAGCTGTGCATGGGGACCGTATACTGACGACGGCGCGGCGAACACGAGCACGACCGCCTTCCTCGGAAACTTCGTGGCCGAAGACCTAGTTCCCGAGCTCGGTGATAAGGCAAACGTTTGGTTCGGCACCTTCTCGAACAATACGCATTTTCCGGCGTATTGGGGGAGTCTGTCTGACAAGAGCAAGGTCAAGGGTACCGGTTTACAATGGGAGACGGTCGCGAGTGTGTCGACGCCGGTCAACGCTAGCATCACCACGATGCAGTCCGAACACAAATGCGGAAACTACCCTTGGGTATCCGGCGCTGATAACGGCAAAAACAGCACCGCTGCGAGCGCCGAAGCGGCTGATTACAATACCTTCTGGAAGGATTGGGCGCCCAACAACTACAACTATGCAGTCGAGTCGTGGGGACTCTTCAAGCAATGGGTCACTGCCGGCGTCAATGGCTACAGCGCATGGAACATGGTCCTCGATCGCGTAGGCAGGAACCTAGACGAAGCCCGCCCGTGGCCGCAGAACGCGCTCATCTCGTTCAAGGAAGACGGTTCGGTGAACGTCACGCCTTACTATTACGCGTTTAGGCATTTGACTCAGTACGCAGAAGCCGGTGGTAAGCGTATCGGCGTGACCGGTGGGGACGCGCTCGCGTTTAAGAACCCCGACGGCAGCATCGTGGTTGCCATGTACAACTCGGGAGCAGCCGCGCAAACGACGCTCTCGATTGGTGGCACGATGATGCAGTTCACAGTTCCCGAGAAGGGCTGGGCCACGGTAAACTACACCCCCGCCCAGTAACCAACTGAGCAGTAGAGGTTAGGGGCTTCGTATCTTCGGATGCGAGGCCCTTTGCCTTTTGTTTGAGCGGGCCCATACAGCCCCGAGGTCTTCCTTTTGGGGCGCGAGGTCAGAGAGGAAGGGCAGAGTCTATTTTGAGGGCAGCCTGAGTCCAGTGGAGGCCTTCTTTCATCTTGAGCGCATTTGATAGCGTTAACATTCGACACGAGGGCGATTTCATTCGACTAGCGCAGGAGAAAAGCTGCGTTTGTCCTCATTCAAGCTCAGCAAGCCGTGATAGAGCAATGAGATGAAGTTGCGGAAGTCTGGGCTGTGCCTTTTCGCTAGTCTTGTTGCAATCGGCGCGTGCAGCAGCTCGAGGATCAGCGACGGATTTCATGAGCCGCCTCAAGACGGCCCGGTGGATGATTCACCTGTGAGAAGTCGCACCTCGGCTGTTCGAGCTGAGGGCAAGATGGTCTCAGAAGCGATGAGCGAGGGGGCGTTCACGCTGTTTGAGGGCGGCGCCGCGGCGCCCTTGTTCGTTTCAGATCAAGACCATGCTGGCGTCGTTCGTGCGGCCCAAGACTTGAAGTCGGATATTGGAAAAGTCGCCGGAACAGAGCCCACCCTTACGACTGCGAATGCTGGTAGCGGTTCAACTGCCGTTTTGATCGGCACGCTTGGTAAGAGTCCGCTCATCGACGGCTTGGTTCAGGCGGGAAAGATCGACCTTTCAGCGCTGACAGGCAAATGGGAGATGTTCATCGTCCAAGTGGTCGACCAACCGTTCGAGGGTGTCGATAAAGGCCTTGTGATCGCAGGCAGCGACAAACGCGGCACGATCTTCGGAATATACGAACTCGCCGAAGAGATGGGGATTTCGCCTTGGTACTATTGGGCCGACGTTCCCGCCAAGACCAAGTCCCAGCTCTACGTGACGGCGGGGGTTCATACCTTGGGTGAACCTGCGGTTAAGTATCGCGGCCTATTCATCAACGACGAAGCTCCGGCTCTCACCGATTGGTACACTTCGACGTTCAAGGGCCCCGGCCCGGGCTTCAACTCGGATTTCTACGTCAACGTATTCGAGCTGATCTTGCGCCTGAAGGGTAACTATCTGTGGCCCGCCATGTGGGGCAAGTCGTTCAACGCGGATGACGCGGATAACCCCAGGCTAGCAGACGAATACGGCGTGGTGATGGGGACCTCGCATCATGAACCGCTCACGCGTTCGGAGCAGGAGTGGTACGACGCAGGCCATTCCGCTGACGATTGGTCTTATTCCTCAAACGGCTCGGCGCTGCGCAGCTTTTGGCAGGGTGGCATCGAGCGTATGGGGGAACGAGATACGCTGGTCACCGTGGGCATGCGAGGTAGCGGCGACATCCCAAACCCAGACCAGGGCATTCCGCTCATGGAGACGATTGTTGGAGATCAACGTCAAATTCTGCAGGAAGTAACGGGCAAGAACCCAAATCAGATCCCACAGGTGTGGACGCTCTATAAAGAGGTGCAGGGCTATTACGATGGCGGGCTGGAGGCACCCGAAGACATCACCCTGATGTTTGCTGACGATAACTGGGGCAATATCCGGCGTTTGCCTGCCGCCAACGCGGCCCCTCGGAGCGGCGGTTATGGCGTTTACTATCACTACGATTACGTGGGCGGGCCGCGCAGCTACAAATGGGTCAACACAAACCCCATTCCTCGCGTCTGGGAGCAGATGCGTCGTGCGCACAGTCTGGGTGCGAAGCAGGTGTGGATTGTGAACGTCGGTGACCTCAAACCGATGGAATATCCGCTGCATTTCTTCATGGACTTGGCTTGGGATCCGGAAGGCTGGACGGCGGCGCGCCTGGCTGACTATCCGCGTCGTTGGGCCAAAGAGCAGTTCGGAGACGAGCACGCCCTCGAAATCGGCGAGCTCATTTCCAAGTACTCTAAGTTCAACGGTCGTCGTAAGCCGGAGCTCATGAGCTCGGGAATTTACAACTTAGAGAACCGTGAGGCTGATAGCGTCGTCGACGATTATAAGGCCCTGGTCGCGGAAGCGACGGTCATCCAGGCGGCTCTGCCCGCCGATCTCAAGGACGCCTACTACGAGCTCGTGCTGCACCCCATTGAGGCCTGCGCGAATCTCAACGAGATGTACGTTTCACAGGCCAAGAATGCTCGTTTTGCCAGCCAAGGGCGCGCTTCCGCCAATACCATGGCAACGCGCGTTAGCGAGCTGTTCGACAATGATTCCACCATCACCGCCCGCTATCACGCCGTAGCGTCGGGTAAGTGGAACCATATGATGAAGCAAACTCACATCGGGTACACAACTTGGGATCAGCCTGCGAACCAGGTTCGGCCGAGCACCCAGACCATCAACGTGTCCGGATCTGGAGTAGGCGTTGCCGTCGAAGGTTCCACTCAGGGCTACACGACCGGCACGGCCACTCTGCCCGAGCTGAGCGTCTACTACCCAGACGAAGTTCGAAAAATCGAGGTGTTCAATCGCGGCACAGGGTCAACGAATTTTACGGCTGAAAGCGACGTTGCCTACGTTACAGCCACGCCCTCAAGCGGGGCGCTAGGCGAGGACACAACCGTTTCGCTGAGCGTCGATTGGGAGAGCGTTCCCGAGGGAGAGTCCGAGGCGACTATTACAATCGGCAATGTGGGAGTGAAGCTCCCACTGCGGAAGCCAGCAACGCCACTGCCTCAGGATGTGGTTGGTTTCATAGAGACGGCCGGTTATATTTCGTTGGATCCTTCGCACTATTCTAAGAAGGTCGATCAAGCCGGCGTGGGTTGGTCCATCGCTCCAGACTTGGGTCGGACGGGCAACGCTGTGCACGTTCAGCCCGATAGCGCCGCTTCGGTCACCGCGGGCGCAGAAACCCCGCAGCTCCAATACGACATGTACTTCGCTGAGGCGGGGCAGGTGCAGGTGCGCGTGTACGTCTCTCCGTCTTTGCCTGTGCGAGGCAGCGCGTATCGATACGCGATTTCCTTCAACGATGGGCAACCCCAGAGCGTCAACGTACACGATGGGTTGCCCTCGAACTTCAATGATACCGCCCCGGTCTGGGAAGGCTGGGTGAGTGACAATATCATCGTGAAGAGCAGCAATCTCAGCGTCCAAGCAGGGAAGAACACGCTGAAGCTGTGGATGGTAGATACGGGTGTCGTCGTGCAGAAGATCGTCGTCAGTGTCGGCGCGCCTCCGGCGTCCTATTTGGGCCCGCCCACGCGCCTTCCACTGAACGTCGAGATCCCCCAAGTCATCCCCGATATGGGCGATCCTGACGTCCCGGGTGGAGCGACAGGTGGGGCGACTGGCGAGGTAGGCGGAGGGCCCGCCCTAGGCCTTGGCGGAGGGCCAAGTGCCGGCGCGACTGGAGTTGGTGGCGGTGGTGGTGGTGGCGGTGGCGCAAATAGCGGTGGAAGCGGAGGCGGGCTGACGCCAGGCTCGGGCGGAGACGGCGCCGTTTCGGGTTCGAGCGGCGGAAATGGCGACTCTGGAGGTCCTACTACGCCGGACAGCGCGGGATGCAGTTGTCGCACCGCTCCGACCCCTGTCTCGAACCCATGGGCTCTCTTGGGCGGGCTCTCGCTGGCGAGCGCAGCGCTTGTGAGGCGGCGACTGTCCGGTCGCCTCAGGGCCTGAGGCCTGAAGCTCACCCACTGAGCGGCAGAAGATCGTCGTCAATGTCGGCGCGCCTCCGGCGTCCTTGGGGCCCGCCCATGCGTCTTCCGCTGAACGTCGATATCCCCAAAGTCATCCCCGAAACGGGTGCCCCTGACGTCCCAGGCCCGAGCGATCTCCCTGATCGCTCGCGCCGTGCTCCTTCGATGCGGCGGCGACGCTCGTGCTTTCTGCCTCGAACAGGACGCGCATCGCACCGACCCCTGTCTCGAACCCATGGGCTCTCTTGCGCGGGCCCCTTACTCCAAAATCGCGGGCGACGGGCTACCCGTATAGACCTGATTGCAACGCGGTTTGGTGACATTGCTCGGACACGCAGCGTCGAGCCCTTGATAGAAGCTCAGGTTATTTGCGGTTGGCGCGTAGCCGCTGGGGATGGGCTGGTTGGAGAAGGTTCCGAAATACGAAAGGCACGCGTCGCGCCACCAACGAGCTTCGTAGTGCTGAATTTGCAGAAAGTCCGACACTTCCTTGAAGCGCTTCGCATCAATGTAGCCCTCGATTGGAGACCAGGCCTCCCGCATCAACGCGACGTCATCGACTCCGCGGCTGTAGCGATAAACGAGCTCTTCCCAAACCGTGCGGCCAGATTCGAGCTGGTCTCCCCAACCCGCGTGGTGGAAAAACAGGAGGAAGTCATCTGGCACCGACGCGCGATCTCCGAACGTCGTGTTCCAGGGTGCCGCGTACTGTGCAACGGCGTTACTACCACTTGAAGTACGATTGAAGCCGATGCCTTGAGCGTCGGCCTTATGATAGTAAACGGGGTTCCATTCGGGATGATCGGCGAAGGCATTGGACCACGGCTCGGGGCCATAGTGATCGTCGTCGCCCATGATGTGAACTAGTCCGAGCGGAGTCATGTAGTTCACGACGGCCTCGCGCGAACTCATCATCATTTGAACAACCGGGCCAACGACGACTGGATCGTTCGAGAACGTCTGTCGCACCCATTCGTCAGCGGCCGTTTCGGCGCTCAAGTCAGGGTCCCAAGCCATGCGCCCGAAGGCGTACCAATTGGCTTGGTTCATGTGAGAACCCGTCCAATTGGCGTCGTCCCCCACGTTGGCGACCCCGGCGATGGCCGTGATTGTATGAGCGTCGAGCGAGCCGTCGATCACCTTGGCTACTGTGGAGCCCGGTCCTTCAGCTTGCGTATCGGCTTTCAAGACTTCTTCGAACAAGGGCCCGAGGTAGGCGAGGTGGGTATCCTCGCCGAGGTACTCTTTGGTGATCTGCAGTTCTAAGACGAGCGGGGTTTCGGGCATGGCCCCAAACAATGGATGGAACGGCTCGCGCGGTTGGAAATCGAGAGGGCCATTTTTGACCTGCACCATCGCGTTGGGTTCGAACTGGCCGTCGAGTGGCTCAAACTCTTCGTAGGCTTGCTTGATGCGATCCGAGGGGCTCTCGCTCGAGTAAACGAACGCGCGCCACATCACGACGCCATCATGGGGGGCCAGCGCCTCCGCGAGCATGTTGGCGCCGTCTGCGTGCGTGGCTCCATACTCCTGCGGACCAGGTTGGCCTTCCGAGTTTGCTTTGACGACGAAGCCGCCGAAATCGCTAATCTGTTCGTAGATTTCGTTGACTTTGGTGACCCACCACTGCTTGACCGCGGAGTTCTTCGGGTCCGAGGTGCTTTGCCCACCGATTTCGCTTGGGGCGCTGAAGCGCGCCGTCAAGTAGACTCGAATGCCGTAGGGCCGAAGCACGTCGGCGATGGCCTTGACCTTCGCCAGGTTACCCGCCGTGAGGACTTGGGCATTGGCGTTCACGTTGGTCAGGACGGCCCCATTGATACCGATCGAGGCGTTGGCTCGCGCGTATTCCTTGTATCGAGGCGAAATGGTGCCGGGGAGCGCGCTCCAATCCCAGATGGATCGCCCCGCGTAGCCGCGTTCCACTGTGCGATCGAGGTTGTCCCAATGGTTCAACACTCGGTGGTTGATGCGCGGAGTTCCGCTCAACGTAAGCTCTGAGAGGGGGCGATGGCTTTGAAGAAGGCGAAGGAGCGCGAAGCTGCCATAAAGAGCGCCGACGGGAGTATTGGCAGCGACGACCGTCACCGCTTTCCCATCAACTTCGGCCGCTTCGACTACATAACCTTCGGGCCCAACTGCTGGGACGCGGGCCGCTAGTGCCAGGCTCTTAATAGGTTCATCCGCGATGGTACCGACGAGGAGTGAGCCTGCGTCGACCGTGGCGCCAATAGCGACAGGGGTGCCCTCAAGGCCACTTAGCCCGAGCGCGAGTTCATCAGCCGCGGCATCGATGCTTGGGCCGGTCCCGACTTTCACCACCTGCTTGAGTCCGGCCTGGTATTCGGCCAGCCGCGCTTCAATAGGCACTTTGGGATATCGTAACCAAAGACTCGCGCCAGTTTCGTCTGCGGGGATCGGGTCGGGTTTCGCGTACGCTCCGTTGACGTCCCCACCAGCACTGGGAGTCCCGCCTCCTGGGCCATTGCCGCCGTCACCTGGACTAGCACCTCCGACTGAAGTTGCTGCGCCCGTTCCGCTCACATTCCCGCCGCTGGATGTTGCGCTACCGGTACCGCTCGTGCCGCCTCCCGGCTGCGCGCTACCGCCCAAAGAACTAGCGGCACCCGTGCCAGTAACGTTCCCGCCGCTGCCCGGGGCGATGTCATCGCCGCCCGAGGACGAGCAAGCTCCGAGAAGTGTGGCGCTCACAAGGCCCGCCAAGACGGCTGTGGCCCGAACATCTAAGCCAAGAAGTCGTAACATTTTATTCACCTTTGACGTTCAACGTGGCCCAGCCCTGCGCAGGGACTTGGACTTGGTAAGTGGAGCTCCCCATCGCGACGGTCGTGCTCGCAGGTTGGCTGCCCGAGTTGTAGACTACGGCAACTAAGCTGCCGTCTGGATTCTTGAAAGCGACTGCGTCGCCACCGCTCACGTCGACTCGCACCGCTTCTGGATCGACGAAATACGAGAAATGGCGAAAGACGTAGTAAGCGGGCGTTGGAATCAACGTTTTGGCCTGACGATCGACAGTGAGGAGTGCGTTTTGAGGCCAGGGGCGCTGAGCATCAATGCTCTTACCGACGGTATCGAGCACCATGTTCCATGCGCTGTAGCCGTTGGCGCCTGCCTTGATCCAATCGCGAATGTAGCCCCAGCTCTCGATAGCGTAAGCATGATCGTTCTGCGGCTTGTCGGGGTTGAACGCGGGAGCGCCTGCAACGGTAAATGGGTAGTTGCCGCAACGGTGCTCGGTTTGAAGAATGAGCATGTCGGGAGCGGCGCTCAAGATCGAAGGGATGCGGGCGATGGTATTCCACTGCAACCCCACACCCGTGACGTAGCCACGGGCGTCGGGATTGGCGCTGCCGCCGAGCAGGCCCCCAATGTTACCGCTGTAGATGGCGTCGTCGTTGTTGGAGAGCGTGCCGAAAAATATGCCCGTTTCTAGATTGTTGGCTTCGAAGGCCGGGCCAAGAAAATCCCCCACGAATTTACCGAGCAGCCCGGAGTCCCAGCGGCAAGATGGGTAGCGTGTGGCATAGCCGGGTTCATTTTGCGGGTGGACGTGATCGATAACAATATTCTCAGCCGCATAGGCTTGTACGAACTTCACAAAATAGAGTGCGTAAGCTTCGAGAGTTTGGTCGTCGTCTTTCATGTGAGCCGTGAACGTTGCGGCTTCGCCATTCGGTCCCGCATCGGTACCGTCAATTTGTGCGGGCTCCTTCATCCAGGAAGGTGGGGTCCACGGGCTCGCCCAGAACTTGATGTCCGGTTTTACTCCTTGGGCGGCGTGGATGTAGGGGATGAGCCTCATCTGATCGCGAGCGATCGAAAACATGCTCATCGTGTAGTCGCCAGCGCTCTCGTTGAGCGTGTAGCGATCAACGGCGTAGTCGCTGGCCCCAATCGGCACGCGGCCCCATTTGAAGTTGGCCCCTTCCGAAGGACTGAAAAGCAGCGCGATGGCTCGCGCCCGGTCGACCTCGAAGAGCACCGATAGAGCATCCCAACCGGCCTCGTTGAAGGTCCCTCCGAAACCAATCCACTTTTGTTTGGTCGAGGTCGCGTTGACGGTGATGGTCGCCGCGCCGCTACCCGCCGTCAGCTCCCCGACTTTCCAATAATCATTCGCTCCCGAGGTAACGAGCGTGGGGCGCTCCACGGGGACGCTTCCACCGGAACCGTCGCCACCGCTGGATCCGCTTTCTCCGCCAGCCGGCGCGGCTCCGCCGACGTTCGCGCTTCCACCATTCGGCGCCGCCCCAGTGCTTGAACCGCCATCGCTCGGCGCTGTGCCGCCTGCGTTTGAACCGCCGCTTCCTCCTGAGGTCGCTCCTCCGCTCGGAACTCCCGTTCCTCCCACGTTGTTTGCGCCACCGGTGGTCCCGCTGGTGCCCCCCACAGCAGCGCTAGGGCCACTCGTGCCGCAGCCCGAAGCAAGCGCGGCCACGGCCAGGCTAGTGACTGAAGAAAGGAACAATCGGCTGCTGAGCTGCATGGCAACTCCACGTTGCCACGCCTCGGCTGTCCCGGAAGCAGAAACACCGTAGCACCAGCCGCTTGCGGACCGCTGCGGCAGTAGAATCAAAATTTCATGGTCCAGCGGGATCGCCTGCGAGGGCTTTCGTCCTTGTTAGCGTACTGCATGAATAGCCGGCCCAAAACGCGCAGCTTGGCAGTCTTCGAAGCGCACACGGCCGAGCTCGAACGCTAGCGTCGGCCCGCGAAAAGATAACCTCAAATGCAAAGAGGGATCACCCTGGTAGATGATCCCTCTTCGAGTTCGTTCGCGTTTTCTCGAACGGTTCGAACCTTAGGCTCGCCGCTTGCCGCAGCGAGCTCGCTTTTTTGGTTAGTAGAACACCTGGAAGCGCAAGCGACTGCTCAGAGCTTCGTTGGTGAAGCCTTGGTAGTCAGGGTTCTGTTCATCCGCTTCCATGATGTGCGCGTTGCCGTAGGCTAGCACGTACTTGATGTAGAGCTTCTTCCACGCCACGTACTGCACCGCTGCGAACATTTGTTGGTGCGTGTCGTTCTCGCGACGACCGAAAGCGTCGTACTTGAAGTTCTCAAAGTAGGTGTGATGGTAGCCGACGCCGACGAGCCAATCCTTGAAGTAAGGCCGAAAGTTGAGGAATCCGCCCACGGTAGTGGTGGTATGACTGCCGGTATCGCGAACGCCGCCGTCGGCCTCGAAAGTATCTTGAAGGCGGTGGCCTGCGCTGGCACCAAACTCGATCCAAGGGTCCAGCACGAACTGCAGTGAGCCGCCCCAACCTTGCATCTCGATGCGCGCGTTACTGTCATTCGAGAGAGCTGAAGAAAGGCGCCTTTCGTAGCCACCCTTGAGCTTCATCCAGCCCAGATCAATTACGCCCACCGGTCGAACCCCGACGTCGGTGCCGCTCGTTGAGGTACCGATGCGACCCAAGAGTTCGAGGCGGAGCCACTCAGGCGCGTACCAATGAAGTGCGAACGCACCATTATTGATGCCGCGATCCCAGAGGTCTGTGAGGCCGTACGGGAGAGTGGGGTTCGTACTGTCGCTATAGGCACCCGCGCGCTCGTAGGTGTTGAGGTCAAGACCCATACCGAAGTGATAAACTTCGAAGCCTTGCGTGCGGCCGATGGTCAAGTCGAACTTCTTCCACTTACCGAAGCGGATCCAGGCCTCGTCGAGATCAACGTAGTTGGTGATGGCGTGGTTCTGTTCCGTGATGCCCACCAGCTCCAAGTTGCTCTGGAGAAACCAGTTGTTCTTGAAGTTGAAGACCGGCGTAACGCGGAGCACGAAGCGCCCTTGCATGCGGTATTCGGTCTCGTCTGGTTTACCTTCGCGGCCGGCCTTCACCTCGCGGAAGTTGCTGTCGAGCCAGCTATAGCCGGAGAAGCCGATACGGAAGTTCGGTTCGTTCTCGTACGCCGGCATGTACGGCCATTGCAGGCGGTTTATGACCCAGTAGAGCGAACCGCCTTCGAGGCCACGGAGGGGGGTGTTCGGGTAGGCTTCGGGAGGAAGCTGTTCGACGGTGAGGATAGGAGGCTTGGGGCCCGTCTTCACCGGGGCCACATCGACCTCGGCGGGTTTTGGTGCTTCAGCTTGAGCTTCTGCAGAAGTCCCGCCGTCGAGAGTGGCCTCTGCTGAGACGTCCGCTTCGGCCGACGCGGGGGCTTCAACGGGTGCCGGCGGCGGCGCCATTTCTTCAGAGGCCGTGGTTGCTCCGGGCTCTGCCTCTGGAGCTGGCTCGGCCGAGCCAGCTCCAATGGGGTCTTCTTGTGCCAACGCTGGCGATGCGGCGATGAGGAGGCCGAGGGAGAGAGCGCTCCGCCCAGCAAGGCCGACAAACGACTTGGTAGTTCTAGATTTCATATAAATCGCCTGAAATGTACTGCGCCGTTTAGCCTGCCGGGTTGATGGTCACGCTTTGTTCGAGGAGGAGTTTGTTTGAGGCAGAGCCGACCTGGATCTTCACTTGGCCCGCTTCCACAGTCCAGCCGTCCTTGTCTTCAGCGTGGTTCTGGTCCCAGAAATTGAGGTCTCGAACACGGACAGGAATGGTGACCCGCTTGGCTTTACCGGCGGGGATGCTCACCCGAGCGAAGCCTTTCAGCTCCTTTTTGGGACGACGAGCGGTTGTGCCGGGATACGACGCAAACAGCATCACAACCTCATCACCATCCACTGCTGAGGTGTTTCGAACGTCCACCTCGACTTGCAAGAGGCCATTTTGGGTTACGTCGCCGCACGGGATATGGATACGCTCGTACGAGAAACTCGCATACGAGAGCCCGTGGCCAAACGCGAACAGGGGCTCGCTATTGAGTTGATCGAAGCGCTTGTAACCCACGAAGTAGTCCATGACCGTGGTGTCGCCTTCGTTGAAGGCAGGGAATTGGTCGATGGACTTCGGCCAAGTAATCGGGAGGCGCCCCGAGAAGTTAGCTTGTCCGAAGAGCAACCGACCGAGAGCCTCACCTCCGCGTTGGCCCGGGTACCACGCCATAACGGCGGCAGGTACGCTGCCGAGCCAGGGCATGTCGACAACGCCGCCCGCCTCGACCACGACAACCATGGGCTTACCGAGCGCTACAATTGAGCTCACGAGGCTATTGTGAACATCAGGGAGTGCGAGCGAATCACGGTCTGAAGCGCCCGTGTACTCTTCACCTTCGTCACCCGCGGTGAGACCCACGACGACCACGACGAAATCGGCATCGGCAGCGTCAGCAGCCGTCGAACCGGACACGACGGTTACTCCGTCGGGCTTAGCCATGTCGAGCCCCGCGAAAGGTCCGACCGTGAGACCGGGATTCGGTCGCACGCGGCTGCTCCCTCGATCACCCAGGGCCGCGTCGACTGCGAAGTTGAACTCTTTGTCCGCTGGTTTATCGGTCTTAACTCGATACTTCACAGTGGCACCAATGACAGCGACCTTGGCCTTGTCCTTGATGGGCAAGGTGTTGCTGTCGTTCTTCAGGAGCACGATGCCCTTCTCGGCAGCTTCGCGAGCGAGGGGGACGTGCACTTGTTCGGTTCCGGTGATCGAACCTGAGGACGAATCGTAACCAACGGTAGATGCCTTGTTGGCAACGGGCCCGTTGATGAGGGCGGTCCCAAAGCGGAACTTCTGTTCGAGCACGCGGGTGACGGCCGCGTCGACGGTGCTCGTGCGCACTACGCCCGCCGTAACCAGACGAGGGATCGAATCGTAGTTGAGGGCCCACGGTACCTCGACGTCGAGGCCCGCAGCGAGCGCCTGTTGTGCGTTAATTTCGTCTCGCGGAGCGTCGGTTGGCCCTTGCCCGGTGTTATCGCTCGGCATGGCCCACCAATCGGTGAGGATGAAGCCACGGAAGCCGAAGTCGTTGCGGAGGACGTCGGTAAGCACGTGTTTATCCTGCGTAACCTTCGTGCCATTGACCGAGTTGTAAGACGCCATCACGCAGCCGATGCCGCCGTCGCGCACGACCATCTCGAAATGGCGACCGTAGGTCTCACGGAGCGTTTGTTCCTCCATGTTGGCATTGATGAAGAAGCGCTTGTTCTCAATGTTGTTCGCAACCCAGTGCTTGGCGCAGCCGCTGACGAAGTGCTGCAAACCCACGGTGATACCGCTGGCGATGCGACCTAGGTGGAACGAGTCCTCACCAAAGGTCTCTTGCGCACGACCCCAAAATGGATGCCGCAGAATATTCATACATGGCGCCAGCAAGACGTTCATTCCGGCCGCCGCGGTTTCGTCACCCATCGCGTCGCCAACCCGCTCTGCGAGGTCAACGTCGAAGCTCGCTCCCTGACAAATGCTGGTCGGGAAGGAGGTAGAATAGTTGCCGTTCGTATATTGGTCGCGGTTGATACCCGCTTCCAGGTTCAAACCGTGAGGACCATCGCGCCATTGGTAGCCGCGGAGGTTGAGGTCCGGCACGTCCTCAGAGCGCTGAATATCTTCGTAGGTGTTTGGATCGCCGCTTTGGGGGCGAGGAACACCTACGAGTTGGGTCACTTTCTGATCCAGGTTCATCCGGCCGAGCATGGCTTTGGCCTTCGAAACAACCTCGTCGGAAGGCTGGTAGTAGTCGGCTACTGGGTCATCCCCGCACGACCCGCGCCCACCCTCATCAACGACTGGTTCGGCTGGTGCGTCGCTGTCGATGTCGGCTGCGTTGGTTTTGAGCGCGTCCATCGGGTTCTTACCCTCGGTTCGGAACTCGGGCCCCGCACTCTCCGTGCCTTTGCCCATCGCTTCGAGCGCGAGCACATCCGGATCATGCTGGCATGCAGAGGCCACCAACGCGGTAACGAGGCCGAGGCCTCCACTTAGAACTCCAAGACGAGCCACCTTCAGGCGGCGAGGTTGTCGACTCATAAAAAGAACCCTGATTCCTTGTTCTTGGTGCGCATTCACTTCTCAAGAAGCTTGATTGGATTCCGCCCACGCTGATCGAGAGGGCGGCGTTAGTACCATGGAGTTCGACAATTCGAAGACCTGATTCGGAAAACGATACGGCCTCCGAAATTTGTTCTGTTGATCGAGCTAAAGCGTACAAATTCACCCTTGATAGAATATTGTCGCGCCTATGGCTGACACTGGGTGATCCGATTCGCACCACCTTCAAGGGTGCACTCTCCCCTGTCGCCTGGGATCGGCTGTGGCGAAGCGGTCGGGGTTTCCCCCATACTCGAGCCGATGCCTCGACCGCGAACGAATGTCTGCCTGAACATGATCGTGAAGAACGAGGAGAAAGTTCTGCCTCGGCTCTTCCGCACGATTCGCGACTACATCGACTACTACGTCATCGTCGACACGGGTTCGAGCGACGGCACGATCGAACTCATTCGTCGCGAGATGGAAGGCTACGGAATCCCCGGAGAAGTCCATGAGCGACCCTGGGTCAACTTCGCGGTCAATCGCCAGGAAGCCCTCGAACTTGCGCTCAAAGCCGATCAAACCGACTACTTACTCTTCATCGACGCAGACGAAGAACTCGGCGTTTCAGACCCAAAGTTCTACGAAAAGCTCGAGCCGGAAGTGAGCTACGACATCGAGAAGCACAACGGGTCGATTCGTTACGCCGTACCGCAGCTCGTCAACGTTCGGGGCCCTCGCTTTCACTGGGAAGGGGCCGTCCACAATCTTCTCATCATGAACGGGGCCAAAAGGCGCCTGCGTAAGGATGTTTGGATCGTGTACCATCCCGGAGAAGGCGCGAAATCACACGGGCTCTCCCAGGAAGAGAAGTATCTGAAAGATGCTCGAATCCTCGAAGCCGAACTGGCGAAAGACCCAGACAATACTCGCAACCAATTCCTCTTGGGGCAGTCCTATAAAGATGCACTGCACTTTGAAAAGGCCCGCGAAGAGTACCAAAAACGCGTAAAAATGGCGGGTTGGGCTGAGGAGCGCTTCATGGCTCAGCTTGAGGTGGGGCGACTCTCGGTCCACCTCGACAAGCCGACGGACCTCATCTTGAGTGAACTATTGGAGGCTTACGGTTTACGGCCCACAAGGGCGGAGCCACTCTATGAGCTCGCGCGCTACTTCTGTAGAAAGAAGCAATACGCCATGGCTACGTTGTTCGCCAAAGCGGGCCTCGAAACGCCTCGCCCGGACGATTATCTATACGTAAATGATAGCGTCTATGCGTGGCGCCTTCTCGATGAGTTGGCCGTCGCTAGCTATTGGGTGGAAGACTACAAGGGCAGCAAAACCTGTTGCGAAGCCATTCTTGCCCGGGTCGCCGAAGGATTAACGCTTTCCAGCCAAGATCTAGATCGCATCCGCGCGAATCTAGCAGCCTCAGAACGACACCTCCTGGGAAACACCTAGACTCTCCACTTCGATCCTTGCGTCGAGGATGCTCGCGCCTATACTTCTCAAATCTTTGCGTGCGGACATTTCCCCTTGCACGCTGCAATTCAAGTAGGAAGGCTGCAAAATCTAAATGGATAAGTCTCTTGTCTCGGCGTCCGTAATTGTGCTCGGCTTCCTTGGCGCCGGTTGTTTCGGCGGCAAGAATGACGGCGGTGACACGCCGGCGGCCGGAGGCTCTCCATCGGGAGGGTCGGTTGCTTCTGGTGGGGGAAGTGCCTGTGATGCTCCCCCTTGTGTGCCGGCAGACGGCGGCGCTCCCGCTGCGGGTGGCGCTTGTGGTGGATCGCCCGGTGCTTCGCCTGGCGCATCGCCCGGTGCTTCGCCTGGCGCATCGCCCGGTGCTTCGCCTGGCGCATCGCCCGGTGCTTCGCCTGGCGCATCGCCCGGTGCTTCGCCGTGCCCGGCTGGTAGTGGTGGTTCCTCGCCCGGTGCTTCGCCTGGCGCATCGCCCGGTGCTTCGCCTGGCGCATCGCCCGGTGCTTCGCCTGGCGCATCGCCCGGTGCGTAACCTGCACGGGTGAAAGTCCGAGCGACTCAGTTCGGAAGCAAGAGCGGCGCCTTCATGGCGCCGTTCTTGTTTTGTGATGGTCGAAACGGAAGGTGCGCCGATTGGTTTCGCCCTGTCCCTGTCCAAACTTCCTAAGAAACGTCGGGCTAGCGTTGCATCGGCGCGCCCATGGCGCGGCGATGTGCCTTTCGTCAAAGTATCGACTTCGTGAGCTCTTGGATGCCCGTGCGAACGTCTGCAGCGCCTCGCGCGACGCGCACAGAGGCTAAGAGGGTCGGGGGAGGGGCGCCTTGGGTGTCGAACCAAATGGCCTTCATGCCCACGTTGAGTGCGCCCTCCACGTCGGCGGCCCAGGCGTCGCCGATGTGAATGATTTGGGAGGGGGCGAGCTTAAGCTCACTCGCCACGTAGAGAAAGATATCGGGCTTGGGCTTGGGGATGCCGAAGCGGCCTGAATCTCCGATGACTTGGAAGTATTGTGCCACGTCGAGCTCGACAGCGAGCTCGGACAGCTTGCCCTCCGAGTTCGAGATGATGCCGAGCGGGACCCCAGCTTCAAATAGCTCGCGGACCAACTCGAACATGCCCGGGATGGGGCGGCGCCACAGGTTGTAACGGGGTTGTTCTTGCCAGAGCCACTCCACCGTCTCCGCGAGGGCTCGTTGTTCGAACCCAGCACCTCGCAACAAGACGTGCATGAGCAGGTGCCAGGGGTGCCCTTCGTGTCCCTCGACAATGGCTTGATTGTAAGCGCGCCAAGCCTCGGGCAAGGCCGCATCTAGAGCCGTTGCGGACACCGCATAGCCGCGTTCCGCCAACCGTCGTTCAAGCGTGGCACTATCGAGCTCTGCCAACGTTTGCCCGAAATCGAAGGTAACACCAAATCGTGGTGCGATGTGCAGAGAGCTCATGGGTCGAGACATGGCCCGCGTAGGCCGTGGGCGTCAATGAGTCCACGCTCACTTCCTCGGAGGGTGCCTCGTCGCGCAATTGTACCGACTCGCCAGAGCCGAGTTTTGGAGCACGGCTCGTGCCGCTGATGGGCAGGCGCTTTGGGGCGCAGCCTGCGCGCTCCAAAGCGGGACGGGCGCGAGAAATTACTTAGCGGCAAGCTTGGCCGCGATTTGCGCAACGTGTTTGCCCTGAAAACGGGCTCCAGCGAGTTCGTTTTCGCTCGGTTGCCGCGAGCCATCGCCATCGGCGATTGTGGATGCGCCGTAAGGTGAACAGCCCGTGACTTCGTTCACACCCATCTGGCCCGCAAACGAATACGGCAAGCCCACGATCACGAAACCGAGATGAAGAAGCACGGTGTGCGTAGTGAGAATGGTGCTCTCTTGCCCGCCGTGCTGCGTGGCGGTCGAGGTAAAGACGCTTCCCACCTTGCCCACGAGCGTTCCCTTGAGCCAAAGCGAGCCCGCTTGATCCAAAAAGTTTTTCATCTGGGCCGGCATGTTCCCAAACCGGGTGGGGACGCCAAAGATGACGGCGTCGTACTCGGCCATATCGTTCACCTTCGCGACCGGGGCGGCTTGTTCCAGCTTGAAATGGCTGGCCTTGGCTACCTCTTCAGGCACGAGCTCCGCGACGCGCTTGATGTCGACGCTTGCGCCCGCTTCGCGAGCTCCTTCAGCGACCGCACCGGCCATCTTCTCGATGTGCCCATAACTCGAGTAATAAAGGACTAGTACCTTTGCCATTTGTTAGACCTGCCTTTCCGCCGTTGAGCTCTTCAACGAAGTTCTCTACGGCGCCCGCAGGGTGCGTGCAAGGGAGCGTCCGCAGACGCGAGGTTCCGTCTAGGCAGATCGTCTGGTCGTGCTTCCGCGCACTATCGAGACATGAACCTGGGTTCGAGGTCAGTACTTCGAGAACGTCTCCCACGTCATGTTACCGGCAAACTTGGGCCAGCCGTGGTTGGTGTTCGAATACTCGGGGTCGGTGTGTTGGCACCAATAGACGGGATAGTTGTCGTCACAGCCTTGGAACAGGACGCAATTCGATTGTTCCGTTGTGTAACCTTCTACCGGGTCGCTCATAGTTCCGCAGTGATTGAGTGCGGTGTAGAAGTCTCGCGTCTTTGGGCCGTTCTCGGGGCCAACCACGTTGTCATTCTTTCCGTGAATGATGATGGCCGCCACTTGACCCGTGCACTGTCGTGTGTCGGCGTTGAGCGGGTACTGCCCGACGTTCTTCGTTGCGCAGGGTGCAATGGCTCGGAGCTTATCGGCATGTTCACACCCGAGGATGCTAGAGAAGTCGCCTCCTGAGCTTTCGCCTGCAGCAAAGACGCGCGCCTTGTCGATGCAATAATCGGCGGTGATCTTATCGTAGAGGGGCTCGAAGAAGGAGACGTCTCCTGCGCCCCAACCGTTGCTGCTGTTCGCGGGATGCGGGTAGACGCGAATCGCCGCGTCTTTAGCGCCGTTCTTCTCGTAGCCCGCATTCTGCTCCGCCCACGTAATGGGGTTGCCCGTGGGGTTGAACATGATCACCGTTGGGTAGGGGGTATCGGGATCATAGTTTGTGGGCAGCTTCACATAATACTGATGCCCCGAAACAGTGAGCGGGGAACCAGAAGAGCCGAGCATGGGGTTCGCCTTGCCGCATCCCCCGCTGGCCTCAGCGGGGGGCTTGCCGCCACCGCCGCCCGAAGCAGTCGCGCCTCCGCTCTGGCCGCCACCGTCGCCCTGGCTCCCGCCACTCTGCGCGCCTCCGCTCTGGCCGCCACCGTTCTGGCCACCGCCGCTCGCGTTGCCGCCGCTTGCCGCGCCGCCGCTTGCCGCGCCGCCGCTGAACGGCCCGGCACCGCCTGCATTGGCTGCCCCGCCACTCCGCGAGCCGCCTGACGAATTCGAGCCACCTGAATCGCCGCTACCTTGCCCACCGCTACCTTGTCCACCGCTAGTGGCGGGGTCAAACTCCACTCCTCCGGAGCAAGCGAAAAGGGAGAAGGCAAGACAGGGGGACCACACGGTGTGGAGGATGCGCATGTTCGAAGATTCCGAGTGAGCGCGAGACAGCCGCGCATGTTGCCAATACTTTGTCAGAAACAAAGGCGAGCTCGCCTCAGCATTCGTGAGAAGCGCGCTGTTTTTGTGACAGTCCTCTAGCTGAGGCGCAATTTTGCGGAAGTCTCGCGATGAGTTCGCCTCACCCCATTTGAATTTTAGCGTGATGTTGCGCACCCACCTTTGGCCGTTCGGACTCTGGGCCTTGGCTAGCCTCGTAGCCACCGCCGCTGGCCCTGGCGCGTGTTCGCCTCCAAGGGCTCCCGAGGCGGGGATTCGGGTCAATCCGCGTGGCTTGAGTGCGCGGCTTGGCTTTCTCACTAATGACTCACGACCAGCGGCCCCACTCGGAGGGGCACCGGCCGAAGACGTTCGACCCGGCGGCGCAGCCTCGAAATGAATCGATGCTCCCGTTGCAGCGGCTAGCCTAATGCTTTTGGCATGCGCCCACTTCGCGAAGCGCAAGTCGGCCGTGCGACCAAATCTTAGCTGTATGTTCGGCGGGTCAAGGAGCGTTTTTTTAGAGGCTTTTAGCGCCTTCTCCCTACACAAGCCGACGCCAGCGGTGTCGCAGATTGTTCGCTCGTCAGCTCTGGATGACAAAAATTGTCCATCTGATTACTTACGACCTCGCACTCTGTCAGGAATTCGCTGACTGCTGGAAAATCGACCTTTGAGCGGAAATCATGGCGCTTTTCGAGCTGGAACGACGACCAGAACGCTCGGTCAACTTGACCAGGCAACTTGGCATGGCTGCTGCATTACGTCGGACTACCTGCTCCCGATAACTGCAAAGGAAGGCGACTCGATATGCAACTAGTGACCAAGAAGAAATCCCGCGGCTTTACCCTTATTGAACTCATGATCGTGGTGGTCATCATCGGCGTCCTCGCTTCTCTCGCTATCTACGGCGTGCAGAAATACGTGAACGCTTCGAAGACCGGTGAAGCGAAGAACGCGCTCGGTGCTATCCGCAAGTCGGCCGTTACGGCGTTCGAAGGTGAGACGATGTCGGGTGCGCTCTTGGCCACTGGCGCTGGCGTCGGCGCAGCTCGTAGGTTCTGTGTCAGTGCTGCTGCCATTCCGACCGCGGTCCCAGTAGGGCAGAAGGTGCAAACGAGCGAGACCCAATGGTCCACCGATGCAGGTTGGAACTGCCTCCGCTTCTCGATGAAGGGTCCTCAGTACTACCAGTACACTTATACCGGTACGAACGCGGGCACTGCGCCGGCTGCGAATGATGGCTTCTTGGCTACAGCTCTCGGCGATTTGGACGGCGATAGCACGCAAGCGACCTTCACTGTTCAAGGTAACTTGCTCGCCGATGGCACCCTTCAGGTCTCTCCCGCCATCAACGAGGTCAACCCCGAAGAATAATAGGGGTAACGCGTAAGTCGATCGGTTACGCATAAGAACAAACGGGCTGCCTCAAAAGGCGGCCCGTTTTTTTGTCTCCGCTGTTCGTTCCGGAAGCTGCTTCCATGTTCGAGCGAACCTTCTAAACTCAAGTCATTTGGTAGGGCATTCCGTTTCCGTTCGGCCATGGATCGTGGCATTCGCGCTATGGGTCGTAGCGCTCCTGGTCTTCGTTCCTTCGCTAGAAGGCCCATTTCTCTTCGACGATATTATCATCATCGAAGGGAACCATTATGTGCATTCGTTCTCGCATTGGATGCGTTGGTGGACGGGGCACTTGTGGGATACCAACTACGACACTAGCCCGGCTGCGAATGCTTCAGTATTTTGGCGCCCTCTCGTCCAAGCCAGTTTTGCCTGGGATTGGACGCTCGGAGGAGGCGCGCCGATGGCGTTTCACCTCACCAACTTTGCGCTTCATGCGCTGAACACGGTGCTGGTTTGGGGGCTGTTTCGCACCTGGTTTGCTAATCAAGCGCTGGCCCTAGGCCTCACTCTGCTCTTCGCGTTTCATCCGGCCAATAGTGAGGTCGTCTGTTGGCTGAGTGGGCGCGGAGACTCGCTTTGTTGCGTGGGTCTCCTGCTCACCGCTTTTGGCACGCGCAGGATTCGGCGTGGCCAAACCGTTACGGGAATCGCTCTCGGACTTTTTGGGGCGACAGTTGCTCTTCTCGCCAAGGAGGCAGGCGTCCTGCTTCCGGCTATGGTCGCGCTCGAGCTATTCGCGAGCGAGCGATCCAAGCAAAGCCGAGGACCGCTAGCTAACCCTTCGCGTCGAGCTTGGCTGATTCTGGCAGCTAGTGTGCTCGTCGTCGTGGTCTACGCTGGGGTGCGCTCGGAGCTCATGCAGCGTTCCCTGCTCAGCCATCTGTCGGTGGCTCCGTCGCGGTGGGCCTTCATCTTTGAAGCGCTGGGTCGCGGACTCAGTCTAATAGTTTGGCCCCTGGATACGACGCTGGGTCGCGGCGCCATTCGCTCGCTAGATGGTGTGCTCATGCCCCGTTACGACTACGCGGCGGTCGGAGCTATTGGTTTCGTTCTTGTAAGTTGGACTGCCTGGTATCTTCGTCGCAGAAAGCCTGCTCTTGCCGTCGCTTGGCTTTGTTTCTTGGCCTTTTGGTTCCCAGTTTCAGGAGTGTTGTTTCATGGGGAGCCTGTGCTTGTCTCCCCGCGGTATTTGTACATTCCTCTCATCGCCGCGCTCTACCTGTGTGGGGTCGCGGTGCAGCCGCTCCTCGAGGATAGCCGTCTGCGGCGAGCGGGACGAATCGTCTGCCTGCTCTTGATCCCATCCTATTTCGCGCTCTCGTTCGTTCGCGCCGGTGATTACTCAAGCGAGGGGAGATTTTGGCGAGCCGAGATCAGTTCCAACCCCAACTATGTGCCGGCTCAGGTCTACTTTGTTCTTCGGGAAACAAGAGCCAATCGGCCAGCTTCAGCCTTGCGGTTGATTCTCCCGTTCCTCGCCAGCAATCGAGCCAAGAATTTCGAGGGCTCCAACACAGAGCTCAGGTTCTACGCCTTGAAGGCCGCCTCGACTCTCACCAAAGATATAGATCAAACTACCCTGACGTATCTTGCCAATTTTTGCGACGGGGTGGCCCAAGGTCATATCGCTCCGCTTGAAGTCCCTTCGCTAGGAATTCATATCGAGCTCGGACACGGCCCGCAGGTTCTCGGTGAATGGGGCGTTCTGCTCAATCGTCTGCTCATGCAGTCCGCTGAGCTCTGGAGCCGCCTGGGTGAAGATCGAAAAGCTCTTGCGCGGGTTCAGCTAGCATTAGCCCAATGCTCTGAATGCTGGACCCTCATGGGGCGAGCTGGCCTGCTCCGCGCCCGTGCGGGAGACCTGGCCGGCGCGGAGGAATTGGCTCACGCATTCAAGAAGTATGCAGGTCCCACCAAGGGCGATAGCCTCGCAACAGTGTTGCACGCCGCTTTTGACGCGGGGCCTCTCGTCTTTGCGCCCAATCCTCCAAGCGTGCTCGTCGCAAACTACTACCTCAGCCTAGAGGCCTACGGTCGAGCCTTCGCCGCAGCTAAAGGCGCGTTCGCTAACCCCCCCGCCGACCCAGAAGCTCACAAGATGCTAGCGGAGCTGGCTCTTCGCGCCGGTGACGCTGATGCGGCGCGCAAAATGTTAGCGTATTCTATGTCCGCCGCTCAGATTCAAGCTTGGGAAAGCGAGGCGCTCAAGGATGCGCCCTGGCACGACAGCGAAATTCCGCCCGGTACGTGGATACCGACGGTGGACTAGATTTAAAAATGCCGAAGCTGTTTTCGCAGTCTCATGATGTGCAGCGGGCGATGGCTTTCGTGCTGTTTGCACTCCCGCCCGTGGTGTTTGTGTGCGTTGCGCCCCTGGTGGTCCCAGACACGAACGACGACACGTTCATTTTCCTTCGCATCGCTCGGAACATGTTGCAGGGGTATGGCCCCGTGTATAATCCAGGTGAGCGCGTTGAGGTTTACTCAAGCCCGCTTTGGCTCGCCCTGCTGACGCTAACAGGGAGCCTTTTTTCTGTTGTTCAAGAGCCCGCGCGGTTTGCCCCGCTTGCCCAGGGGCTGTCGACCCTCTGCGTTGTGGGTACCTATGTCGTCCTATTTCTCGAGGTAAGGCGACACACCAAGTCGATGATGTGGGCCCTATGGGCCGGTTGGTGCTTGCTCCTGTTCCCTATATCTCTGGTTTGGGCGCGCGCGGGCATGGACGCGTCTTTGGCTGCGCTTTTGGTAGCGTGCTTGCTCGGTCAAACGGCGGGCCGCTTCAGCTCGCTGCGCTGGCATCGCATCTATGCGAGCCTGCTTGTTTGGACTAGGCCTGAAGGCATTGCGTGGGTGCTAGTCCTTTCGGTCCTCCGTTTTCGCTCACGGGGCCTACGAGAGAGCGCAAAAGATCTCCTCTGGCCGGCCCTTAGCTTTGCCACGTTACTAACCACCCGTCGGGCGTGGTTCGGGCAATGGCTACCCAATACCTATTTCGCAAAACGCGGGCGGGGCGTCGAATTCTATCAGGAAGGTGCAAGCTATGCCCTGCAATTCCTGGTTGAGCATTTTGCTTGGCTCATCATGCTCGGGGCTGCCGTTGCAATGCTCCGCCTGCGTGGAGCCAAGGCCGTGCCGGGCCTCGCGTCTTGCCTGGCGTTTTGCTTGGTGCAGGTGGGCTTGGTGGCGCTCGAGGGGGGCGACTTCCTTTGGTACCAGCGCTTACTCTACCCAGTGCTCGCCCCACTCCTCTTGGTCGGAGCGAGCGCCTTTGCCGGGATCTCTTCGCGCTCGACCTCCCGGATGCGGCTAGCGAGCGCCGCGGTGGCTCTCGCATACTTCGGGTTGACGGCGACAGAGGCGCTGTCCGGCGAGTTGGTGGTGAGAGCTCAGGAGGTTCACCGGAAGCACCGTTCTGAGGCTCTCGCCGCCCAAATCGTAGCCTCAACCCTGGGGCCCGATGAGAGCTTGGCGGTTGGCCCAGCCGGAAGGCTCGTCTATGAGGCGGCACCGCGGGCGGCGTATGACTTCTACGGACTCGTAGAGTTAGATGTGGCGCGCGCACCAGCGATCGCCGGACGACCCGGACATCGACGCTTTTCCGCAGAGCTACTCCTCGCTCGCCGCCCTGACTTTGTGGTTTTTACGACGTCACCAAGTTGGTCGCCGCCCTGTGCCTTCCTAGGGCCGGGAGCCTTTCCGCCGGTAAGGCCATCCGACTCCAATCCAATCCCGACGAACCTATTGGTGCATTCCGCTCTTTCGCAGGGATACCAGATCGTACTCGTGCCCACGTCGGCGCAATCAGCAAAGCGTCTTTATCTGCCGCTGCTTGCCTCACCCGAGGCGTTTTCCAGAATCAGGCGCGTTCCGCTCCTGAGGCTTCACGAACTATGCTCAACCCTCTGAACGAAAGTCGCCCTTCGTCTCAAGCTCGCTCGGAGCGAGCCGAACACGATCGCTTGCTGGCTCTGGACGGTCGCTCTGGAGCGGGATTCGGGGACGAACCGCCGTTCAGCGGCCACCCTGGCGAACCGCAAGCGCTTGATGGCCTCACCATCGACTGGGATGGCGACCGAAACCTGAGAGGCGTAGCTTACCCCGAGGGCCTCAATATGGCCTTCACGCGCGACCAAGGCCGCGTGCGAGGCGTTGTCGCCGATGGCAACTCGTCCAATGTCTCGTCATTCGTCACCTCGTTCGTTTTTGGTGACGAAGTCACTCCGCCGAAGGGCAAAGCGACTGTCGTTTCGGCCAATCGGGATGGTGTGGAGACCGGATACAATTGGAACGGCCCGGTCTGGATGGGGGAGAGCACGACTTTCGCCAGTGGGATGGACCTTTCCGCGACAACGCTCGCTGCGACCATCAACAACAACTTCGAGACGACGACTCTCAATGTGCAAACAAGCGCGGCATCCCATATGGCGGCGTACAGCTATGACCGCGATGGCCTCGTCACTTGCGTAGGGGTAGGTTCGAGCTGCGCTTCTTCCACGGGCAGCCAAAGCGTCATTGATATGAACGGCCTCCTCCGGCGCGTTATTTCAGGGACGCTCGCACAAGAGTTCTCCGCCAGCGGCTTTGGCGAGCTTACGCTCACCAAACTCTACTCCGGTCGCAGCTACAACTCGAATGGCTCCGTGACCCAAGTGGGAACGGAGCTCTTTGCACTCGACTACGCAGCGACCCCGCGCGACAAAGCGGGCCGCATTCAAGAAATTGTACGCAGCCAAGCTGGTTCCGAATTGGCTCGTGTCGCCTATAAATACGACGAGCTCGGTCGCCTCTGGCAAGAGACGACGCCCACCGAATCACACGCGTTCGTCTACGATTCGCGCGGCAATCGCCTTTGCACGACGATTGACGCCGAACCTCGTTCGACGCCCCCAACGCTGTCCGACTGTTCGGGCGTTTGGATCTACGACAATCGAGATCGCCTCCGCCAAGCCGGCGACACCTACTACAGCTATACCCCGCGCGGCACGCTCTTCGAAAAGCTTTCAGACGCTGGCGACCAAACGGACTACACCTACGACCTCGCGGGGAACTTGACGCGGGTGCGCATCGATCCTGCGGCGGGGCCAACCAAAACTATCGACTACATCATCGATGCAAGCGGCCGCCGTGTCGGCAAAAAGACGAACGGCGCCTTTTCGAAGCAATACGTGTGGTCTTCGGCGCTGCGCGTCGAAGCCGAGCTCGACTCCGCGGGCGCCATCAAGAGCCGCTTCATCTACAGCCGCAGCCCGAACTCTCCTGAGCTCATCGTGCGCAAAGCGGCCGGGCAACCCGACCGCATCTACCGCGTCATCACCGACCAACTGGGCTCACCGGTTTATGTGGTGAACATCGCCTCTCCAAGCGATGTATGGCTCGACGCGAGCTACGACGCTTGGGGCAACATCACGAGCTTCAAACTCGACGGAGTCGATCAAGGTACCGATACCTCAGCCTGGCCCATTCCGCACGGCTTCGCCGGTGGGCTCTTTGATAGCGACACCGGCCTCGTGCGCTTTGGCGCCCGCGACTACGACCCCACGATTGGCCGCTGGACGGCGAGAGACCCGATTTTGTTCGAAGGCGGGCAGGGGAATCTTTATGTTTATGTGAATGGAGATCCCGTTCAGATCACCGATCCGAACGGTCACGTTGCGCCTCTCCTGATTCTAGGCGCCGCCGCTTTGCTTAGCGGGACCGCCGGATATCTGGGTAGCGACGGGAATGTTGCGGTGGCCTTGACATCGGCAACAGCTGGCTTGCTCGGAGGCGTGGCTTTGGTGGCGGGTAGCGGTGCACTTCTTCTCGGAACGATCGGGACAGTCGCTACCGCTACAGTAGTGACTGGCGGGTTCAAGAACCTGAACGCTCTATTTGGAGTTGGTGGTTCGCTCGCTGGCGGGGCCTTCTGCGGTGCGGTTACTGGGCCAGCCGGTTTCTTTGCCTGTCCGTTTGCTGCAGAAGCGGCAGGGAAGGCGGCCGAAAGTGCACTGGGAGACCAGGAATGCGAATAGGCGATCGCGTGGTTTACCGCCCACCCGTGAGGCGATTTGCGGGTCCCGGAGTTCTTTTTGGTCTCATAGGGTTTGTTGGAGCAAAACCGGACCTCAAGTTCCCGATAGCGTTGTGTCTTGGCCTACTGGTGGCCCTAGTTTGTCGTTGGCTTCAACAAACAATTGAACAAGATGGAGTTCTAACTGGTCGGAGTCCGCAGACCGGAGTGGTGAAGCGCATTCGACTTGACGATGTGGTGACGGTTACACCTTGCACGGGGATCGTCGGTGCCGGCGCGGGGTGGTCGTTTTCGGATAGTTTGGGCAACTCGGTTTTTCTGTCCAAGTTCCCGAATCCACCGATGTCTCCGCGGCTCCGGGAACTGGTGGGGCCGCAATAGGAGATCCACCCTCAAACTAAATGTTGTTTTCCAAACTGACATCGCATTCGCGGACCGAGTTGGCACAGCCCCGGGGCGGCCACAGCCCCGAACGAGGTTGATTTTATTTCCACAGCCCAGCAGCCCCCAGCGCACAGAGCTGACGAACGGCGCGCAATCGTTCGCTCTCGAAGGGTCGAGACGGAAAAGCGGGCGTGCGGTCTCCCGCGTGCATGTCGGGGAAGGATTTCTCAAGGCGAGGACGCAATCGTGCCTCGGAATTCAATCCACCCCCTCCCGATCTCATGACTTAACGCAATCAGCTTACGGTGTCGGGTGACAAGTCACGCATACGAAGCGGCGCAGCCAATAGGTGCCGGCCGGAAAACAACACTGCTCCGCGCGCAGAAAGAGCGCCTTCGCCGCTTGGTATGCGATAAGGAACGCGCGATTGCGCTGAAGCGCCTCGACACGAGCCCACTTGTTCTTAGCGGCGATTCGCGGCGCGAGTTGCCTTCGCGGCTCGCTCGACCTCGGAGAGTCGTTCCAATGCTGGCGAAGGATAGTTTTGCGCCCGAGGACACGAGCGCCGGTTTTGGCTCGTTCGTATGCTGCCCCCAGCTCCACTTCGCAGACCCTCTGGGTTACGAGCTTCGTCCACTCGGAATGAGAGAGATGCCGCCATCCCGGCGGACGCACGAAGGCCAACGTCTCGAATTTGGGCAACGCCGTTTCCTCTCGAAAGAAGTGTTTCGGTCGGCGAGCCACCATTGGTTTATCGCTCTCGATTGCGCCCAAACAGTTGAGCCCAGGCCAATTGTGAACGCGGTCAACCAAGCCGTCTTTGACGGGATTGGTGATAGCGTAGATCATCTTATCAAGAACGTCTTCAGGTCCTACGAGGCGCACGCATGAGGTCTGTTCCGGGGACCAGAATGCTTCCCAGCGGCCGCGGAGAGCATTGCCACACTTGGCCGTGAACTTGTGCAGATACTCGAGAAATTCGGGCAGCCGACCCTGAGTATCGATGACTCCTGTGTGATGGTGGTTAGACATCACGGCGGAGAACATAACTTGGACCCCGGTGCGTCGCGCAGCTGCGGCGAGGCAATAGACGAAAGCCTCGGTCATGGCCGGGTCAGGACGCAGAAAGAACCGTCGCTCGGCGCAACGGCGCGTGATCAAATAGACCGAACCAGGGATGACGGCGCGAGGTAGACCCATACGCGCCTTTCGGCCTGCCATGGGAGTCGTTGACCAGAAAATCAACCTGGTAGCGGCCTTCCCCGGGGATCGACGGCGCGTGATGAAGGCCATGGGTTGCTGTTCGGTCGTTGTTTGCGCGGTCCGACGAATCATGTTCTCCTCAAGAAACGTCCCAATTCGGGGCAAAGAAGGGGAGACCATGGCCAAAGGACAGATCAAGCAAGGTAAATCAAACAAGCCGAAGCTCTCGGTCAAAGACAAGAAGGCGAAGAAGGCCGGTAAGGAAGACGCAAAGCGCACCGAGCTCAAGTAGGCCCCTTCGGTGAGACGAGCCTGCAGGAGCGCTCCCAACTGTGGAGCGCTCCAGTAGCCGTCCCCGTGTTTTGGTTTCGCTTCGGGCTTAGTCATCGCTTAGGCCCACGCGAAATCTGTGTTGCCCGCCTTAGTCGCTCCGCGTTCGAGTTGGCCAAGCGATCTCGCTTGAGACTTCGCGACACGGCTGGCTCTCGCCATTATGCCGCGGACAGCGAACTCGGTGACGTTATTTTTAGGAGATGCCGTTGAGCGTGCAGGCGTCCGGGGACGAGAGGCCCGTAGACCACGGTTTAGCCGCGAGCCTCGAGAACGATGGCTAGAGAGCGATCACCGACACCACATCCAGTTCGATGAACTGGCCGTGATTGACCGAAGCATCGACGCCCTCTGGCGCGTAGTCTTCGTAGTTTAAGATGAGACGCTCGTTGTTGTCGATGGCCTCTAACGTGACCTTGGTATTGGCGGCCATCGGTATCACTACCTCATAGTCAAGATTGAAGACGTAGTGGCCGACGCGTTGATAGTCGTTCAAGAAGTAGGTCTGCTCGGGGTCAGCGACCGTTATGCGCCACTGAGCGTAGTCAGCGTCGTCGACGGGGACTTCGCCACCCAACGTGAGTGGGGTCGTGCGCCAGTTGAGATTCATATAAGAGAACGTGTCGTTGGAAGGCCGCTCGCCGCCAACGACATTGGCAGGCTCAACCACGCCGCGTACGCGCAGGGTGACCTCGTAGACCTTTCCTTCACTCCCTCCGATGTGAACCTCTTGCGCGCCGCGGAATCCGGCGCCCGTGAGAACCACATGATCGCAAGTAGCACCTACGGAGACGGTCGGAGTCCCCTTGCAGGGGTCATCGACGCGGAGTCCGACGAGAGACTCGGCCAGCTCTCCCAGATTCTCGGCGCCTCCGCTGGCCGCGCCTCCGGTTGCCGTGCCTCCACTTGGAGTGCCTCCATTGGGCGCGCCCCCGCTTGCAGCGCCGCCCGTTGTTCCACCCACTCCCAACCCGCCAGCCCCGCCAGTGCTCCCAGCGCCTCCGCTGGCCGCGCCCCCGCTCGGGGCACCTCCGACGACACCGCTTCCGCCCGCAGCGCTAGCTCCGCCCCCAGAACCCGCGCCGCCGGAAGATGACCCTCCGGTGGCCAGGAGCCCGTCATCCGTCGTCGCTGACGAACAAGCTAAGGCCATCGCCACGAGGGTTAAGCCGCCAACTGCCAAGCGTCTCATTCTGCCCAAGGTTACGGCCCCAGTGCAGTTCGCGCGAGGGGTGCCATCCCACCTACCAGCCGTGAAGAGTTGCGGTGTAGCGGTTGTGGCCGCGTTGGTAAGCGAGAGCGGGAGTGACTTCGCAGCAGCCCGTTCCGTCGTCGTTCACTTCGCTTGAATCGTCACCTCGAGCACTTGGTCTACGTCGGGATATTCAAACGAATCGTCTTCGACTTGGCTGAGCAGAAGAACGGAACCCTTTTCTGCTTTGCCCGTGTTGGGCTTGGCTTGGTTGGTGACCGTATTCGGGCCAACGGAGGGCACTTCATTGAGCTCCGTGCCTGCGTCCCAAAGATAAACGGCTCCGGTTACGTCGCCTTCGACTGGCACGTCGTCCGCATCGAAGAGCGCGAGCCCTTCGTCTTTCGTGCCGAAGAATACGTCGTTGGTCGCGGCAAGCATCGTGACGAACGAAAGGGAGTCCCCCGGACTCGCGTCGAAGCTAAACTTGTACGAATCGCCGGGACGGATCGGGCCAGGCTCCTCGCTGCCGACGGGCATATTGAACACGGCTCCATCGAGGAAACCCGAGGCCCCCTCCAGGTTTTCGCTCAAGTCTCCGGGATTTCCGTCTTCCGCGATGTGTTCCAGGCCATCGCCGTAGTCAGGCTTGCCGCCGGCGAAGAGCGGCATGGTGCCTTTCTCATGAAGTACCCATACCCCTGGCGATGCCGGATAGGTCACGCCCGCATTGTCGTCGACATACTCGCCGAGCAGGGACGGATTACCGTCTTCGGCGATGTGTTCGAGGCCCTGTCCTCGATCGGGCTCGCCTGCTGTAAAGAGCGGATCCATCCCGGAATGAAGGACCCACACGCCGGGAGAGAGCGGCGCGGGCCTATCTCCCTCGCTCGTTTTGAGTGCGTCGTCTGGAGAGACATTTTCGATGTTGACCTTGAATTCGGTGCCTTCCATGTGGGTCACCGTTACCGCCATTATGTCTTGAGGCTCGGGATAGTCGAAGGCATCGTCCGTGTCCCCGATCAACGCGACGTTTCCATTTTCAGCAGGGCCCGTATCGGGTCCGTCCTGCTGAGTGACGGTGTTGGGGCCGACGGCCGGCTCTTCATTCAGCTCGGTTCCGGCGTCCCAGAGGTAGATTTGGTCCGTGACGTTGGCCGTGATGGGCTCACCGTCTTCGTCGTACAGGGCAATGCCCTCGCCCTTAGGACCCAAGAACAGATCGTTAGTCGCCGCGAGCATGGTGACGAACGAGAGTTTCTGACTCTTGCCCGCGTTCACCGTGAACTCATAGCTCTTGCCCGGAGTGATAGCGCCCGGATCTGTTTGGCCAACTGGCGTGTTGAAGACACCCGCGTCACGAAACATTTTGATGGGTGCGACGTTTTTAATGGCTACCGCGAAACTTTTTGTCACCGCGGGCGTATCTCCGCCCCCGTCGCAGGCTGCGAGCGAGAGGGACAAGGCAAAGAGAGATGCAATGGACTTGTTCATGGCTTTTTTCCTTCGAAAACTGGCAAAAAATGGCGGCATGATGCGCCGCTCGGCACAGAGACGCTGGGCGCAATTCAGCGCCCAGATCGGCCCCAAGGGCCGCCGTCTTCGCTGAACCTTCCTCGTCGTCTCGTGTAAGCAGTACGCGGCGAACGAGAAACGGTTTCAGCTGTCTCTCTGAGTCCGCACGAATTCGTTCGCGCAAGCTAGGCTACCCGCGTCGGGTCCCGCGGCTATTTCTTGCGAGGGCACGCTCAAGCTCGGGGGCGGCGACGAAATTTTCGGAGAGCCTCAGGGGCCAGCTATTCCTTCGGCTCGTCGCTGCTCGCCACTCCGCGCGTCGATACGCGAGGGCGGGGCAGTACCAAGCGTCGCGCGAAGGCGAGGATGCCCGAGTCTTCCTGTTGAATCAGGGCTTCGGCTTCCTCGAGGGCCGCCTCCCAATGCGAGGCGAAACCGGGGGCTCGTTTCATCAGGCTGCGCGCTGCATGGTCATAAACGTGCAGCGTACGGAGCTCGCGGCGATCGGGACGCTGCTGCCATTGTTTAATGGTGATACGGAGGTTCTCGTTGGCCTTGCGCAGGCGCTCGAGTTCGTCCTTTCGCTGCGCGGTACCATCATGCGAAAGCTCAATATGAGAGCGCAAGTGCTCGGTGAGGCGCTTCAATTCAAGTTCGAGCTTGCGTCGCTCGGCCCACGCTCTCCACCACACATAGAGCGTGAGCGAGAGTCCGGCGACGCCACCGGTGGCGAACGCGATCAGCGTCGTTTCATCCATTGCTGCGGCAGTATGAGCACGATTAGGATAAAATGCGAGCGCCCGTGCCCGCCCTCAGTGGGTGCCGATGCCTCCGAAAGAGGAACTTCGAGTCGACCCCTGTTAACCCCCGATGGCCTCAAGAGCGGCACTCAGCTTGCGTGAGTCAGTCGCGGGCTTATTCCTCGAACTGGGCGTCGCCGTCCACAACCCGATTCTCTTCGACGGAGGGCAGCGTGTCGGTGAGCGTTTGCCCGTCTATCGACGTGATGCGCACCGAAACGCCCTCCGAGCCGAACCCGGATTCATCCACGAAATAGTTGTATTCGGTGCGGGCGAGCTCCACGAAACCATCGCCTTTGTCGACCTCGAACTTCAAAATGGGTAGCCGGTGATTTCGTACTTGCACCGCCGTCCACCACGGGTTCGAGCCATCTTTGAACTTGTACGCCACGGGGCCGCCCACAGCGCAAGAGACGAGCGACCAGGTGGTGTCGACGCGTCCAGCCTCGAGCGGCGCGATCTTCTCGAAGGCGGAGGGGCTCAGGTCGAGGTGTCCCGAGCCGCAGTCGGGGCAAAGGTCGACAATACGAACTGTGACTGTTCCGTTAGGACCCGTGACGCGAGCGCAGGCGCCACAATATGCAGCTTGTTCGAATTGGTCCGCGTTGAGCGCGGCCACGTCGAGATCGTCGGGTGTAGGGTCGAATAAGCACGCGCCAGAGCCATCGGCAAAGTCATAGTAGGTGGCGATCCCAGCTTGCTCTTCACCGAGCTTCACGCCGCCCCCGCTCGGAGCCGGATTGGGGGCACCTGCTTCACCGCCACAAGCGATAAGCCAAGCGAGCCCCAAGGCTAAAGGGACGGCGGTTTGGGCTAAGTTTCTTGCGCTCTGCACTCGCTACCTCGTTCCAATCATCACGACCCAATCAGAGTAGTGTTTAGGGCCGCTCGGCTGGGGAAACGTAAAGCGTACGGAGTCTCGTTTCCGGCAGACACGGAGGGAATGGGATACCACATGGGCCGACACGATGTTGGGGCCCCGGTCCATCGCACCCGCTCGAACGAAGCCGAGCCTTCGAAGTGCGAGAAAACAAAACAGCCCACTCCGTTTCCGGAAGTGGGCTGTTTAGGGCCGCCGCATCCTGAGCACGCCGCAAAGGCCAGTACCAGGAGCGACGTGTTAGAAACACATCAGCGAATGCAGCGGTTGACGATGTTCTCGTAGAGCTCCTGTTGGCCGCTCTTGAGGGGCGGCTCGCCGCCCTTGTTGCCGAGCTCAGCCAACTGCACGAGATCGATCTTGCCGGCCTCGAACTCGGCGCCCTTGCCGCTATCGAAGGACGCGTAGCGCTCCTTGCGCATCTTCTCGATGGGCGACTTCTGGATGATGTCGTCTGCGATGATGAGCGCGCGGGCGAAGGTGTCCATGCCGCCGATGTGGCCATGGAAGGTGTCGTTCATGTCGGTCGAGTTACGGCGACGCTTGGCGTCGAAGTTAACGCCGCCACCCTGGAAGCCACCCGAACGGAGCAGAACGAGCATCATTTCGACGGTCTCGTTGATGTTGTTGGGGAACTGGTCGGTGTCCCACGCGTTCTGGTAGTCACCGCGGTTGGCGTCGATGCTGCCGAGCATGCCCGAGTCAGCGGCAACCTGCATCTCGTGCTCCATGGTGTGGCCGGCGAGGGTGGCGTGGTTGGTCTCGATGTTGAGCTTGAAGTCCTTGTCGAGGCCGTGCTCACGAAGGAAGCCGATCACCGTAGCCGAGTCGAAGTCGTACTGGTGCTTGCTCGGTTCCATGGGCTTGGGCTCGATGAAGAACACGCCCTTGAAGCCTTGGCCGCGGGCATAGTCGCGTGCCGCCGTCAAAAAGCGGGCAAAATGCTTGAGTTCGCGCTTCATGTCGGTGTTGAGCAGGCTCATGTAGCCCTCGCGACCGCCCCAGAATACGTAGTTTTCGCCGCCGAGCGCGATGGTCGCGTCGAGGGCGTCCTTGAGCTGCGCGCCAGCATGAGCCACCACCGAGAAATCGGGGTTGGTCGAAGCGCCGTTCATGTAACGTGGATTGGTGAAGAGGTTCGCCGTTCCCCACAGGAGCTTAACGCCCGATGCGGCTTGCTTCTGCTTGGCGTACTCGACGATGTCGACCAAACGCTTGGAGGTCTCGGCGCGGCTGCCGCCCTCTTCGACCATGTCGATGTCGTGGAAACAGTAGTAAGGCACGCCGAGCTTGGTGATAAACTCAAAGGCCGCGTCGGCCTTCATTTTAGCGCGAGAGAGGGCGTCTTTTCCTTCGTTCCAAGGGAAAACGAAGGGACCAGGCCCGAAGGGATCGTGACCAGCACCGCAGAACGTGTGCCAGTAGCAGACCGCGAACTTGAAGTGATCCTTCAAGGTCTTGCCAGCAACGACGCGCTTCTCATCGTACCACTTGAAGGCGAGCGGGTTATCCGATTCAGGGCCCTCAAATGCGATCTTCTTGACCCCGGCGAAGTATTCCTTGTCACCAATCACAACGCTCATAACGTCTCCACTTTCACTTTCTGATTCAGCCGGGTTGCTCTTCAAGCGACCCGGGTCGACCCTGGTTGGACGCGCCGCGGGGCGCGTCGAGCCGTCCTCGAGTATCCCTCGGGGTCCACTACTCTAGTGGAACTTTCAGGCGTTTCTACTCGCTCGACCCACTTCTAGAGGCAGAAGGGCTTCCATGGGCAGGGTCGGTACGAAAGCGCTGCAATTTCACAAGTGAACTGGCCGCTGGCGACGAGTTGGGGCTCGGGCGGGAGGGGCCAGCGGCCGGCGGCCGCGCTTGCGCGGCGCAGTGGCGGCCGAAAACGTAGAGCTTGCCCCGAGGGCGATGGGCAAAATGGGGCGCGCGTTGGAGTGCCTCCAAAAATGCCATCCCCCTCGGCGCGTCGAGGCAAGACAGGGACCGCGAACTTACAGAAACTTGGCCAATTCGTCCGCGGTCGGCGAAGGGAGGAGCATGACCGCTCCGCAATCGGTCCTGGGGCCGACTCTCGTCCCTTCGCCGGGCCAACTGTCTTGGGAAAATTTGGGCTGGCAAGAGCCCCCTGTGAGCCTTGTCAGCGAAGGTTCGTTCGGCGCGCTCGGCGTTTTAGCCGATGCCAAAGGTTACTTCGTGGTGCAAGTGGCTCCGCCGCCGGCGCACTATCGCGGTCGCTTCGGGCTCTTTTTAGAAGAGGCGATCGAAGGCGCGCTTGATAGTCGGGGCGCTTTGGCTCCCGGAATTCAATCGACGACCGGTCTCGACGCATCGCTCGCCGACCAGCTCTATCGAACCCGCTTGCTCGGCTATTCGGGGCTCGTCATCGGCATTCCGAATTTGGAGAGCATCGCCAACTTGGGTCGCGTGCTCGACGCTGACGACTCGAGCGTGCTTCGTTGGTGGATCGCCGCCAGCCTCGACCGGCCGGTGCGCCTCCTGATTCACGAGGAAAATACCTGCCTCCGTGTCTATCAGGCCCCTGTGATGTTCGAAGCGCTGTTTGGCAACACGCCTGCTTCGGTGTCGCCTCGCGCGCCTTCGGTTGAAATGGCCGAAAGCGCCGAGACGATGGAGCTCTCCGATCTGCCTCCGCGCGTCTCGGACGTAGACTTCGAGACCTCCGTCGCCGGCACACGCGCCGCGGTGGACGATGATGGTTCGTTCGCGGCGCTCGATCGGGCGCTCGGGCTCGATCTACCGAACGAGGACGTTGATTTCGACGGACAACATCTGGAGGCGCAGCACGCTGCGGCCACCATTCCGTGCCCGCCGGGTCCCTTCTCGGACGAGCAGGGAAACTTAGGCGCCGAGTATACGCCCATTGTGCAGGGCGCGCTGTTCGTCGATGCCTCCGATACCGACATTCACGAGCCTTGGCTGCAAGCGGAGGATATTTCTCCCAGTGAAGTTGCGCTGGTCAGTTCGCCGATGCCGACCAAGACAGGCCCTTCCTTGGCTGAGCTGGCCGCGCGCGTCGCTGCCGAGGCAGCTCTTGAGAGCGAACGCGCTCTGAATGCTATTGAAGGCACGCCCAGCGCCCCCAAAATTCGGCTTTTGGCGTCTGATTTTTATGCTGCGCAAAGCGGACTCAGCAAGCGCTCAGCGGCTGAGGCTGACCCCGCGCCCACCCCCCTGCCGACCAAGAAAATCACGCGAAATCCTTTTGTGCGTTTCGCTGAGCCCCACGAACTTTCGCAGGTGGCCTCTGGGGCCGAGTCCCGTAATCCAACGCTTCACACCGAGGCTGCGGTTCGCGAGCCTGTGGCCAGCGAAGCGATGGTCTCCCGGTCTACGGAGCCTGCAGACGGCGGGTCGGTGGACGAGCTACCGAGTGAGCTTCCTGTACGCGTCGTGGCCAGAATGCCGATCGTGCATCGCTCGCTCGCTGCGCTAGCGAACGCCGAGGAAGACGATGAGCGCGAGGAAATTCTCCTCGAAGCGCGCCTCGCTGCGCGAAAAGAGACGCTCCTCGAAGAGCCCGCGTTGGCCCAGGTTGAATCCGACGCGGCTCCGACTAAGGCAATTTCCCACGAAAGCGACGAAATTGTGCGCGTCACGGCGCCGTCGCTCGCCAGTGGCAAGTCGGTTGAGGTGAGCGGTGTAGACCTCGAGCGGCAGCAAGTCTTCACCGAGCTCGCTCGCCGAGATTGGCGAAAGTGGTTGGACGCTTTGGAGGGTGCTCGGGGCCCGCGACCGCTCTCGGCGGTCGAGCGAATGTTCGTTACCGACTACACGCGCCTGGCCGAGGCGTATCGACTCGGTATCGCTGATGACTCGGCTGTAGAAGCGCTAACGAACTTTCGCCAATCCTTTGCCGAGAGCTACACCGAGGCCTTTGACGCGCTCCGGGCACGGGGCAAGCGGCCCACCATGGTGCTCGACTTGCCGGACATGGCGCACCGCATCGGGCGTTTACAAGGTGCGCGGCGGGTGCAACTCCTGCTTGTCGATGGACTTCGCTTTGATCTTGGCTTGATGCTTCAGGATCGTCTCAAGCAAAAGGCCGAGGCTACCCTCACCGAACGCCTGTTACTCTGGTCGGCCTTGCCGACCTGCACCTCGTATCAACTCGAGCTGCTTGGTAAGGGTCCAGAAGGACTCAAAGAAGCGGGCGATCCCGAGGAGCCCCCAGCGCTCGTCGCGCGCGGCCGAGCCGCCATGACGCCGCGTCGGGTGCGCACGGGCTCGCTTGAGCTCTTTAAGCTCGACGTCGTTGAAGATGGCCTCCGCGAACTTGATCGCTCCGTTCAAGAGCGCCTACCCGAGATCGCGGATCGCGCAGCCGAAGCGGTGCTCGACTTCTTCGCCAAACAAGCGCCCAAGACGCTCGTCATGGTATTTGGTGATCATGGCTTCGCCCTCGATCCGACCAAAGCGGGCACGAGCGAAGAGGTCGTGCACGGTGGCTCAAGCCCGGAGGAAGTTCTCGTTCCTGCGTTCGCTTGGCTCACCGGTCGCGTGCATTGAGGTGGCGAGATTGCCTCGCCCCGGCGCGCTAGGTCGTGCCCAAGAGCGCACTGCAGCCGACGTGCGAGGATGCACGCGTCGTGAGCACCCCGACTGCGTCAGTAGACCGGCCGCGTGCCCGTGGGCGCTTCGCGAAATCTGATTTCGTCAATAGGTAGAAAAGATAAATATCTGTTGCCCGCGTCGCCGTGTATCGGGCTCGGCCGCGCTGGAGCATCGGTTGACCGACGGGTCGGGTCCCGACCGATCGGATGGCTACCGGCGTCTTTTTGATTGACGACTTGAAACGGGGTGCTTACCTTCTGAGAGGTTCCCTCTGCAGGGGCAGGCAAGCCCATCAGTAACGAATCCCGCCAATTGAACCATTCGGGAAGTGAGCATATCCGGTGGAGCGCTGCGCCCGTACGACTCTCGTCGGGAAGCCAGAAGCCGGTGCGAGCTGCCCACCTAGAGATTCTAGGGGTTCGTAACTGAAAAATTTCGCTGCGGCTTCTGCGGTACGGAACCTTTCTCTTCTCCCCTTCATGGGGCTTCAACTTCGGGGTAATTTGCAGCCCCGATGCATCCAAAAACCCAGGCTGGGCGCGCCAGTGTCTCCGGTCCCCGCGCCCCCCGCCGTGTTCGCCGCTTCGTGGCTCTAACCTCATCACTAGGTTTGGTCCTCGTCGCATTTCTCGGATCTGTTACTCCTGCATCCGCCGCTCGGATTGTCGGAACGATCAGCGGCTATCTCAATCTAGAGAATCCGGTTTGGGCTGAGGCCAAAGATCCGAAGGCGAAGAGCTACACGTTTCGAGAGATGGTGCCGACGGTGCCAGCTCAGTATCGGCGGCTCTATCCGCAGGTGAACAAAGAGGTCTGCGTGGCTCTTCTGGGAAGCGCTGCCGTAAACGCGGGCGCTCCGATCACCGTCAAGGTGGGCGGCGGTCGCACGACTCCGGTTACGCTTGTGGCGACGCCAGGAACAAAACTGATTTTCCAAAACGTGGATGCGTTTCCCCATCGTCTCTACGGAGTCGGGATGAAGGAGTTTACTGTGAGTGAGATGGCACGCGGCGCGCGACGCGAATGGTCTGTGCCGGCCCCTGGTAGCTACGAAATCCGCGATGAACTAGCGCCGAGTCTGCGCATGTGGGTGGTGAGCGAGGCGAACCTGGTTGAGCAAACCTTTCCTTCACTCAAGGGGGAGTATTCGTTCACAGTTGAGGCGCCGGGTGAATACCAAGTTCAGGCTTTCTTCGCGGGCCACAAGGTGGGACCTGCGGTGCCCGTTACGCTCGCCGCGCGCGACGTGGGGCTGGCTCCGCTCGCGATTGCAACTGCCAAGAAGGAAGCGGGGAAGGCAGAATAATGTTGGCGTCACGTTTTTGGTACGTGCTGGTTGGGCTCGCGCTCGGTGCGACGTTGTTCGTGCTCTCGGTCGCACAGAGCATGCACAATCGAGCTGTGCGTAAGATGATGGGTGAGGGGCTCTCGTCAGACAGCCAGGTCGTCTCTTGGTATCTGAAAGACGATGCTCGAACGCGAGCTGCGCAGCTCGTGAAGTTCGCGGTGGATCCGACCATCGCGCGCGTCCTCAACAAGGCCAGCCAAACTGAGGGAAAAATCGACGTTTCTGAGCGCGATAGCGTTATCGCTGCCCTCAAGAAGGTGAACAAAGAAATCCCCGAAGACTGGGCGTTTGATGCCGTCTTCGCCATCGATCGCACGGGGCGCGTCGTGGGGTCCATCGGCAATGTGCAGAGTGAGGGCGGAGACGATTTCGAACTCGGTGGGCATCCCGTCGTGGCCGATGCCCTGCATGGTTTCGTACGGGACGACACGCTCGTCTGGGGGCGCGTCAATCGCGTGGTGGCCCGTCCGGTTGAACTCGAAGCAGGCGGCGTACCAGCAGGTGCGATCTTGGGCGCTCGAATCATCGACGACAAATTCGCCAAGGAGCTGACGGAGCGAACCGGAGCGGCTCTTGCCTTCTACGTGAGCGGCCAGCGCACGGCAGCTTCGGCGCCTGAAGGCTTTCCTAAGGTGAGTCTCGATCAAATCGTGACCGATCTCGATCAAGTCAAAGCTGACAAGGACTATCTCGATAAGGGCCGCAGCCCGATCCGCGAAATCGGCAGCGATTTGGCCGTTCAATACACACGTTTGCCGGGCGAGGCCCATGTTCTCGGGGCAGGCTTTGCCGTGGCGCGCGTGTTCACACCCGTCACAGGTATCGGCGGATTTTTGAGTGCAGCCGACGATAAAGACAAAGCATCAGCGAACTGGCTCCTGATTGCTGGGGCGAGTCTGCTCGCAATGCTAGTGGGGCTCTTATTCACCTTCTTGGAGCACACCATACCGCTCCGCAAGTTCGCACAGGAGGCTTACAATCTCTCGACTGGCAAATCGGATCAGCTCTTGCCCAGTCGCTTTCGTGGCTTCTATCGCCGAATCGCGGCGGAGCTCAACGATGGTATCGATAAGTTAGCAGCGAGCCGCGGGGGGGTCTCCCGCAAGGCTGCCGACCTCGGAAAGGTGCTCGGTGATTTGCCAGCGCAACCGCAGATGGCTGCCTTTGCCGTGCCCGAGTTTGGTGCGACGGAGTCGCCGAGCCAGGCTGGAATGCCGCCCTCAGGGCAAATGTCCCCCGCCACGTCCCGCAATTTTCCGACGCCGCCTGGCCGCCCCACGCCGCCGCAGCGCGCCGGCAACGGACCCGGCTCTGCGGCTTCCATGGGCTCGGCTGCTTCCACTGGCAATCCTCCGCAGGTAGCGCCTCAAGGCGAGGGGGATTGGATGAACATCTTCGAGAAGTTCGTGCAGACTAAGGTCGAATGTGGAGAGTCGGTAGAGGGCTTCACATACGAGAAGTTCCGCGAAACGCTGATTCGCAATCGTGAAGCCATCGTGTCGCGCCACGCAGCGCAAGAAGTGCGGTTCACCGTCTATGTGAAGGAAGGTCGCGCCGCGCTCAAGGCTAGTCCGGTGCGCTAGTGCTTGGTAAGCGCGCTGGGTTGAACTTCAGCGCGCTGGTTTTCAGCGCTTGGGGATGAACTTCGGCGCGCTCGTTTTTAGCGCGCTGGGTTGTCCTAGTTTGGGCCCCTCAGGCGTGCGTCGTCGAATCTTCGATTCACGTTGGAGTCCGGCTGATGCGGTTGGCGATTCGGTGGGCAACCCGAAGGTCGAGAGGGCCACTTAGGCCGCCGTGCGGGCCTGCGCGTGGAGTTGCCAGACCCCCATTTCGGCATTACCTGTAGGCACCGTTCATGGAGAAGTTGCACCATCGAGTTCTGATTATTGGTTCGGGTCCTGCGGGGCTTACGGCCGCTATTTATGCGGCCCGCGCGAACCTGTCGCCGCTTTGTGTCGAGGGTTTCAACGCCGGCGGACTGATTCCGGGGGGCCAGCTCATGTTCACGACCGAAGTCGAGAACTTTCCGGGTTACCCCCATGGCGTTACGGGGCAGGAAATGATGGGCCAGTTTCGCGAGCAGGCGGAACGGCAAGGCACTGAGTTCATCACGGCCGACGTACAGAAGGTCGACCTCAGCTCACGGCCCTTCAAAGTTTGGGTAGGCGAAGACGAAAATATTCTTCACTCTGCCGATTCCATCATCATCTCGACGGGCGCGCGTGCCAATTACATTGGGCTCCCGAGCGAAGAGAAGCTGAAGAACAAAGGCGTGAGTGCATGTGCTGTTTGTGATGGTGCGCTCTTCCGTGGCAAAAACGTAGCCGTCGTCGGCGGTGGCGACACGGCTATGGAGGAGGCGAGCTACCTAGCCGGCTTGTGCGGCAATGTTACGTTGATTCATCGCCGAGATGAATTTCGAGCGAGCAAAGCCATGCAGAAGCGCGTCTTCGAACACCCGAAGATCAAGGTCTTGAAGAGCCACGCCGTAGCCGATGTGCTGGGCGTGGAAGAAGACCACGTGACGGGTCTGGTGTTGGAAGACCTCAACTCGAGCGACAAGAAGCAAATTCAGGTCGACGCGCTGTTCGTGGCCATCGGCCACACGCCTATGACGGATCTGTTCAAGGGCCAGCTAGAGACGCATCCCAACGGCTATTTGAAGGTCGTTCCTGGCACCACGCGCACCAATGTGCCCGGTGTATTCGCGGCAGGAGACGTCGCCGATTGGGCGTACCGGCAAGCCGTGACCGCCGCCGGGACCGGATGCATGGCCGCACTCGACGCAGAGCGCTTCCTGGCTGAGCACGACTGATCGGCCGAGCACGACTGATTGGCTGAGCAAGACTGATGACCGAAACGGCCGCGCATCTCGAAAGCGACCTTGAGCTCTCCGATGAGCTTCAGGAGTTTCTCGACTGCGTGAGTGCCCACCTAGAATGGCACCGAGATTCGGCCACCATCGGCTTGCCCCGCGACTTGGGTGCCAAAGCACGCGTCGAGGCTCAGTATGAAGAGCACAGAGCGGCGCGGTCTACGGACGCGCCGCGGGCACGCACCTGGGCGGAGCCGAGCTCCAAGGAGGCGGCACAGCTTGAGCCACTCCACAACCCCCACCTGGGGCGGGTTTCGAGTGAACCTACGCCCGATACGGTGACCGACCGCGCGCCGCGGCGAGAACTAGCCCGGCCCGAGGGGCGTTTGCCAATTGTGGATGAAAAGGTCGCGCACGCCTCGCTGGAAGAACTTCGCGAGCTAGTGAAATCCTGCACCTCGTGCGAGCTCCACGCTGAGCGCAAACAGACGGTGTTTTCTCGGGGTACGGGCAGTGTTCGCCTCTGCTTCATTGGCGAGGGCCCGGGAGCGGACGAAGACGAACAAGGTGAGCCATTTGTGGGCGCAGCGGGGCAGCTCCTCGATCGCATGATCGCCGCCATGGGCCTTGGGCGAGACGAGATCTACATTTGTAACGTCGTGAAGTGTCGTCCGCCGAACAACCGCAAACCCGAAGCCGTCGAGATGACGGCGTGCAGCGGATACCTTCGGCGGCAACTGGAGTTGATCAACCCCGAGGTCATCGTAGCCCTGGGAGGTACAGCGGTGACGGGGCTGCTGGGGTTGACGGAGGGCATCACGCGCCTTCGTGGCACGTTTCGCCTTTATCAGGGCCGCATTCCCGTCATGCCCACCTTCCATCCGGCCTATCTGCTTCGAACCCCTGCCGCCAAACGCGAGGTATGGGCCGATCTCAAGGCGGTGCTTCAACACATGGGTCGGACTGCCCCCTAAGAAGGAGTTTCTGCTCCCTCGGAACTCGGGCCTCTCAGGACGCCGCTGAAAAAGACAGCAGAGGAGAGAACAGCGCCTGCCAAAGGCAGGCGCCCGTGGAAGATCGCCTAGAAGCCGTAGGTTACGTTCAGGCTCGGCTGGAGCCCGAAGTTCATGATGGGGAAGGTGATGACCGCCCCCACGTTCAGAGTTGCGGCGATATTCGGCGTAAAGGCGTAGCCGATTCCGAGGCCGAAATTGGCGAAAAGGTTGCCGCCTTGTTTGTAGATGGTGAGTTCGCCCTGATCGGTCGATTGCACCGGCGCGAAGCGGAAGTCCATGTCGCCGAGGCCTGCACCCGCGTAAGCGAGGGCTCGCAGGCCCTTTTGGCTGAGCGAGAAGAACTGGTAAGTGAAGCGAGCCTCGAGGTGTAACGGCATGAATTGCTTGGGATTCCCCCCAATAATGTAGCCGATCTTGCCGCCGAGCTGGATATGGTCCGTCAGCGCGTAGTCATAGCCGACCAAGGCGCGGAACTGGCTAATGACGAAGCCATCATTGACGGCATAGGCCGCCGCGTCATCAACGACCTGGCCTGTACTGTTCACACAAACCGTTGAGAGGTCTGCCTGACGATCCGATCGGCACAGCTCTTCACCGCCGTAGCTCACTGAATCGGCTGCGAAAGAGCCCGAGATCCAATGACGTTTGAAGGGGCCAGCCGCTCCGCCTCGTTGCGGCGCACAATAGCCAGCGTCGCAGAAGCCCGTCGAGCAATCTTCGTCATTCGAGCAACTCGGAGCGTTGTTGCAAGTGCCCTCTTCACACAAGAGGCCACATTTGCAGTCCGTCGATTCTTTGCAAGCTGCGCCCCACTCGAGGTTACCGCACTCCCCGCCGCCGGTGACTGCGGCTCCGCCGCAGCCGGGGAAGTCCGGAGGGCAATCGCTCGCGTCGGTGCAACGAACTGCCGCGGTGCCGTCTGAGTAGGCAAGATCGGCTTGGCCGGTGTCGCTGATGTTGAAGGTGGCGGGCTCTTTCTTGCTCCCGTACTGATCAACGTACTCACCGGCTGCGTTCTTGGCGCCCACGAACCATTCGAGGGGTCCGGAGCGGGAGGTGACGTCGCAAGGAATCGCGCCTTCGAAGGCGTCGCCGCTCTTCTTGAGGTCGACCTTCTTCCAATCTTTCGAGCCGTATTCCTTAAACTTGAGCACTGCGCTCTCCGCGTCGGCGTCTGAGGTACAACTCAAGGGGATGGGCATGCGAGTGGCGATGGTGGTGCCGCTCTCTAACGTACAACTCATGTCGCCGGGTACGCCGCCGGGCGCAACGGGTGGGGGGGGAGTCGCAGTAGCAGCGGCAGGAGCTGCAGAGCCGCCACCGGCAAGTGAATCGAAGGTGGCCTGGGTTTCGGGCGAAGCAAGATCGCGGTCGAGCTGGACCTTGGGATCGATGCTCTGGGCGGTGGCGAAGGCCTCGCTGGCGCCGGAGAGGTCGTTCTTTCCGGAGCCTCGAACGATACCGATGTACATCCAGGCCTTGGCCACCATGCCGGGGCTACATTTGTCCTCGCAGCTTTGGACGACACCTTTGAGGGTGCTCTCGGCCTTGTCGAGTTCCATCATGAGGTAATGGTTATTCACCGCCTCGTCGATCTTTTGGCTCGCTCCAGAGTCGCGAGAGTATTGAGCCAAGGCGGGCAGGGTGAATAAGGCGACCACCAAGGTGGCCATGATTCTAGGAAAGACGCGGGTTTTCACTTTCTTCTCCGGGGGACGGTAGCTTCTTCTGAATCTAGAGACGGCTCGTGACACTCAGCCGGGCGCGAGCGCATCTATGATGGAACTTGGGTGCGGGCTCAAGGTGTCACGGTTTTGAGGGCGCCAGCAGTCCGCCCGCGCACTCTGCCTTGGCCGCCTCGGTGCGTACGAACTGTACGCGTCGATTAAGGGATCTGTTTGGGTCGGAATCATTCGCCACTAGCGGAACGTCTTCGCCGTAGCCGCGCGCTGTGAGTCGATCGGGAGAGATACCGTGCGCTACCATGTATTTGCGGACGGAATGAGCCCGACGATTACTAAGATCGAGGTTGTAAGAACTCGAGCCCTTGTCGTCTGTATGCCCCTGCACCTCAATCTGGATTGCGGGGTTCTTCTCTAGCACATCCTGAACTGCATTGAGGATGGGATAGCTCTCGGGTTTAATGATATCTTTGTTATTAGCAAAGTGGATTTGCTCTTTGATCTTGACCTCGCAGTCGGTGACCACCACCAGCGGATTGCTGGGGCAGCCCAAGGGTTCGACCGCATTTTGGCCAGGCGTGTTAGGGCACGCGTCAGTTACGTCAGGGACTTGGTCTTGGTCGTTGTCGAGCTCGGCACAACCGTCTTGATCTTCGTAGCCGTCGGGATCTTCGGGCTCATTGGGGCAGGCGTCCTTGGCGTCTGGTACCTCATCGAGATCGTTATCGAGCTCGGGGCAGCCATCGAAATCTTCGAATTCATCTAGGTCTTCCGCGTCGATCACGCAGGCGTCGAGCGAATCGTCGATCTTGTCCCCATCAGTATCCGAGTTGTCGGGACAACCGTCCTCATCGCTTCGACCATTGTAGGTCTCTGGCTCGGTCGGGCATTTGTCGCGCCCGTCGACGACGCCATCGCCGTCGCGATCAAAAGGATTTTGGCAGAGATCAGGTGGGGACTCGAGCTCGGCCGATTTGGCGTTCGCGTTGGCGAGCTCAACCCACTTGCGGGCCTCGCGACCCCGGCCCCGCTTGAGTTCAAAGTCAGCGAACTCGAGGTAAGCCTCGGCCAACGCCAATTGGCGAGCCGCGCAATTTTGAGCGCCATTCTTTTTGGCCTCCCCCGTAAGTTGCTTCAGGGCGTTGACCTGACCCTGAAGTTCGGGACCTCTTTGGCAAGCTGCCGCAGAGAGCAGCAGGACCAGCGCCACCGAGCGTGCGCTTCTCATGGGCTCGGCCCCTTCGTTGAGGCCGCGTCGCCTTCACGCTGCTTGTTGGTTTTGTCGATGGCCTCGGTCGAGAGTCGAGTCGCTTCCTTCACCAACTGAATCGCAGTGCCGTATTCTGCTTCGGCTGCAAGGTACTTGGACTGCAGCAGCCGAACCTCGGCTCCATAGTACTCGTAGGGTGAGTAGCGTTCCGCTCCCAGCGCTTTAGCCTTGGCGAATTCCTCGTTAGCGTGGCGCGACTGGGTCACGTAGGCGGTCGATGCGCAGCCCAGATGCGAAAAGCCCAGAGTGGCGACGAGCAGGAGGGCCCAGACGCCTCTGGCTCGGCCCTGACTGTACTCATGAGTACGAAGCAAAGAACTCATCGAGGCCCTGAACTCGGTAGGCAAAGCGACATACATCCCGCGCAAAACTCGAAAACTCGAGAGAAATCTACCCGTCCCGACTACCCTCCGTCAACCGAGATCCAGTATAGGCGCAACTTCTACGGCATAAGCACCTACGCCGGCCTCGTTGGGGTGACCCGCGCTCGAAAGTGGCGACGGATCGGTGCGGCGTTAGCGCGATGCCGCGCACAGCTCCCTACGTTGGTGGCTACGGCTGCTCCTCCACCCGAGGGCACTTTTTCGGCGAGCAGAGCTTTCTCGGAGGCACCGCTCCGGAGGGCACGGCTCTCTCGGAGGGCGCAGCTCCGGAGCACACTTTGTTAGCGGATCTAGCCCCACGCATCTGGCGCCTCAAAGTGGGGCGGCCGTTACATGGGCCGATCCGTCACATGCGTCGGTAGAGACCCACCACTTTGCCGAGCAGCATCGTCGGTTTGAAGTCAGAAGCGCGCACTAGGATGGGCGCCATCTGTGCGTTAGCTGGCTCGAAGCGAATGTAGTCTTTCTCGGGGTAATAGTGCTTCACCGTGGCTTCGTCGCCAATCAGCGCCACCACGATATCGCCGCGATCGGCGACGTTCTGGTGCCTGACAAAGATGTAATCGCCGCTGAAGATCCCGGCCTCGATCATGGAGTCCCCCTGGACCTTCAGGCCGAACACGTCGCGTCCTCCGCGCACCATCATGCGATCGATGCGCACCGTATCGATGACGTTCTCTTGAGCCAGAATGGGCAAACCTGCGGCGACTCGGCCGAGGATAGGCACCTCGAGCAATTCGTCATTCGAGTTGGCGGCGACGCGCGCCTCGTTCTCGGTAGGTACGGTGTTCGTCTCCTCATCGTCGACGACCCGGAGCGCGCGGCTCTTCATATCTTCCCGCCGCAAATAGCCCTTTCGTTCAAGGGCGCGGAGGTGGTCGTTCACCCCGTTGGTCGAACGAATCCCCATGTGTTCGCCGATTTCACGCAGCGTGGGCGGGTAACCGCGGTCTTTAATCGACGTGCGGATGAAATCCAAAGTCTGCTCTTGGCGTTTGGTGAGCCCCTGCATGGCGACACCGATCCTACTGAACGGGTGTCAGCCCGTCAAATTTTCAACCCAAAGAAACCGTGAAAGGCGTTGACGCCCTTCCTCGTTTCTGCTCGCGCTGTGTGCACCCGAGGCCGGGCCGCTGAGAGGCGCTGCTGACTTCGTTAAGTCGAGCTCAAGTGAACTTGCTGCTCGTGGAGAGGAAAGTGAGCTTGTCGTTCGTCTCCCTTAGGCGCTGGAGCAGCATCTCGACGATGGTCCAAAGCACCTCGTAGGCGAGTTCCTTATTGAGGAAGAGCAAATCATCGAAGCCATCTCGGGGTATCGCCAATAGCTTGCACGAGTCGTGGACGTTGGCGTCTGCGGAGCGCGGACTCTCGTCAAGTAGGGCCATTTCCCCGAAAACCTGGCCTGGTCCGAGAACGGCGAGGGCCTCCTCGCCCATGCCCGGCACCTCACGACTAATGCGCACCTTGCCCTCGAGGATCAAGTAGAGCTTGTCGCCTATCTCCCCGTGCCGAAAAATCTTTGTGCCTTTGGCGTGCTCCTCGTGGGTCGCGATGCGCGCTATCAGCTCCAGCGCAGCCGGCTTCAGGGCGGAGAAAAGCTGAATGCCCCGAAGCTGTTCTAAGCGATCCATCAGATGAGTCTATTCAATCAAAAGGGCGCAGAAGAGGAAAGAAATGTGTCTCGGGAGGGCATGGGGGCGCCTCAACGCGTGAAGCGGACCGTGAACGGGGCCGTCGGCCCGGCGATGGCCTGCCCCATCTTATCTAAGGAAACCTCATAGCTTTTCTGCATGGCGCAGCGTTCGGCACGCCGACCAAAGCCGTGCCCCGAGTCGCTAATGGCCTTGGCGCTGCGGGGCCGACCGGAAGCCTCCACCACGACGACCAAGGTGACCACGCCGGCGTTCACCTGTTCGGCATCAGCCTCGGGTGGAAAACCGCAGTCATTCCAAGCCCCTCCGGACGCCGGGCGAGCGGCGCGCGAAAGGTCTACGTTTCCGCCGGAACCTTGGGCGCCGTTTCCGTTACCCGGGGGGCCTCCGGACGAGCTGGGCCGAACGGCAATCGTGCGTACGGCCGCCGTCGAGGTGCCGTCCCGGGAAGTAAGCCCTCCCGCGTAGCGGTCGCTGAGACCGGTCACAAAACCTTCATCGGTGAGGTCCAAAGGCTCGTTGGGATCGGGCTCGGCCGTGACGAGTTTCCCGGCTTCGGCCGGGGCGTTCTGCGGTTCGTTTGGCGTTGGGGGGGGCGCCTTCTCGAGCGCCGGGGGGGGTGGGGCTGGCTCTTTCTGGAATTCTTCGACCGGTGGAGGAGGCGGCGCGTCAGGGGGCGGGGGCGGTTCTGGGTCTTCGAGCTCGATCGTCGCCAGGAGTCGTCCTGCGGCGAGCGAACGCACTGAATCCGCGAAGGAGCGAACCTCGAACGGTCGCGAAACCCCGTACCCGAACGCGCCCATGTGGATGAGCAACGCTACGGCCAGGGCCGCCCCGAGCACCGAACTCGGCGTGCCCACGCGCTCCATGCGTTCGAATATATCGGCGTGAGAATCCGCGGTGCTCTGCACGTGCGTTCCGGCGCGAAGCAGCACCCTAGGGAGCTGTCGTTGGTTTGGCGGCGGCTGAATCGACTTTCGGGGCCGTATTTCCTCCGGGAATAGCCGCGAAGGCGATCTTCGTAACCCCTGAGCGCTTCAAGAGGTCGAGCACTTGAATGACGCGGCCATGTTCGACCTTGCGATCGGCGCGAATGGTCGCGCGGAGCTCGGGATTCTTTGCTTTCGCTGCTTTAGCGAGCGGAGCGATGCCTGCATCATCGTCGAGCGCCGTTCCATCGACGAAGGTTTTGCCGTCCACAGTGAGTTCAACCGCGAACACCGTCTGAACATTCTCGCCAGTTGAGGCCTTGGGCAAATCCATGGGGACACCTTGGGAGTTGATGATTCGTGCGGTGACCATGAAAATGATCAGGAGCACGAGCACCACGTCCACGAGGGGGGTCACGTTGATGCCGGAGATCAGGCCGTCATCATCGTCGTTGGTCGTGCCCGCCATGGGTTACGCCTTCTCCTTGGGAGAAGTATTCTCACCGACGAGGTACGACATGAGAACACGGCTCAAAGCCTCTGTTTCGGCTAAAATGGCGCGGCAATGTCGTTGAAAATAGTTGTACGCCACGACCGCTGGGATCGCGACGGCGAGGCCTACCGCAGTCGCGACTAGGGCCTCAGCGATCGCCGCCATGACGAGCTGGGGTGCACCCGTGGCCGCTTGAGCGTCGGTGGCGCTCTCTTTGGCTAAGCCTTCGAATGCCTGCACGACGCCGATCACGGTGCCGAAGAGTCCGACGAACGGGGCGTTATTGCCTAAGGTGCCGAGGAAGGCGAGCCTGCGTTCGAGGCGCATCCGCTGCAGCGCCTTGGCGCCCTGCATAGCTTCGTCGGCCGCTTTGGCGCCTCGATCAGCTTCGGCGAGCCCAGCTAAGGCCACTGCGGCCTCGGCGCTAGGGGAGGCCTCGAGGATTTTCTGGGCGCCGTCCAAATCCGACTTCTTGAGCGCCTCTCGGAATTTGGGCACGAGCACCTCGAGGTTGTCCCGAAGCGAAAAGTAGAACCATGCCCGCTCCAACATGATGGCTACTGAGATCACGCTGAGTCCGATCAAGAGCCACATGACCCAGGCAGCGCCAAAATTCGTCATCAGCCGCTGCAGCCATTCGACAAGATGCATATTTGTCTTTCTACCTCTCTAAGTTGTGCCGCCGTCCCGCGCGTGACCCAAGGCACCCTGAGGGGGCAGGGCTCCACGAGCGGTACTCGGTTGGCCGATGGTCTAGGGCCGAACTTGGCCATCGGCCAGAGAAAAAAGGGTCCTTCCGGCCCTTTACGGGCCGTGGCTAGCGGGAGGGCGCGGCTTCGGGCCTGTTCGGCGCGACCTAGCAGGCTTCAGGAAGCGCGGGTCTGGTGGGACCGCGGCTCAATTGAGGTGGTCCTTCGAATCGTCGCGCTCAGCGCTAGGGTTCGTGTGCCGCACGTCGCGCCCCTCGACCATGAATACGACCATTTCGGCGAGGTTGGTCGCGTGGTCGGCGATGCGCTCGATGTACTTACTGATCGAAAGTGTGCGCATCAGGCAATCTAGATTTCCGGTTGAAGATGCCATCTTTTCGGCAATGACGGGGAAGAGCGCGCGGTATTGATCATCGACGAGGGCGTCGCGAATCACGACTTCTTGAGCCTTTTGCGCGTCGCGATCGACGAAAGCGTCCATCGCGTCGCGCAGCATATTGCGCGCGGCGCGGCCCATGTCGTTGATTACCGTGGGACGGAGGCCCGCTGGGGTGCCCTCGAGTTCGACGACTCGTTCGCAAATGTTAGTAGCGAGGTCTCCGATCCTTTCGAGGTCTGTCACTACTTTGAGGCTGGTCGTGACGAAGCGCAGATCGGAAGCGACGGGTTGGCGCCGGGCCAAGAGCTGGATACAGAGACCATCGATTTCAAGCTCTAGCTTGTCGATCTGCTGATCTGCACCCCGCATGCGCCGAGCGAGGGGTACATCAAGACGCTCATACGCCGAGAGGGACCCGACGAGTTGCTCTTCGACACGCGCGGCCATGTAGAGCAGCCGCTCGCGCAGCGAACTTAGCTCGGCTTCATATTCGCGGTCAGTGTGAAGTTTGCCCATGTTTTTGCCTCGCCCTTGCCCGAACCCCAACTTGGCTAGGAATCGTCGTCTTGGATTGTGCTCTCGTCGACCCTTAGCCTTGGGTGCCCGGGTTCTTAACGCGTAACTATACGATGAAAGTTCGGTGACCCCTAGCAGTTCGACCCCTGTATCAGCTCGGATCAGACGGACGGTTTTAGCGTCTGGGGATCAACCGAAGCGGCCGGTGATGTAGTCCTCGGTACGCGATTGGGCCGGACGAGTAAAGATGACGTCGGTAGTGTCGTGCTCCACCAGCTCGCCCATGTAGAAGAACGCCGTCGTATGGGCGACGCGCGCTGCCTGCTGCATGTTGTGGGTCACGATCACGATCGTGTAGTGCCGTTCGAGTTCATGAATGAGCTCTTCGACGCGGGCCGTCGCGATCGGGTCGAGCGCCGAACAGGGCTCGTCCATCAAAATGACCTCGGGCTCCATAGCCAAGGTGCGGCCTATGCAGAGCCTCTGCTGTTGACCACCCGACAAGCTGAGACCGCTCCTATGGAGCCCATCCTTCACTTCATCCCATAACGCTACTTGGCGCAGGGTTTTTTCGACCAAGTCTTCTGGATGGGCCACCTTTTGGCCATTGAGTTTGAGCCCAGCCAAGACGTTGTCGCGGATGGACATGGTCGGGAAGGGGTTGGGCTTCTGGAAAACCATCCCCACTCGGCGTCGGAGCCGGACTGGGTCCATGTGAAAAATATCTTGACCATCGAGCAAGACCTCGCCCGTGGAAGCGGCCCCGGGCACGACCTCGTGCATGCGATTCAAGCAGCGGATGAAGGTCGACTTGCCGCAACCGGAGGGACCGATGATGGCTGTCACCTTCTTCTCGTAGAGGGGCAAGGTGATTCCTTTGAGGACCTCGCGTGCCCCGAAGCCGGCTCTGAGTTCGCGAGCGACTATTTTGGTAGGTAATGATTTTTCCGCGTCCCGCGGCGCAGGGTCGTCTGTTCGAGAGCGCTGCATGTTGAGTTCTGTACGTGCGACGCTCGCGGAGGCTCGGCGGGAATTCAGGGAGGGCATGGATAGTGCTGTCATGACGTAGACCTGACTCGGTTGCGGACCAAAATACGGGCCAAGATATTGAGAGTGAGGACGAGGGTGACGAGAACCAAGGCCGCCGCCCACGCTTGTTGGTGCCAGTCCTCATAAGGTGACACGGCGTAGGTGAATATTTGGACCGGCAAGGATGCGGTGGGCTCGCTGAGAGTCGATGGCCAGAAGCGATTGGAGAAGGAGGTAAAAAGGAGCGGCGCCGTCTCTCCAGCCACGCGTGCTACGGCCAGCATGATGCCTGTGGCGACGCCGGGTGCGGCCGTTCGCAGCATAACCGAAAGCGTGGTGCGCCAGCTCGGAACGCCCAAACCGAGAGCCGCCTCGCGAAGGGCATTCGGGACCAGCTTCAGCAGCTCTTCGGTGGTGCGCGTTACGGTTGGAAGCATGATGACGGCCAGCGCAAAACCACCCGCGTAGGCGGAGAACTCCTTGGTGCGGAGCACAATCAGTGAATAGGCGAAGATGCCGATTGTGACGGAGGGTACGCCGCTCATTACGTCGGCCGAGAAGCGGATCAGTTTGCCAAAACGAGACGAGCCGTACTCGGCGAGATAGACGCCGGCCAGAACTCCCGGGGGGATACCGAAAAGGCAAGCGAGCCCGACCAGCTCGAGTGTGCCGACAATGGCATTGGCTACGCCGCCGTGCGGTTCGCCAACCGGCGTGGGCAGCTCGGTGAAGAACTCGAGGGAGAGTCCACTCATCCCGCGCGAGGCAACGTAGTAGAGCACGGAAAAGAGCGGGAAAATGGCGACCAAGGCCGCCACGACGCAGAGTCCGCGCACCAGGCGATCCATCGCCTTTCGGTAGCCGTAGGTGCTGGTGAAGTTCATGCTTCTGCTCCTCTCTCAACGCGCCAAACCAAGGCTCGGGCAACAATATTCAGGAGCACCGTGACGGCGAAGAGGAGCAACCCCACCTCGGCGAGTGCCGCGAGGTAGAGGTCTTCGGTAGCCTCTGTGAACTCGTTGGCGATGACGCTGGCCATTGTATAGCCAGGTGCAAAGAGGGAGGCGCTGATCTCTGCTCGGTTGCCGATCAACATGGTGACGGCCATCGTTTCTCCTAGCGCTCGACCGAGCCCCAGGATGACGGCCCCCACCAGACCCGATCTTGCAACGGGAAAGACTCCTGTGCGAATCGATTCCCATTGAGTGGCACCCAGGGCAAGCGCTGCTTCTCGGTAGGATCCAGGCACGGCTCGCAGAACCTCGCGGCTCACCGAAGAAATAGTTGGGGTGATCATGATGGCGAGCACGACGCTGGCCGAGAGCATGCCGAAACCTTGATTGGGGCCAGAAAAGAACGGCAAAAAGCCAAACAGTTTGCGCAACAGGGGTTCAACGCTTTCGCGCATCCAAGGCACCAGCGCGAAAATGCCCCACAGGCCGTAGACGACGCTCGGCACCGCAGCCAGAAGCTCAACCAAGAAGCCAAGCGGACTCCGGAGCCAGCCCGGCGCCAAGTCAGCCAGAAAAATGGCGATACCGAACGATATGGGCACCGAAATGCAGAGTGCCACCAAAGACGAGACGAGCGTTCCGTACACAAAGGGCAACGCGCCGAACTCGGAGGTGACTGGGTTCCATTCAGAAGTGACGATGAACGAGGGGCCGAAAGTCTCAATGCTGAGCGAGGCAGAGCTCAGCATTTGATAACACATCAGGCCCACCGTCACGACGACCAGGGATGCCGTCCCCGCGGTGACGATGCGAAATATTCGATCGCCAATGTTGCCGCTCCGCTTCGTGGTCATCGAGCGTGGTGGTTCGTTAGGGTGGTCGGCTATCGCAGCGGTTGGTGTGGCGCTCATAGATGGGCTTGGCCTATTTCTGCGAAAGCAGGACAGTGCCATTCGCTTTCAGCGAGTTGATACGGGCCGTCACCTTCTGCACGACGATCTCGGGCAGTGGCGCGTAGTCCAGAGCCTGAGCCAGTGCCTGGCCATCGTGAATTGCCCAATCCAAAAACTGCGCGAGCACCTTGGCTTTGCGAGGATTCTCGGCGTCTTCATAGACGAGCAGATATGTATACGACGAGATGGGATAGCTGCCTTCACCGGGTGCATTGGCGAGGGATACGGTCAGTGCATCGGGCATCTCAGTTGCTCGGGCTGCGTCGGTCACGGCGGGAACCTTCGCTTCGACGTACTTACCGGCTTGGTTCTTGATGGCGGCATGGCTCAGCTTATTTTGGACCGCATAAGCGAGTTCAACGTAGCCGATCGTAAATGGTGTGATCTTGAGCTGCCCTGTTACGCCCTCATTGCCCTTAGCGCCCAGACCCGTCGGCCATTTGACGCTCTTGCCTTCACCGACTTTACCTCGAAATTCGGGGCTAACGGCGGCCAAGAACCCGGTAAATACCGCGGTGGTTCCGCTTCCGTCCGAACGGGTGACAACGCGGATATCCTCGCTGGGCAACTGGATGTCGGCATTCGCACTCGCGATGCGCGGGTCGTTCCATTTGCTGATTTTGCCGATAAAGATGTCTGCGACGACTTCGGCATCTAGTTTGAGCGGACCGCTTAGGCCGCTAATGTTATACGCCACAACCACCGCTCCGATTGTGGTGGGAATGTGAACGATGGGACGCGCAGCTTTCTTCTGATCTTCGGCGCTCATAGGCGCGTCAGACGCACCAAAATCGACCGTTCCGCTCGTGATTTGGCGGATGCCACCGCCGGAGCCGATCGACTGGTAGTTGATCTTCACCTCAGGGTGCAGCTTGTTGTACTCATTCATCCACTTCGAATAGAGGGGGAACGGGAATGTTGCCCCCGCGCCGCTCAACATCACGTCCTCGGTCTCGTGAGTTAGCGCCGGTCCGGAGCTCGACTTTTTTCCGCAGCCGAGAAGAGTGAGGGCGCCCACGAACAGAACAAAAATGGCGCTACCTCGAACAAGAAATTTCGATGGCATGAAGGGTTCCTTAACGGCCCCGAGCCTGGAGTTTGGTGGCGGCGCTCCCGTCACGTTCATGTGACAGTTGTGTGACAACGGTTCCTCCCAGGCGCGGGCCGTTCCGTCTATAAAACTGTAGCAATTACAATTGGTTAAACGAAAGACCTGCGCTGCCTTTGTCCAGTAGCTGCCGTAGTGTCGGAATTCGGATCGGACCTGCCCACGAACTAGGGCCAACGCGAACGGGTCAACCTTAGGCGATCAAACCTAGCCGAACAGGTCGACCTAGCCGAGCCGGCTCAACAGCCAAAACGCGACACTGGCTAGCAAGCTAGCGGTTCCAACGATGGCGAGCGTGAGTCCGTGGCGCGATGATGGGCCTGAGCGTTTTGTCGCAGGGACGGGCTTGAGATCGCTTTTGGAGGCAGGTACCGCGCGGGGGGGCGGACTCAAATACTTTCCGGAGAACTCCGGTGCCCGGCGTTCGGGCTCAGGTGAAGGGCTTCGTGGGCGAGTGCTCGAGCGCAAGTTGAGTCCCATGGCCCCGACTTCATACTTCTCTGTCGGCGCGTTCGAGGGGCGGAAGGGGCTTGGTGCGCTCGAGCGGCCCTCCTGTCGAGACCGAATTTCCTCTGGCACCACGATGCCTGTGGCAGCGGTGGGAGGCTCCATGAGTTCGAGCGTTTCCTTCAACAGTTCGTAAGCAATATCCGACTTGGAGCGACCTCGCGTTTGGAGGTGATGGATCGCTTGCTGAGCCTCTCTAGAAATTCGCTCCTTCGCGGTCCGCGCGATATCAGCTTGTGAGACCGGGATACGAGCGTCCCACAGCCAGCTTTCCAAGGCTTCTCGCATTGCATCGGCATTTTGAAAGCGATGAGCAGGTCTTTGCTCGAGTGCCTTCAGCACGATCGCTTCGAGGCCCGGCGGATAGCTCGGGTCGATGTCGCTCGGACGCTTGAACTCGCCGAGTAGGATTTTCGGCATGGCTTCGGGGCCATTGCCGAACGGGCGCATGCCGAGGGTCGCGGTATATAGGACGCAACCCATCGCGTAGATATCGGCGCGTCGATCTGTCGGGTCGCCTGCGATTTGTTCGGGCGCTAGATAGCCGAACTTGCCTTTCACTTCGCCGGTGCGGGTGCGCTCGTGGAGCTGATGGCGCGCCTTGGCGATGCCAAAATCGCTCACCTTCACCTGCCCATTGAGCGAGACAAGAATGTTGGCGGGCGACACGTCGCGGTGAATGACTCCGAGGGGGCGGCCATCAGGGCCGACAGCTTCGTGCGCGGCGTGGAGCCCCGCGCATGCGTCGGCGCAAATGCGCGCACCGATGGCAGGTTCGAGGGGCCAGAATCGATTGGCCACGCGAATGAGGCCCGCCAAGCTATCGCCGGGGACCCATTCCATCGCCATAAAGAGCACGTTGTTGTGCCGGTCGAGTTCGTAGGTTTGGCAGACGTTGGGGTGGGAGACGGCGGTCGCGATCGTGGCTTCGTCCACGAACAAGCGAGAGTATTCTGGATCGGCCGCTAGGTCAGGCCGAATAACTTTGATTGCGACGGTGCGACTAATGCCGCCGCTGCTATCCGGTTCGGCGGCCCAAACGTGCGCCATCCCACCACTCGCTAACAAGGCGATCAAGCGGTAGCGGCCAATCTTGCTACCCACGTCGAAGCCATCCTCATTAGGAGGACGGGGGGAGACGGGAGCACTTGCCGGAATCATAAGGCTACGTAGACGGAGTCTCGCCCGGGCCGAACTACGCGCGGCGCAAACGATTCATCTAGGATAACGGAATTTTCACCCCTCATCCAGCGCGCCTTCGGGAGCGTCCGCGCTAGACAAGTGCCCTGAAGGGGCGCGTCGGTCTAGGTAGGCTTTAGTGAGATAGTGGGGGCGCTCTTGTACGAGCCAGTGGCGGGCTTCGAGCGGATGGCCTTACTTATGTGCGCTGCGCTCGGCTGAGGACGGAACGGAGCGCGTGCCATAAGGCTTCGCGGCATTTGCGAGCAAAACCACTGATGTCTTAAGCGGTCGGGCTGAAGAAAGCAGCAGCGAATTGCCGCCACGAGCTGACCCGCAAGCGCCACCGCAAAAATGGCCGAGCGACAACAAATCCACGGTAAAGTCCCCGGAAAAATCGGTCACCGAAATAGCCTACCGAAGCAACCAAGCGAAATGATACCGATGAGTGCACCCTTGCAGCGGATCGTCTGCAGCAGATAGTTGGTGGCGCCGTTGCATGAGCCGCTCCAGTTGCATGAGCCGCTCCAGTTGCATGAGCCGCTCCAGTTGCATGAGCT
>Ga0164241_10000323_pt1 | contig 100662 bp, 83 predicted proteins | sample OricomyardsoilBY_FD_108780 | JGI IMG/M metagenome (GOLD analysis project Ga0164241, IMG submission 108780) | Backyard soil microbial communities from Emeryville, California, USA - Original compost - Back yard soil (BY) | ecosystem: Environmental > Terrestrial > Soil > Unclassified | place... | reverse complement strand
TATTGGATTTGTCGATTCAATCCTGGCAAGAATATATTGATAGTTTGCCAAGCATTGGTAAGCAATGGATTGATACAGCTAAACGTGTTGGCAATAAATTATCCATTATTGATACTTTGGGCACAGAACTTACTGCACATCGTGCATTGGCTGGCGCCAGCGCAATGGCATCGCGCATTGTCAAATTACCCGAGCAAAATATTGGTGTGCTATTACCTACCAGTGCAGCAGGTGTATTAACGAATATGGCGGTGATATTGAGCGGTAAAACGCTGATTAATTTAAATTACACCGCCAATGAAGCTGGATTTTTATCGGCTCTCGAACAAGCGCAAATCAAAACTGTTTTCACATCCGCACGCTTTATTAAAAAACTGGAAGGAAAAGGTATTCAAATCGGTGAATTATTAAAATCCGTAAATGTGATTGACCTTGAAGATTTTGCCAAACAAATTTCCACTGCTGAAAAAATCTTTCGCTTGATCACTATTAAATTACTACCTGCATTTGTATTGAAATCCTTATTCACTCATGGCGAACAAGGTTCAGATAAAACAGCGGTGATTTTATTCTCCAGTGGTAGTGAAGGCATTCCTAAAGGCGTGCAGATTAGTCATCGTAATATTGGCGCTAACATCAAACAAATTCGCGATGTGTTAAATATCGAAGAAAAAGATGTGGTCATGGCCAACCTGCCCTTATTCCATGCCTTTGGTTTAACGGTAACGCAATTTATGCCCTTACTTGAAGGCGTACCTATAATTACTCATGCTGATCCAACTGATGCCTTAGGCAGTGCAAAAGCAATTGCGTCATACAATGCAACTGTATTATTCGGCACATCCACCTTCCTGCGTTTATATTCACGCAATCACAAAGTACATCCATTGATGTTGAAATCACTGCGCATAGTGGTTGCAGGTGCAGAAAAATTACAAGAAGAAGTGCGTACCGCATTTAATTTGAAATTTAATTTACCCATTTACGAAGGCTATGGCGCAACTGAAACCACACCAGTCGCGAGCGTTAACCTACCGGATAAAATTGAAACTCAACATTGGTCAGTACAACTCGGCCACAAACAAGGCTCTGTTGGCATGCCTTTACCCGGATCAAGTTGTCGTATTGTTGATCCAGTTACCTTTGAAGAATTACCCACAGGCGAAGCTGGCATGATTTTAATCGGCGGCGCACAAGTGATGCTCGGCTATCTAAATAATCCTGAAAAAACCGCAAGCGCAATAAAAGAAATTGATGGCATGCGTTGGTACGTCACTGGCGATAAAGGCGTTATTGACGAAGATGGATTTTTATTTATTCAAGATCGTTATTCTCGCTTCGCAAAAATCGCTGGTGAAATGGTGAGCTTAACTTTAGTCGAAGCCACTTTGAAAAAATCCATCCCCGATGAATCCATTCAAGTTATTGTCGTCGCCGTTGAAGACCCAAAAAAAGGCGAGCGATTAATCGCCATTACTAACGGCGCAATCGATAAGGATAAAATTCGCAGCGAAGCACAACAAAATAGCCTAAACACTCTCGCCATTCCCAGTGATTGGATGCAAGTAGAATCATTACCTCTATTAGGTTCAGGCAAAACTGACTTTAGTGCAGCAAAAAAAATGGCGGTTGAGTGGAGTAAATCGGCGAACGAGGAATAGTTGATCTGGCACATGTAGGGCGGGTCATGACCCGCGTGTGCGGAGTGAAATATATACCAATACGACATATTATTATTAACTTAATAATTTTTAAAGAGATAGTGAATTCAAATATTGGATGAACGCGGGTCTAGACTCGCCCTACGGCGAGAAAGTGCCATACATAAAAATGGAAAAACGTAACCAAAGTAATTTACATTGATTAAAGTTAGCCAACACACATATTGGCGTGTAACAATTCACTAAGATCTCAAGTTGAGCCATAACGTAGTCCTATGAGGAAGTGAATGTTGTTACTTGTGAAAAAAATCCTGAAAGCTCTGGTTAAATTCATATATGTTTTAGTGGAACGCTATCCCATTGCCGTGGCCTTATTTGGATTCGTGTCGGGCGTGCTGAGCTTTATGATGGTTGAACGAAAAGAAGCTTTGGCTCAGATTATTGCTGCATTGATGCTCTTAAGTTGGATTTGGTTGAGCTCTGAAGTCCTGTTGAAGAAAAAAGTTACTCATTGGTTCGACTTTGAATTACCACCTGCAGTAATTAATCTTGCCACTCAAATGGTGCATCAGGAAAGTTTGTTTTTTGTTATCCCCTTCTTTTTTATTACCACTGCATGGAATAGCGGGCATATGGTATTTACAACCTTCCTAATGGTCGCAGCACTTGTCTCCGTTGTTGATCCAATTTATCACGGTTGGTTGGCGCCTCGACGCGGCTTGTATTTTATTTTTCATGGCATAACTTTATTTGCAGTGTTACTTTCAACACTACCCATTATTTTTCATTTACCAACACCCAATGCCTATCTCTGGTCGCTATTGATTGCTATGGTATTGACTTTGGCAAATGTCACTCTCGTATTAAAAACTGTTTGGTGGAAACGTATTTTTACAATACTGTTGCTTGTTATAACTACAACTGCTATGGGATTGTTGATACGCCCATGGATTCCGCCAGCAACGCTCTGGTTGACAGAAGTCGCCATTACAGATCAATTCAATCCTGAAGATCGATCACCACAAAACACTTTTAAACTCGTTAATACTGAGCAATTACAACATGGTCTTTATGCCTACACGGCCATTCACGCTCCTCGAGGTTTAAACGAACGTATTTATCACATTTGGCAATTGAATGGCCAAGTGATCGACAAAGTTGCGTTGGATATTAACGGCGGCCGCGCAGAAGGTTATCGCTCCTGGTCACACAAAGAAAACTTTCCGGAACATCCAATAGGTCATTGGAAAATTCAGGTGGTTACAGAAGCAAACCAATTGATAGGCATATTGCGCTTTGATGTGGTGGAGTCAAAAGTGGAAGTAACTCCCACTCCTGTAGAAACAATAGATACGCCGATTATTGCTGTACCGAGTGACTAGACCTGATTTCCATACGAAAAAAAGAGAACTTAGAACAAGCTACAAAGATCACATTCACATTATGTTTGGACCAAAACAACTGATAAAATTACAGATAGTTAGATCCTTTACCATTTATAACTACCAACTCCTTTATTAGCCCTTATGAAGACAATAAACATGTATAAATGTATTTATATTCTCGTTTTAATGAGTTTTATTTGTTCGTGCCAGAATCAAAAAACAACTTACGCCTTAAATAATCATTCAATTGAAGAATTAGATTTGAGAGATCAAGTCATCACCCACGGCAGTGCTGAAGATATAAGTCGCTTACTCCAAAAGCGAACCGAAAGTGGAACTAACGGACAGATTATTATTTTGAAATCTGTGTTTCCCAAGTATCCAAAAGACGCACTTGATGCTGGCATTGAAGGAGTTGTTGTTTTTGAATTTACTGTAAAAACAAATGGAAGAGTTGAGAATCCAAAGGTAATTCAGAAGTCCGTTGACAGTTTGAATCAAGCGAGCATCCAAGCAATTAAAAAATGGAAATTTAAACCTATACTCAACAATGGCAAACCTATCAAAGCCAAACTGAGACACTCATTTAAATTTCTAATTGCTCCAGAATAATATCCTTGGTGAGCAATTAATGCCTTGAAAAAATATCGCCAAAGTATTTATTTTATTCTGGACACAAAAAAAACACTATTAAGTGCTTTTTTTGAAATTAAATTTGGTAGGACTAACTGGACTCGAACCAGCGACCCCCACCATGTCAAGGTGGTGCTCTAACCAACTGAGCTATAGTCCTGAGGAGGGGCGCACTTTACCAATCTCTTAACTTAAGAACAAGGTCTAAATCAGCTTTTTAGCCCTGATAAACCTCTTTCCAAATCAGCTATGAGATCTTTGATATCTTCCAAACCCACTGCAACACGAATTAAATTTTCGGTAATGCCAGCTTCTGCTTTTTGCTCTGGTGTCAAGCGACCATGGGTTGTGGTTGCAGGATGAACAATAGTGCTTTTGGCATCACCCAAGTTTGCGGTGAGGGACATAATACGAGTGGCATCGATTACTGACCAAGCTTCTTCACGGCCACCGCGTACTCTAAAGGATAAAACGCCACCAAATGCAGTTTGTTGTTTTGCTGCAAGTGCGTGACCTGGATGATCAGGCAAACCGGCATAAAATACTTTCTCGACCTCTGGTTGTACATTTAACCATTGTGCAAGTGCCAAAGTACTTCGTGAATGCGCTTCCATACGTAAACGCAAAGTCTCCAATCCCTTCAAAAACACCCATGCATTGAATGGACTTAAGCTTGGACCGGCACTGCGAATAAAGCCCAGAACTTCATCGACATACTTTTTAGGACCAGCAACAACTCCGCCCAAACATCGGCCTTGGCCGTCAATATATTTGGTTGCTGAATGAACAATTAAATCCGCACCAAAATTTAAGGGACGCTGCAAAGCTGGTGTGCAGAAACAGTTATCGACAACCAATAGAGCATCATGCTGATGCGTAAGATCAGCGAGGCGTTGAATATCTATAACATCCGATAATGGATTGGATGGGGTTTCAACAAAAACCAATTTGGTTTTAGGTGTAAACCCTGCTTCCCACTGCGCATAATCTGTTGGGCTCACAAAAGTTGTTGATACACCAAATTTTGCTAAATATTTTGTCAGTAAAACAGTCGTAGTACCAAACACGCTTCGCGAACATAAAATGTGATCACCCGATTGCAAAAGCGCAATGCAAGTCGACAAAATTGCAGCCATTCCCGACGATGTTGCCACAGCAGATTCTGCACCTTCAAGTGCAGCAATACGCTCTTCAAACATACGTACAGTGGGATTGGTATAGCGAGAATAAACATTGCCAGGTTGAGCGCCTGAGAAACGATCAGCAGCTTCTTGTGCACTGGCAAAGACATAACTGGATGTGAGAAATAAAGCTTCACTATGTTCGCCTTCAGCCGAGCGAGTCTGCCCCGCTCGCACAGCGAGAGTATCTATACCCAGTTGACTTAAAAAATCATCATCGAATTGGTTCAAGAAAAACTCCGATCATATTCAAAAATTATTCCGCCTGACTCTGCGAGTTACCATTATGCAAACCAATCGGTAACTCCATTTGTTTAGTGTTGGTTTTACCTGATTTTGCATCATCACTTCGCGCGGCTGCTAGCCGAGCTAAATATTCCGGTGTAACGTCGCCCGTACAATATTCGCCAGTAAATACAGCACAATCAAAATTTGTAATTTTCAAATTACCTTCTGCTGATGCGGCAATTAAATCTTCCAAATCTTGATAGATCAACCAGTCAGCGCCAATTTCCCGGCAAATTTCATCATGAGTGCGACCATGTGCAATTAATTCGTCCGCCGTTGGCATATCGATACCATAGACATTAGGGAATTTAACAGCCGGCGCCGCTGATGCAAAATACACTTTTTTTGCGCCTGCATCACGTGCCATTTGAATAATTTGCTGACAAGTAGTCCCGCGCACAATCGAATCATCGACCATCAATACAACCTTGCCTTTGAATTCCAATTCAATTGCGTTTAACTTTTGGCGTACTGATTTTTTTCGCTGCTGTTGGCCAGGCATAATAAAAGTACGACCAATGTAACGATTTTTTACTAAACCTTCGCGAAACTTCACACCCATTTTTTGCGCTAAGGCCTGACCTGCCACACGGCTTGAATCAGGGATTGGAATTACTACATCAATATCATGATTAGGATTTTCTCGCATAATTTTTTCTGCAAGCTTTTCACCTTGACGTAAACGCGCACGGTACACAGACACTCCATCCATGATGGAATCGGGACGCGCAAAATAAACATGCTCAAAAATACAAGGGGTTAACTTTGAAAATTTTGCACATTGACGACGGTGCATTGCGCCATCTTCCGTAATATAAATTGCTTCACCTGGTGCGACATCGTCGATCAAATGAAAGCCCAAAACATCTAATGCCACACTTTCCGACGCCACCATATATTCGGTGCCATCGTCTGTTTCTCGACAGCCGTACACCAAGGGACGAATGCCATGCGGATCACGAAATGCAACCAATCCATAATTAGCAATTAATGCAACGACCGCGTACCCACCACTGACACGATTATGCACACCGCTAATTGCTGCAAAAATATCATTGGCTGTAGGGTTTAATTTGCCTTGCAATTGCAATTCATGTGCAAACACATTTAACAATACTTCTGAATCCGAATCGGTATTCACATGGCGTAAATCAGTTTTAAACACTTCTTCACTTAATTTCGCAGAATTAGTCAAATTACCATTGTGAGCCAAGGCGATACCATAAGGTGAATTGACATAAAATGGCTGTGCCAATGCAGGACCAGAACTACCCGCCGTTGGATAACGAACATGCCCTATTCCGAGATTGCCCAACAATCGTTGCATGTGACGAGTTCTAAAAACATCCTGCACCAAACCATTGGCCTTTTGCTGAACCATTCTCCCGTTTTCACAGGTCACCATACCGGCGGCATCTTGCCCGCGATGTTGCAAAATGGTCAGCGCATCATAGAGCTGAACATTGACATCGTTTTTACCTACAATACCTACAATGCCACACATAAAATTGCCTCGACAACTTGGTAATAACCGCTAAACCCAGACTAAATTGATTGGCTTTGAGCTACGCCAAACAATTGCATCAACCAATCACTCAATTGATTAAAAACCTTTAATGCAGGATCACTCCACTGTAATAATATGGGGATAAGTTCCGACTCTTTCCACCAATGATCTTGTTGTACTTGCGTTAATTTTACAGAAACCAGCAATAACACCATCACAACCACCAAACCTCTCACGACGCCAAAGGCAATGCCAAGGGCTCTATCGAGAAATGTCAGGCCTGAGGCTTTTATCAAAACGCTAATCAAATGTTGAACCAAGGCTCCCAACAACAAAATCAATACAAAAATAATGGCGAATGCTGAGATACTTCTAATAGATGGGGTTTCAATTAAAGAAACCAATAGAGAATCGATTGATCCTGCAAATATATGGGCACAAAGGGCAGCAAGAATCCAGATAACTAATGAAAGCGCCTCACGAACGAAGCCCCGAATCAACCCAAATAGGCAGGATATCAATAAAATTCCAATTATGACCCAGTCGGCCCAATTCATCTGACAGCTGCTCCGAAACTTTCGACAGGCTTACCAACCATTTCAGGCGCGCATTCTATCAGAGCTTGAGAGCTTTAGGGTTTATAGGGATAAATGATTGCATCGACTTTTAGGCGTTTATCCAGTTGGGTTTTGATATTGATGGCATCCTGTTTATTCATCTTGGGGCCAATGAATAATCTATGCATCACACCCTTATCCGTCACAACACTTCGTAAATAGGCTTTTTGTCCCTCAGCTTGTAAATCCTTCAAAAGTTTTTCAGCTGCTTCTTTTTGCGCAAAACTACCAACCTGGATAACCCAAGCTTCAGGTAAGTCTGCTACGGCGGCAGTCGAGGATGTCTGAGTCGATTGCTCCTGCATGTCTGGTGTCTCCTCTGGCACGAACATGGTTTGAGGATCAGGCGCCGATTCAACACCTTCAACCGGTGTAGGACCATCGAAATCAATGGCGGTGATATTGGGCTTGGCAGGAATTTGCGAATTGGTATTGACCGAATAGATATCTTTGTCTCGAAAAAAACCAGGTAATAACAAGACACCCAGAGCAATGAGAATAGTCGCACCCAACAAACGATGTTTTAATCTGTCTTGCACCATTTTTCTCCGAAAAATTGATTCTAAATCTTAGTAACTTACAATCAAAATAAATTCATTTGATTGACTCTACATTGCGTTAAAGAACAATGCAAAATTTAAACAATCTAATTTCTATAAAATAGACAAGGTGAAAACAAAAAGCCCGATCAAATTTGATCGGGCTTTTTGTTTTAGATGGCGGAGAAGGGGGGATTCGAACCCCCGATACCCTTATGAGGTATACTCCCTTAGCAGGGGAGCGCCTTCGGCCACTCGGCCACCTCTCCGTTTGAGGCGCGCATCATACCATAATTATTTGAAAATCAAAGTGTTGAGAATTACAAACAAAAATATTCTCACAATAATTTCAATTTAGGATTGATAATTATTTGTTGGATAATTATTCATCAAATAATTATGGGGAATTACCAAAACAACAACGCGATAATTGATCACTCAATCATCGCGTCATCTCAGGAAACGCAATACTTAGCTTTCTTGTGAATCCTGACCATTCTTCTCACGTTGAATACGCTGGTAAATTTCTTCGCGATGAACTGCCACGTCTTTCGGTGCATTCACGCCAATTCGAACTTGATTACCTTTAACACCCAAAACTGTAACAGTGACTTCATCACCGATCATCAAAGATTCGCCAATACGGCGAGTTAATATCAACATTTTTAATCTCCTTCACTCATCCTGTAAGAGCACAACTTAGGCACCCATTGCCACCACTGACTCTTTTTAAACCCCTGTCGCGTCTCTGACAACTAATTGCCCAAAACAAGTATTGACTACTTTTGACGAAAGGGAAGCAAAAACAAACACTTCTGGTTATTGTTACAGCTGTTGCCAGCCAATAAACCTTAACTCAACCTCAGTCTTATAGAGCCTAGCCCCTCACTCTGCTCTCTGATGGTTCGGCATCCAATCCAAAAGCGGTGTGAAGACTTCTCACGGCCAACTCCAAGTAACGTTCGTCGATAATCACCGAAATCTTAATTTCCGAGGTGGTTATCATTTGGATATTGATGTTGTCAGTCGCCAACGCATTAAACATTCGGGAGGCTACACCGGCATGTGAACGCATACCAACACCCACAATCGAAACCTTAGCAATTTTATCGTCACTGCGAACTTCACGCGCACCTAACTCTTTAGCCACGTTTTGTAACACAACAACGGCTTTATTCATATCATTTTTATGAACAGTAAAAGTTAAATCCGTGGTGCCATCAGCCGATACGTTCTGCACTATGACATCTACTTCGATATTTGCTTCACCAACTGGCGCCAAAATTCGTGCAGCAACACCCGGAGTATCAGGAATTCCTGTCAATGTAATTTTGGCTTCATCGCGATTAAACGCGATTCCAGAAACAATAGGTTGTTCCATAGTCGAGCTTTCCTCATCGAGGGTAATTAATGTTCCGGGACCTTCTTTAAAGCTATGTAAAACCCGTAAAGGTACTTTGTATTTACCTGCAAATTCAACTGAACGAATTTGCAGTACTTTTGAACCTTGACTGGCCATTTCCAGCATTTCCTCAAAGGTAATTTTATCAAGTCGTTTTGCGCGATCGCAAACACGTGGATCAGTAGTGTAAACACCATCAACGTCTGTATATATCTGGCATTCATCGGCAGTCAACGCCGCAGCAAGCGCAACCCCTGTAGTGTCAGAACCACCCCGCCCCAAAGTGGTGATATTGCCGTCTTCATCAACGCCCTGAAAACCAGCAACTACTACTACGCGACCCGCTTTTAAATCAGTACGAATATTCTCTTCGTCAATAGACTGGATTCGAGCTTTGTTGTATGCGTTATCAGTCAAAATACGAACCTGGCCGCCTGTGTAAGAACGTGCATCAATCCCTCGTTTTTTAAGTGCCATACACAAAAGAGCAATAGTAACTTGCTCACCGGTAGCTACCAAAACATCCAATTCACGCGGATCTGGAGTTTCCTGAATATCTTTTGCCAAGCCAATCAAACGATTGGTTTCACCACTCATAGCGGAAACCACCACTACAATATCATGTCCCTGCGCGCGAAAACCGGCAACTTTTTCGGCGACTTGCAGGATTCGATCAACCGAACCTACTGAAGTACCGCCATATTTCTGAACTATCAAACTCATTCAAGCTCAACCTTTAAGCCATAATTATTGAAGTATTAACTCGATCACAAAAAAGGCTGCAATTAAACACCAGATTGCAGCAAAAGTTAACCCAAATGCCCATTAAAAATCACATTAATAAACATACCGACAGTTTTTGTTCAGTAATTAGCCGACCTGCGAAGCAACCCATGACCTAACCGAGTCCAATGCAGAATCCAGTTGATTGACATCCGTGCCTCCGCCTTGTGCCATATCAGCGCGACCACCGCCTTTTCCGCCAATTTGTTTTGCTACATAACCCACCAGATCCCCCGCTTTAATCTTACTGGTGAGATCCTGGGTTACACTTACCACCAAAGCTATTTTTCCATCTTCAACCGCTGATAACAACACAACTGCTGATCCTAATTTTTGTTTGTATTGATCGGCAATATCGCGCAATGATTTTGCGTCAGCACCTTCAAGATTTAATACCAATAATTTTCCGATTCCAAAATCTGTTGCCTGCGATAACAAATCACCACCAGATGATGTGGCCAATTTAGTTTTCAAACTCGCCAAATCTTTTTCCAGTTTGCGATTTTGTGCAACCAGAGCATCTAATTTTTCTAACAAGTTATCGCGATTGGATTTTAAAACATTAGTGGCTGTATCAACTAAATTTTCAACGTGATCGAACCTTGCCAATGCTTGCTGACCTGTTATCGCTTCGATACGACGTATACCCGCTGCAACACCTGATTCAGATATAATTCGGAACAATCCAATATCACCTGTACGTTTTACGTGAGTTCCACCACAAAGCTCTACGGAGAAGCCATCTCCCATAGTCAATACGCGTACAGAATCACCGTATTTTTCACCAAATAAAGCCATAGCACCTTTTGCTTTTGCTGCTTCCATGTCACATAAAGCGGTTTCGACTGCCGAGTTATTTTGTATTTGGTGATTAACCAAATTCTCGATGGATTTTAATTCTTCATGCGTCACTGCTTCAAAATGAGAAAAATCAAAACGCAAACGCTCTGAATCTACCAGTGAACCTTTTTGTGTCACATGTTCACCAAGAATTTTTCGTAGTGCGGCATGCATAAGATGGGTCGCCGAATGATTTAACGCTGTGGCGTGACGAACATGTTCGTCAACACGCGCTGTCAATTTATCTCCAACTGATACAGCACCTTCCAATATTTTTACTATATGTAAATGTGCAGCGCCCTGCTTCTGGCAATCGCGAACTTCAGCACGGTTGCTGCCAAATTCCAGATAACCGCAGTCTCCTGCTTGGCCACCCGATTCGGCATAAAAAGGCGTTTGATCGATGATAATAACGCCGTCATCACCCGCTTCCAAACGATCCACTTTTTTCCCATCTTTAATTAGAACTTGTACCTTCCCTTGATTATTAAGATCCGCATATCCCAAAAACTCTGTTGCAGGCAAATCCAAACCGGCCGCAGTGTAATCCACTTTAAACTTGCCGGAGGCACGCGCTCGTGCGCGTTGTTCACCCAGCGCGACTTCATAACCCACCAAATCAATTGTCATGCTGCGTTCGCGCGCAATATCGTTAGTCAAGTCGACGGGGAAACCATAGGTATCAGACAGCGTAAAAACTAATTTTCCAGGAATTTCATTACCGGATATTTTTGTTAAAGCATCCTCAAGAACAGCTATGCCTTTTTCCAGCGTTTTTTCAAATTGTTCTTCTTCTTGCAGTAACACGCGCTCAATTTGCGTTTTATTTTTAATCAGTTCGGGATATGCATCACCCATGACTTCAGACAATGCTTTCACCAATTTATGAAAGAAAGCTTGCTTTTGTCCCAACTGATTTCCATGACGAACTGCACGACGAATAATGCGGCGCAATACGTAACCCCGACCTTCATTCGATGGCATAACACCATCACAAATCAAAAACGAACAAGAACGAATGTGATCGGCAACAACGCGTAAGGATTTATTTTCCAAATCCTGAGTACCCGTAACATCAGCCGCCGCCTGCAGAAGATGCTGGAACAAATCGATTTCATAGTTGGAATGAACATGCTGCATCACTGCGGAAATACGCTCTAGCCCCATACCCGTATCAACAGAAGGTGCCGGCAATGGGTGCAACACTCCATCTGCTGTACGATTAAACTGCATGAATACGTTGTTCCAGATTTCGATATAACGATCGCCATCTTCTTCCGGTGAACCTGGTGGTCCACCCCAAATATCAGCGCCGTGATCATAAAAAATTTCAGTACAAGGACCACAGGGACCTGTATCGCCCATGGCCCAGAAATTATCGGACGCGTAAGGCGCACCTTTGTTATCACCTATACGAATGATTCGCTCAGAAGGAACACCGACTTCTTTGTGCCAAATATCATAAGCTTCGTCATCCGAGGCATAGACAGTTACCCAGAGCTTTTCAGTCGGAATGTGTAGCCAATCTTTTGAAGTTAAAAATTCCCAAGCATAGGAGATAGCATCACGCTTGAAATAATCACCAAAACTGAAATTGCCCAACATTTCAAAAAAAGTATGATGTCGAGCGGTGTAACCCACATTTTCCAAATCGTTGTGTTTGCCACCTGCCCGAACACATTTTTGTGAGGTAGTGGCTCGTTTGTAACTGCGGATATCTTTGCCAAGAAAAACATCCTTGAATTGATTCATACCAGCATTGGTAAACAATAAAGTAGGATCATCACCAGGAACCAATGAACTACTGGCAACTATAGTGTGACCTTTTGACTCAAAGTATTTCAAAAAGGCGTTGCGAATTTCAGCGCTTTTCATAGGGTTATTCACTCAGTTACAAATTATTCAATCAGGCAACGGACATCTGTTCAATTTCGTCCTGGCTTAAGGCTCTGGCTTCAATTTCCAGCATGACAGGAATGTCGTCGCGAATGGGGTACGCCAAACCACTCGTTCGGCACCAAAGCTCTTGCTTATCGACTTTGTACTCCAGCTCGCCTTTACTGACAGGGCAAACCAAAATACTGAGCAATTTTTTATCGATCATCTCGTAGCACCTATTGACCCGGATAAATGAGGCCCACAGTTTACACTGATGCCACCAAACCTGTCTCTAGCCTCAAGGCAACTGTTTGCCCCAGTTCCAGCTTTTCAGATAGGTTTTTATTTCAATCCCAGGGTAAATAATTAGACTCGGCTCATTTGCTTATGATTGTACAATTGCTTATCCGCATCAGGCATGACTTCGTCAAAAGAAAGTTCCTCATCGAAATTTCTCATTCCCCAGGACACACTTAATTCTATAGACTGCAATTTCGGGTTTGTTTGATGATGTAAGCTAAGCTGAATTTCTTGCATTCTTTTTTGGCCATCCTCAAGCGACAGACCAAATGAAATCAACAAAAACTCATCACCACCAAAACGAAATAGATAATCGTTGCTCCGCAGAAAGTCTTTCATGCTAGCCGCGACTTGTTGTATGGCGAGATCACCAATTTGGTGCCCATACTGATCGTTAATTAATTTCAAATTATTAATATCAATTATAATTAACAAACCAGATTCACGATTGAATCTTGGGGTAAGCTGATTTAGTGCATGGCGATTAAAACAATCAGTCAACGGATCTCTATGAGCCAAGAGCATCATTTTGTCACGCTCAGCTTGTAATAAATGATGGTTTCTTCGCAATCGGGATTGGATACTCACAGCCGCTAATAAAACCAAACCAAATGCTAGTAGCAGCTCTACCAAAACATCAAATACTGACTGATAAGCAGTATAGATATTTGCGGCGTTATTCCCGACAAACTCCGCCGAAAACCAGGAAAATGCATTAGCAACAAACATAAAAAATAAACTTAAAAGAGCACCCAGGGTAAAAAATCTTGCAGATTTAAAATCAATCGGCAACTTCATTCTAAGGATTACCCAGCATGAGGGAAGTAAAAGGAGAGCGAAAACCAATGCATGTAAACTAAATTTATCTCCAAACAACTGATTCACTTTAGTTATCAGTAAAGATAAAAAAAAGCTGAAAATAAAAAATAGCTTGGATAAATGAGCAACAGCTATCTTCTTATTCGGATAACACATCAATCCCTTCCACAACCAAAAGGCAAAATAATATTCTCCGAAAAAATAGAAGAATTCAAATATAGAAAATTGATAATTGGTTCGAAATAATATCTGCAAGCTAATCATCGCTGTGAACAAAGCTAGCCAGGCTCTAACCCAATAAAAAAAATAGCGTCGCGGTGCAACCAGATGTAAAAAATAAAATAATAGGCAAATACAGAAAATGCCAAAAGTCTGGATTACATGAGCAAAAAGACTATAGTCAAACAAATATGGATCCAACGCCTTCTCCAATAGTGAGAATAAATCTTTTTAATCGACTCGTTTAACTATAGCGATTTTTATTGAGGCTGCAATTTAACGTTATATTGTTATTTTTTTGGCATATCGCCCAGGATCAGTTGCGGATCAACGCGCTCTGTAAACCAATTCATAGCCCAGTGTAAATGTGGGCCCGTTGCGCGACCGGTTTTACCTACTAAAGCAATTTTTTGACCTTGAGTAATTTCATCTCCTTCCTTAACCAAAATCTTGCTCAAATGTATAAAAGTAGACGACAACCCTTGCCCGTGATCCAGGATGAGTGTACCACCTGATAAAAACATGTTGGGATGAACCAGAGTAATTTGTCCACCTGCAGGCGCATAGACAGGCGTACCGACAGGCATAGCAATATCGACACCATTGTGCGGACTACCTGGAATATTGTTATAAACGCGCTGACTACCGTAAACACCACTAATTGGGCCGATCACCGGCCAGGAAAAATCTTCCATGAAATTTGTAAGAGGCAAATCAACTTGCCGAGCTTTTCCAACCAAAGCCGCCTCATGCGCTATACGCTCTTGTTGTTCTTTTGAAGGCTCAATTGTCGCTTGAGGCACACCCGTTACGCGCTGAACATCATATTGCCGTTTATTTACAGTAAAACGATGTATTTCCGGTTTATTATTTTTGTAAGTGACTAAAGTTAATTGATTTGGTGCATCTCGCCCTACCCCAAATACAAATTCTCTATTTGCGTTCAGGCTAAGCCAGTGTTGATTATATTTTATGGTTTCACCAGCCTCAACTTTTCCGCGAATAGTGGCACCTTGTTGAAAGCTACCCTTAATTTCCAAAGCATAAGCTGCGTTACCAATAGCTACCCATAAAATAATATAAAAGTAATTCATTAATTTACGCATATTTTTTTACTCTTGGTTTGCTATGTATTTCACCGTATTCAAAATAATAGAAAAATTATTATCAACAAATTCTGAAACAAAAACGGCAGCCAAGGCTGCCGTTGTTTTGTCAATTTACGATTAAGCCATTTTGGCGCCGACACGTAAAATTTTCATGGTATTAGTTCCACCTAACTCAGTAGTATCGCCAATAGAGACAATGACTAAATCTCCATCTACTACTACACCGCGCTCTTTAAGATTATCAATTGCATTCAATTGATCTCCCATATTGGGTACACTGGCTGTATTAAAAGCGACAGGCTGAACACCACGATAAAGCGCTACCTTACGTTGGGTAGATACGTGACGGGAAAAAGCATAAATCGGTAATTGCGAACCAACACGTGACATCAAACGCGGGGTGCTGCCGGATTCAGTAAAGTTAATTATTGCTTTTACACCAGCCAAGTGATTGGCTGTGAACATGGCGGCCAAAGCAATTGATTCGTCAATTGAATTGAAAGCTTCATCCATACGATATTTATCAAAACTGGCAATCGGGTGTTTCTCCGCACCAAGAATAATGCGTACCATCGCCTCAACAGTTTCAACAGGATAGCTTCCCGCTGCAGTTTCAGCTGACAACATTACCGCATCAGTACCATCCAACACCGCATTCGCCACGTCAAATACTTCTGCGCGAGTCGGTAGTGGACTGTTGATCATAGATTCCATCATTTGCGTCGCGGTAATCACTACTTTATTCAATGCACGCGAACGCTCAATAATACGTTTTTGCATACCAATTAACGCAGCATCGCCAATCTCAACACCCAGATCACCACGCGCAACCATGACTGCATCACTTGCACGAATAATTTCATCAAGCGTTTCATTATCTGCTACAGCTTCCGCTCGCTCGATTTTAGAAACCAAACCAGCACGACCACCCGCTTCCAACATTAATTTGCGCGCGTAATGCATATCTTCGGCAGAACGAGGGAAAGATACAGCCAAATAATCAACATCAATTTCAGCAGCCGTTTTAATGTCAGCTAAATCTTTATCTGTTAACGCAGGTGCTGTTAATCCACCACCTTGACGATTAATGCCTTTATTGTTTGATAAAGGACCGCCTACTTTAGTTGTGGTGTAAATGCGTGTACCCTCAATTTTATCTACCTGCAACACCACACGGCCATCATCCAACAATAGGACATCACCGGGTTTACAATCGTTAGGTAGTTCTTTGTAGTCGATACCCACTTCATCTTGCGTACCTACATCACGCGGCAAGGCTGCATCCAATACAAACTTGTCACCAATTTTCAGTTGGATTTTTCCATCTTTAAAACGGGCAACACGAATTTTTGGACCTTGCAAATCACCTAAAACGGCCACATGACGATTATGTTTTGCAGCTAATGCTCTAACAGTTTCTGCACGTTGTTTATGATCTTCTGGCGAGCCATGAGAAAAATTCAAACGAACAACATTAACACCAGCAAGAATCAAACGCTCCAGAACTTCTGGCGACTCTGAAGCGGGACCTAAAGTACTGACGATTTTGGTACGTCTTAACATGGGAAAGTCTCTTTATTAATTATTTGGCATTCATCAGTGCAAGGGTGTTATCCAACATACGATTGGAGAAGCCCCACTCGTTGTCGTACCAGCTCAACACTTTGACCCACTTACCATAGACTTTGGTTTGCAAGGAATCATAGTTTGATGAATGCGGATTGTGATTGAAATCAACAGAAACCAAAGGCTCATCACAAAAAGCCAATACGCCAGGCATTTCTTTTTCGGATGCTTCTTTCATTACGGCATTGATGGCCTCAACGCTAACATCTTTTTCAACTAACACGTTGAGATCAACCAAAGATACATTGATAGTTGGAACACGAATTGAAATACCGTCCAACTTTCCTTTCAATTCCGGCAACACCAAGCCAACTGCTTTTGCAGCGCCAGTAGTTGTTGGAATCATTGACTGAGTTGCAGAGCGTGCACGATAAATATCTTTGTGGAATACATCCGCCAATACTTGATCGTTAGTGTATGAGTGAATTGTTGTCATAGATCCTTGAACAATACCAAATTTATCATTCAACACTTTTACAATGGGTGCTAAACAGTTAGTTGTGCAAGATGCGTTAGAAATGACGGTATCCGTTGCTTTCAATACATTATGATTTACACCATAAACAACAGTCGCATCTACATCAGTTCCAGGAGCAGAAATGATTACTTTTTTTGCGCCGGCAGTTATATGCGCAGCAGCTTTGTCCTTGGTAGTAAAAATACCGGTGCACTCGTAAACAACATCAACACCCAGTTCGGCCCAAGGTAATTTAGAAGGGTCGCGTTCGGAGGTGATGCGGATAGCGTCGCCATTAACAATCATATTATTACCTTCAACTCTTACAGTACCGCTGAATGCACCATGAGTTGAATCATATTTTGTTAAATGTGCATTTAAATTTACATCGCCTAAATCGTTGATACCAACAATTTGAATTTGATTGCGTTTGCCTGATTCATACAATGCACGCAGTGTATTACGACCGATACGACCATAACCGTTAATTGCTACTTTAATCATTACTTGCTCCTCTAATTTTCCAAAAGGGGTCAGAGCCCTTTAAAAGTGTTCTTGTTCAATTACCAATTACTTAGGTATTTAAAGGGCTCTGACCCCTTTTGGAAAATTATAAACTTGCCGCTTCTTTTGCCAGCCGTTCAATTTCATCCCAGCGACCAGCCTTCATTAATTCTTTTGGTGCCATCCAGGTTCCACCCACACACTTCACATTGGGCAATGCCAAATAAGAAGGTGCTTTTGCCAAATCAATTCCACCTGTTGGACAGAACGTAATTTGCGGCAAAGGACCACCTATTGATTTCAACATAGGCACACCACCGGCGGCCTCAGCAGGAAAGAATTTTTGATGGGTAAATCCTTCGGCGAGTAAATACATAGCTTCAGTTGGTGTCGCCACACCAGCCAAAAGTGGTACTGAACTATAGACAGCCTTTGCCGCTTCTATCAAGGCGGGTGTTGTACCAGGACTGACTAAAAAACGAGAACCTGCTTTGATTGCAGCGTCCAAATCTTTGGGGGTAATTACTGTACCTGCACCTATAACTGCGTCCTCAGGTAAAGCTTCAACCATTGCAGTAATTGCATCTAATGCACAGGGTGTACGCAAGGTAATTTCCAATACTTTTAATCCACCGTTATACAACGCTTTAGCTAAAGGTACAGCGTCTTCAATACGCTCTACTACCATGACTGGTACTACAGGAACAATTCTTACAATTTGATCGATTGTTAATTTCACGCCGATTTCCTCTTCAAAAAATTCTCACAATAGGTAGCCCTTATCAAGGAGCCCAATAGACCAGCACAGGTACTTGTTCCTGTTGCAATACCGCCCGGATTGGCATGGCCTTCACATCAGTTCCACTTTGAGCTGCGCGCAATACGGCTAACTTTTCTTCGCCGGTAATTAATAGCACCAATAATTTGGATTTTAATAATCCCGCTAAAGTTAATGTCATACGTTCAGTAATTGCGCCTGTCACTTCACTTTGAATTGCAATGATGGCTGCACATAACTGATTGGATTCAGGATTGATTGCTTCTGCCAAGCCGGGCGCATTTGGAAAGAGTGATGCTGTGTGCCCATCCGATCCCATACCTAAAATGGTGACATCAAAAGGTTGAGCTAATTGTTGATAAACCGCCTCACAATCTTCCAAACCTATAGCTGCAGTAACGGCTTCGTTTTTCATCCCAACCAAATGCGCTGCTTCTGCTTTATTTTGTTTAAGATGTTTAACAATAAAAGCTTCGTTACTTTTGTCGTGATCAAAATCAACCCAACGTTCATCAACCAATGCAACGTAAATAGAGTCCCAGGGTAAATCAGATTGGCTTAGGGATTTGTATAATGGTTCTGGTGTACTGCCACCTGAAACCATAAAAGTCGCTTCTCCGTTTTCGTCAACGGCTGTTCGTAAAGCGTTTTCACATTCCTGCTGCAGAGCTGAAACCATTGCAGCTCTGCTGTCAAATAAACGTTCGATCACCATTCTTGTTCGGCTCCCGACAGCACTTCGTCAATCGAGAACCAGCGACGGCGATCGCTCGCCATTAGTTGTGCCGATGCCTGTGGTCCCCAACTACCCGCCATATATCCTTGCGGTTTATTTTCAGGGCGTTGCCAAGCTTCAATAATAGGATCAATCCAGGCCCAAGCTGCATCAACCTCTGCACGATGTATAAATAAACTGGCATCACCCGCGGCAGCGTCCAACATCAAACGTTTGTACGCATCAGAACTGAAATCTTTATAGGTATCTGCGAAATTTAAATTCAAAGAGACTGGGCGCAAATGCGTTTCATGTTTTTCCAAATCTTTAGATACCAGAATAATTTTGATGCTTTCTTCTGGCTGCAAACGAATCACCAAACGATTCGGTGTTGCGTGCCCGGCTGACTCAGGATACACACGATGTGCGAGATCTTTGTATTGAATAACAATTTCTGCAAAACGTTGCTTCATACGTTTGCCCGTGCGCAAATAAAACGGCACGTTGGCCCAACGAGAACTGTCAATATAAGCGCGAATAGCGACAAAAGTTTCAGTATTACTGGGCTTGCCTAATTCATCCAAATAACCGGGAACCAATTTACCGTCTAATTCACCTGCTACATATTGTCCACGCACTGCATTGTACTTCACAGTATTTCCCGTTAGGGGGCGAAGACATTCTAATACTTTTAATTTTTCAGCACGAATACGATCAGCTGTCATTTTATTTGGCGACTCCATAGCCACCAAACACAACAATTGTAAAATATGATTTTGCACCATGTCGCGTAGCGCACCTGCAGTGTCATAAAAACCGGCCCGACTTTCGAGACCAACAGTTTCTGAAATGGTAATTTGTACATGATCGATGGATTTTGCATCCCACAAATGCTCAAACATACCGTTGGCAAAACGTAGCGCCAACAAATTCAATACTGTTTCTTTACCTAAATAATGATCGATACGGAAAATAGCTTCTTCTTTAAAATATTCAGCGATTTGGCTGTTTATTTCTTCCGCTGTTTTAGCGTCGTAGCCCAAAGGTTTCTCAACCACCACACGCGATTGTTCGGTAATTAAACCCGACTCATGTAAATTCTTGCAGCAAATACTAAAGACAGAAGGTGGCGTTGAGAGATAAAACACCCTTTGTTTATTTTTTCCATCATTCATAAATTGTGTGAGTGAATCCCAATACTCATCTCTAGTTGCAATATCAAGAAACACAGGAAAAAGTTGTTCTGCAAACGCATCCCATTTTGCTGCAACAAACTCATCTGTATTTAAATATTTGGCTGCTGCTTCACGGACTTTATCTTTGTATTCACTTACCATTTGAGTATTGCGACAGGTGGGAATAATACGCGCGTCTTTAGGCAAAGAACCTTCGCAATGTGCGCGATACAATCCTGGAATTAATTTGCGTAAGGCTAGATCGCCAGCACCACCAAAAATGACAAAATCAAACGCTTCGAGCATAAGTATTTATCCAAATCAAAACTGACAAATCGGTTGCCAGCTAATCAAACGAAAATAAAAACCCCGAAGACACTTCGGGGTTTTAACCAAATTACCAGTTAAATACCGTTGCCCCTTCCTCGGCTTTTCCAACCGCATTCCGGAAAGGCGCAAATAATTCTCGCCCCATCCCTGATTGTATGCTGGTTAAATCAGTGGTCGCTTGTTGTCGGCTTTGCAATTCAGCCTCGCTGACTAACAATTCCAACTGACCCGTTTCAGCATCCAAAGAAATCATATCGCCGTTTTGGACCAAGCCAATAGGGCCATTGTCCAAGGCTTCTGGTGTGATATGTATCGCGGCCGGAATCTTACCAGAGGCGCCTGACATTCGGCCATCAGTTACTAAAGCAACTTTAAAACCACGATCCTGTAAAACCCCCAAGGGAGGTGTCAATTTATGCAATTCAGGCATACCACAGGCTTTAGGACCCTGGAAACGGACTACCGCGACAAAATCTTTTTCAAGCTCACCGCGTTTGAACGCCTCCTGTAATTCAGCTTGACTTTGAAACACTATAGCGGGCGCAGTAATTTTACGTTGCTCAGGTTTTACAGCTGAAATTTTGATGACTGAGCGTCCCAAATTTCCTTTGAGTAAACGCAGCCCACCTTCGGCACTAAAAGGCTTGCTAACTGGTCGCAATACTGAATCATCCAAACTGACTGAAACGGCTTCACGCCATTCAATCTCGCCATTATTCAGGAATGGCTCTTTTACATAAGCGGCCAAGCCATCGCCCATAATGGTTTTCACATCTTCATGTAACAATCCAGCTTTACGTAATTCACGGAAGAGGAAGCCCATACCACCGACAGCCTGAAAACGATTCACATCGGCCAATCCATTAGGATAAATACGGCAGAGCAAAGGCACTATGTCGGAGATGTCAGATAAATCTTGCCAATCGACTATTACGCCAGCGGCTCGTGCAATCGCCACTATGTGCATTGCGTGGTTAGTTGAACCTCCAGTCGCCATAAGCCCGACAATGCCATTCACAATGGATTTTTCGGTGACTATTTCAGACAGGGTAATAGGAGTTTCGCGGGTGATTTTCGCTAACTGATGTACCGACGCACGCGTCAATGCGTCACGCATTCCCGTGTAGGGATTGATAAATGTACTGCCGGGGAGATGCATCCCCATGATTTCCATCAACATTTGATTGGTATTGGCAGTACCGTAGAAAGTACAGGTACCTGCGCTGTGATAAGACGCACTTTCCGCTGCCAGCAATTCTTTACGGCCTACTTTGCCTTCGGCATAAAGTTGGCGTGCCTTGGCTTTTTCATCATTCGGTAGACCTGGAGTCATTGGGCCTGCCGGGATAAATATCGTAGGTAATTGACCGAAGGATAAAGCACCCATCATCAATCCAGGAACGATTTTGTCACAAACACCCAAACAAATCGTAGCGTCAAACATATCATGAGACAGTGCAATCGCTGTGCTCATGGCGATGACATCACGGCTGAATAAGGACAAATCCATGCCAGCAAAACCTTGAGTCACACCATCACACATGGCCGGTACGCCACCTGCCATCTGTGCTGTCATACCCTTTTCTTTGGCGGCCTGCTTAATAGGTTCCAAGTATTCGCCGTAGGGCACATGCGCAGAGAGCATCTCATTGTAAGCAGAAACCACCCCCAGATTGGCTGACTGCCCTTCTGCCAACGCCAGCTTGTCGTCGGCATTACACGCTGCAAAACCATGCGCAAGATTAGCGCAACCCAAATGATGTCGTGCCGGCCCTTGATTTCGATATTGGCCGATCTTCTCAAGATAAGCAGCTCGCTTGTCACGACTTTTTGCGATGATGCGCTCAGTAATGGTCTGCAATTGCGAATTGGGGCTTATAAAATCACTCATTGAATTACCACTTGTTTGGTTTGACCGAAATTTACTGAATCTGAGTCTTATGACTTCTTTTTTGCTTGCTGGTAGTAGGCTATTAACCCAAGTGTTGAAGCGTCGTGTGCTGGATTGGCATCTTTATTCAGATCCAATTCTGGCTGAATTCCAGCGGCTAGCACCTTACCTAACTCCACACCCCACTGATCAAAGGAATGAATTCGCCAAATGATACCCTGAACGAAGATTTTATGCTCGTAGAGCGCAATCAAACTGCCCAAACTTCTAGCACCGACCTTCTGCAACAAAATACTATTGGTAGGACGATTACCTCGATGAACTTTGTGCTCCACAATCTCTTCAATTCGAGCAGGTGTAATTCCCTTAGCTGTTAATTCTTTACGGATCTGATCAGCATCAATTCCCATCATCAAAGCTTGTGTCTGTGCGAAATAATTTGCCATTAATGCATCGTGATGTGCGGGAACATTCTCAGTTGGCTCTACCGACCCAATAAAATCGGCAGGAATAATATCTGTTCCTTGATGCAACATTTGATAAAACGCATGCTGACCATTAATCCCAACCTCACCCCACACCAGCGGTACAGTACCAAAACCAACCTTTTCACCGGACCAGTCAACCGATTTACCGTTACTTTCCATTTCAGCTTGTTGCATATAAGCCGGCAAGCGATGTAAACATTGATCATAGGGAAGCAATGCCTGTGCCGGGTAATTCAAAAAGTTACGATTCCAAATACCTATCAAAGCCAAAAGTACCGGAGCATTGTTTTCCAAAGGTGCAGCGCAGAAGTGCTGATCCATTTCATAAGCACCCTCGAGCAACTCAATAAACTGATCAAAACCCAGGTCGATAACAATGGGTAAACCAATCGCAGACCACAATGAAAAACGCCCGCCAACCCAATCCCACATATCAAAAATATTTTCTTCAGCTATACCAAACTCCATCACCAATTTACGATTGGTTGAAACTGCGACAAAGTGTTTGGCAATTGCAGACTTATTATTCGCCGCAGCCATAAACCAACTCTCAGCTGTACGCGCATTTGTCATGGTTTCCTGAGTCGTAAAGGTTTTGGAAGCTATAACAAATAAAGTTGTTTCCGGATTTAATTTACTGAGGACATCCGCAATTTGTACGCCGTCGATATTGGACACAAAGTGCATGACAAAGCGTTTATCGCTGTAGGCTTTTAAAGCTTCGCAAGCCATCAAAGGCCCCAAATTTGAACCACCAATACCAATACTAACAACATCAGTTATGGTTTTACCGCTAAAGCCTTTCCAGTCACCAGAACGTAATTTTTGCTCAAGCAAACGCATACGCTCCAATTCGGCATTTATAGCCGGGCGAACGTCCTGACCATCAATCATTATCGGCTTGGACGATCGATCACGAAGTGCAACGTGCATAACCGCGCGATCTTCTGTGGCGTTGATGTGCTCACCGCCAAACATTTTTGCTCGCCAAGACTCAATATTCGCTTCTTTTGCCAGCGCCAGAAGATTATTGAGAACATCAGACGTAAAAAGATTTTTAGAGAAATCGAGAAGTAAATGGGGAGCTTGAACAGAAAAGGCGGAAAATCGGGACTTATCATTAGCAAACAGTTGTTTCATATGTTGTTTGCGCATGAATTCAGCTTGTGTAATCAATTTGCCATAGTGTGTTAATTGATCAAAACGCACAAATGTCTGCATAGAATCTCTCTCTAAGTGTTTTTACTTTTTTCAGTCCGCAGTTAACGGTTCATTTTGCTTGGTTGATTCTTTTGGCTTTTGTGATGCATCATCCTAACCGAACACAAAAACATGCACTAATCATCCTAGTAATTTGCGAGTTAAGCTGAGGTAAGTTTTTCACTCAGACACAAATCAATGGGGGCATCTAATAGTCATTAGCGTAAAAAGGTCGCTATGATAGGCAGAGCCGATTTTAGTGTCAACGAAACTCCTGCTGGAAGAACACCAATTCATGAAGCATCTTAACAAAATTCCCCTTGGCATTATTGAAGGATTTTTTGGTCGCAGCTGGAGCAATGAATCTCGTGAGAATTATGCTAGCTTTCTTGCACAACATCAGTTCGATTTTTACATTTACGCACCAAAAGACGACACTAATTTACGGAGAAAATGGCAAGAAGATTGGCCAAGGGATATTAAAATTCAACTAGGGAAAATACGTCAGGTTTATGCAGAAAAGCAGATTGAATTTGGCGTAGGTTTAAGCCCACTGGAAATCTGGCGAGACAATCAAGATACATCCTTCTCACTTTTCAAAAAACGAATCGCACAGATAAATGATCTGACACCCGATATTCTCTGCATTTTATTTGATGATATGCGTGGTGATTTACCAGAACTGGCCAAAATACAAATTGAACTGGCACATATAGCGGCCGATATAAGTCATGCCGAGAAAATAATCTTTTGTCCAAGCTATTATTCGACCGATCCGGTATTGGAAAAAGTCTTTGGAAAAATACCTGAGAATTACTGGAAAGATTTAGGACAAAAACTTGACTCTTCTATTGATATTTTTTGGACAGGTGAAAAAGTCTGCTCCAACTCCTACTCATCGACACACTTGCAGTGGATTGAATCCCAATTTAATCGCAAAGTATTTTTGTGGGATAACTATCCCGTAAACGACGGCGCTATTAAATCGCAAAGATTGCATCTACTGCCCGCCCCACTATCTCATCAGAGTTTGAGTGATAGACTTAATGGACATGCCGCCAATCCCATGAATCAGGCTGCCCTTTCACAAATTCCTTTATTGAGTCTAGCTAGGGCTTATCACAATCATGCGCAATTAGACACAGAAAAAATATTCTTTGAAATTGCCGGCACAAAACTTGGTCAAGAATTGCTCAATGATGCTGATTTTTTTCAAACAGAAGGATTAAAAAATTTAGATGTCACACGAAAGCGAGAATATATCGCTCGCTATCAAAAATTCTCTGAAAACCCCTTAGCCATTGAAGTGATTGAATGGTTAAACGGAAAGTATACTTTCGATCCAGCTTGTTTAACCGAATAAGATGACAAGTGCATACAATTGGCTAGACTGAAGACTAGAATATTTAAAAATTACCTATTCTTGACACCGCTCCTTGTTAAAGATGCTAGCGCAAGTAGGAAATCCTAAAAAAATGGAAAAACTTATGTCAAATAACCAAACCTATGAAACCATCGACGCATTAATTTCCCCGATGGAACAATTGAATATTTTATCCAAACTTGAAGTCGCAAAATTACTGGATAGCAGTCAAAGTGGCTTATACAAAATTTTTCGCAACTGTTCGTTAGCCGTTCTAAATACCGGAAGTGATACCGACGACGGAAAAGAGTTATTGGAACGCTATAAGGACTTTAATGTCAGTATTATTCAGCAAGAGCGAGGCATTAAATTAGCGCTAAAAAATGCGCCGATCAATGCCTTTGTTGATGATCGAATGATCAAAGGCATTAGCGAACATCTCTTCACTGTTTTACGTGATGTGATTTACACCAACGATGAAATTTACGGTAAAAATCGATTTGATCTTAACTCCACCGAAGGTATCACCGACGCTGTATTTCATATGTTACGCAATGCCAATTTGTTGCAGCCAGGATTGGATCCGAATTTAGTAGTTTGTTGGGGCGGGCATTCGATCAGTCGTCACGAATACGACTATACCAAGGAAGTCGGCTATGCCTTGGGTTTGCGCGGTTTGGATACCTGTACAGGCTGTGGACCAGGTGCGATGAAAGGCCCAATGAAGGGCGCAACTATCGGTCATGCAAAACAACGTATTACTAACGGTCGTTATATCGGTATCACCGAACCAGGAATTATTGCTGCAGAAGCACCGAATCCTATAGTCAATAAACTTGTAATCATGCCGGATATCGAAAAAAGATTGGAAGCTTTTGTGCGCTTAGGCCATGGAATTATTGTATTCCCGGGTGGTGCAGGTACTACCGAAGAAATTTTATATATCTTGGGTATACTGCTACATCCGGGAAATAAAGATATTCCTTTCCCATTAATATTTACCGGTCCTGAAAACTCCAAAGAGTATTTTGAACATATTGATGAATTTATTGGTAAAACATTAGGTACAGAGGCGCAGTCACTCTACAAAATTATTGTAAATGACCCTGGCGCAGTCGCCAACGAAATGAAAATCGGCATTCAAAAAGTGCGGGAATTCCGCAAATATATTTCAGATGCCTATTACTTTAATTGGCATTTAAAAATAGATCGAGAATTACAAATGCCTTTCATTCCAACCCACGAAAACATGCGTAATCTTGAACTCCAAAAAAATCAACCACGCAATCAGCTAGCTGCCAATTTACGGCGCGCATTTTCAGGAATTGTTGCAGGTAATGTAAAAGAAGATGGCATACGCGCCATCGAAGAATTTGGCCATTTCGAATTACATGGAGACCCGGAAATTATGTACCCGGTCGATGAGCTACTAAGTTCATTTGCAAAACAACATCGCATGAAATTACCAGGCAGGAATTATTCACCTTGCTATAAGGTGGTGAAGTAGTTTTCTTCTCACCTCTTCGGTGAAGGTTATCAATTCCTCTTCGGAGGAATTGGCTCCTCACTTTTTAATTATGTTAAGATAATTTCTTCTCTTCCCGTCTTCTCTGAAAAAACACACTCAATTGATGTTGGCATTCTTGTGCAAGCACACCGCTAGCCACATCTATTTTGTGATTAAAATAATCTGCCGACAATAATTGTGAACGACTCACTACAGCACCCGACTTGGGCTCAGCCGTAGCGAAGACTAATCGTTGAATACGCGCATGAATTAAAGCGCCCACACACATAGTACATGGCTCAAGCGTGACGTAAAGGCTGGAACCGACCAAACGATAATTGTTAATTTTTTTTGCAGCATCGCGCAATGCAACAATTTCAGCATGCGCGGTGGGGTCATTCGCGGTAATGGGTTGGTTAAATCCTTCACCGATAATTTCATCATTCACCACAATCACAGCACCGACCGGTACTTCACCTAACGCTTCTGCTTGCGTTGCCAATTCAATGGCTCTTCGCATCCAGAATTCATCTTGCTTAGATTGATTCACAACGAAGGTCCTTTGAAATTTTTCGCATCAACCAAACTGATTTCTTTTTCAAACGCAAATCGCGGTTGGATTTTTCCGTCAATATCGACAGTTTCCATAAACATATCCAAAGGACGCACCCACCAGGAAAAATCATCATACAAACATTGATATACCGCCAATGCTTGACGCGTTTCTGAATGGTGTGCGATTTGAAACAGGAAATAATATTTACCTTTGTAGTGGCGATATAAACCGGGTTTTGGATTCATTAAATCACCCGCCCCTCTTTCAACTTCCCAATATCCTCATCCGACAAATACAAAATATTTTTCAATACTTCTTCTGTGTGACTACCTATATCCCCTCCTGGCCAATCTGTTCTTCCCGGGGTTTCGGATAATTTCGGAAGTATCGCGGGAATTTTCAAAGGTTTACCATTTATCTCTACTTGCTCGAACATTCCACGATCATTAAAATGTGGATCTTCAAACATGTCTTGCACATTGTAAATAGGGCCTCCAGGCACTTTAGCTTTATCCAGCAATTGCAGAATTTCTTCAGAGTCCTGACTCATACACCAGGCTGCAATGACGTTATCAATTTCCAATTCGTGAATCACGCGTCCTGCGTTATTTGCCATACGTGAGTCATTTGCCATTTCAGGATGACCCGCAGTTTGCATCAAGCGTTGAAATATTGAATCGCCATTGCCACCAATCACCACATACTTTCCATTTTTACAGCGATAAGTATTGGTTGGAACAATTCCTGTAACAGTAGTACCCGATGGCTGCCGAATCACACCTGCACCGGAGAATTCCGGTATCACGGCTTCCATTAAATTAAACATGGATTCGTACAAAGCAACATCAACAACTTGTCCATTCTCTTGTGGATCTTTTTGCCGTTGAATTAATGCCAATGCAATACCTAAAGCAGCGTGAATACCGGAAATAGTGTCACCAATACTTAAATTGGGTCTAACAGGCGCTTGATCGGGAAATCCATTGACATAGCGAAAACCACTCATGCCTTCACATACAGATGCAAAGCCAGGTTTCTTCGCATAAGGACCGGTTTGGCCGTATCCGGAAATGCGCGCATAGATAATTTGTGGATTGGATTCTTTGAAATCTTCCGGCCCTAAATTCCATGACTCCATCACGCCAGGGCGAAAGTTTTCAATCACAACATCTGCCGTATCAATCAATGTTTTAGCAATCAATTGTGCTTCTAACTTTTTTAGATCGAGCGTAATACTTTTTTTATTGCGACCGATACTACGCCACCAATGTGAAGTCCCATTTTCTAAAACTCGCCATCCGCGAATAGGGTCACCTTCTGGTGGTTCGATCTTAATCACTTCAGCACCGAAGTAAGCGAGAATACAACCGGCAAAAGGACCAGCTAATAATTGGCCAACTTCGATTACGCGAATGCCGTCTAATGGGCGTGATGAATTATTTGTCATTGGATTATATTTATTCAACAGGAATTTAAATCCCCACTACCCCCTTTTCAAAGTGGGGAACGACTCCCTTTTTGATAAAGCAGGGAGTAAAGTCCCTCCCCCTTGCGAAGGGGGAGGTTAGGAGGGGGTGAATTTTTAAAGCACCAACACTATCTTCCCAACATGTAAATTCGATTCCATACGTTGATGAGCCTTTACTACATCAGCGAATGGAAAAACCGAATCAATTACAGGTTTAATTTTTTCCTGATTCAACAATGGCCAAACTTGTTGCAACAAATCGTCAGCAATTTTTGCTTTGGTAGTGGCAGACTGTGAGCGCAATGTTGAACCAGTCAACACTAATCTTTTTAGCATTAATGGCATAAGATCAAGAAGAACTTTACTGCCGGTTAAAAATGCAATATTGATAATTCGTCCGTCCATAGAGGCAACAGAAAAATTCTTTTGGATATTGTCACCACCGATTGAATCCAAAATAAAATTTATTCCCTGACCATGCGTTTTTTGTTTTAATACTGAAACAAAATCTTCCTGTGTATAACAAATAGCTTCTGCACCTAATTCTGAAATGGCTGCGCATTTTTCGGGTGTAGAGGCTGTTGCATACACTTTTGCACCAATGGCTGTCGCTAACTGTATAGCAGTAGTACCAATACCACTTGCACCACTATGAATTAATAATGTTTTACCAGCGGATAGTTTTGTGCGCTGAAACAAGTTGTGCCAAACAGTAAAAAAAGTTTCTGGAAGCGCAGCAGCTTGCTCATAAGTATAATTTTTCGGCATTGGAATACACTGCGCCTGTGGGGCGACCACATATTCCGCGTAACCTCCACCATTGACTAACGCACATACATTGTCGCCAACTTGTAAATTTCTTGCTTGTTTACCACAAACCACCACCTCTCCGGCAACTTCCAATCCTAAAATCGGTGAGGCGTCAGCAGGAGAAGGATAAACACCTTGTCGCTGCAAAATATCAGGCCGATTAACACCTGCAGCATAAACTCGAATCAATACCTCATCTTCTTTAGGGACTGGAATTTCCGTTTCTGCTAAAACCAAATTCTCAGCATCACCCGGTTTTTCAACATTAATATATTTCATCATGACTCCAATCTCTCATCATGGCTGGAAAGGATCAAGGTTCTAAACGCTGAATCCTCCAGTGCCCATCAGTTTGCAAATTATATTGAAAACGATCATGCAACCTATGAGCACCACCTTGCCAAAACTCAATCTGATGTGGTTTAACTCTGTAACCACCCCAAAAATCTGGTAAAGGAATCTCACCTTTGGAAAATTTATTTTTCATGGCTTCAAATTGTTTCATCAAGAGTTCCCGCGATGCAATGGGATGACTTTGTTGCGACGCCCAAGCGCCTAATTGACTTTCACGTGGGCGTGATACGAAATATTTCAACACATCGGCAGAAGATAAAGGTTCGACCAGACCGCAAATTTTGACTTGTCGCTCCAAAAAATACCATGGGAAATGTAAACTGATTTTAGGATTTTGCGCCAACTCTTGCGCTTTGCGACTGCGTAAATTGGTATAAAACACAAAACCATTTTGATCAAGATGCTTTAACAGCACAATGCGTTGAGATGGCTGCCCACTAGTATCCACAGTAGCCACAGTCATGGCATTGGGATCGGGAATACCCGACTTAATGGTTTGATCCATCCAACGGCCAAATTGCACTAAAGGATCATCGTCAAGATCCTGACGATCCAAACCTGCTTGAGTGTATTCCCGCCGAAAGTCTTCCAGTTTTAATTCCATCCGCACCCCCTAAATCGGTTAGGTCTGCATACTACTAACTGAGCCAACAAAAACCAATCTATGCGATCTCCTTCACTATATCTAAACTTCACAAAAAGTTATTTCCCCTGAAGGCATTGAGACAGGTAAACTGCGGCCAAAGAAATCATCAAACTTAGCATTAGGTATTTACACCAAGGTTTTTATGAAATCATCACAGGCCGTTTGTGGGCTTATATTGGCCGGAGGCCAAGCGCGACGCATGGGCGGAGGGGACAAGTGCCTGCTTCCACTGGCTGGAAAATCACTACTACAACGTACTATTGAGCGCGCACAACCACAGGTAGACCATCTCCTATTAAATGCTAACGGTAATAGCTTGCGTTTTGCACGCAGCAAACTACCTGTAGTAGCCGATTTGTTTGAAGATTTTAAAGGACCGTTAGCAGGCATACATACAGGACTGAGCTGGATGAGAGACGCCAACCCCGACCACGAATGGTTGGCAAGCTTCGCTTCGGACAGCCCTTTTTTTCCAACCGATTTAGTGTCTCAGTTAATGCAAGCCGCACATAAAAATTCTGCGCAAATTGCAGTTGCGGAATCTAAAAATCAAATGCACCCCACCTTTGCAATTTGGCATGCATCTTTGTTAGATAAAATTGAAAGTGCATTATCTTTGGAAACTATTCCCAGTATGCAATCCTGGATAGAAACTCAAAAAATGGTACGTGTTGAATTTGCATCAACTGACTATGATCCATTTTTTAATATTAATTCACCGCAAGATTTATACACGGCAGAAAATATAGCCTCCATTATTGCAAAAGCATAAACAGCGAAAGGACAAAAATGTTACGCCTCATCTTGGTTATTCAATTCTATTGCACGATTGCACTTTACACTTACCTAGGCTTAACCCCCCATCCAGAAGCAATAGTAGGAAATTTTAACGATTTAGTATTGCATTTTATCGGCTATTTTATTGCTGCATTTTCTATCAGCTTGGCACGCCCTAAATGGCCCTGGTGGCAAAAAGCTATCTTCTTGATTGTCTATTCAATTGCAATAGAAATTGCGCAGCACTTTAACCCACCCAGAACATTTAGCCTGCACGACATAGCGGCAAACTCTACAGGTGTTTTAACAGGCTTGGCTGTCGTTTGGCTTCTGCGAATAAAACTTCCGTTGTTTAGAAAGCTCATACCGTCTTAATTCAGATGAAGTCACTCATTCGCATTCTACATTTATCTATACTCATTTGTAGCTTCGCTTTTGCTGACAACATATCACAGGGGAAAAATCTCAGTTTCTGCAAGCAGCTCTAGCGCAAACTCACCAAGGCATTATCTATAATCCTGGCTACTTCAAAATTGATTATCCGAATGGTGACATACCTGCCCAATAGGGCGTATGTACTGGCGAGCGTTATTTAATAGTTCACAATATTGGCGCAGGCCCGCAAATGGAAGATGTTTTATTTGCCTATCCTATTTCGGGGCATTATCGATTTGGTTTGGATTAGTATTTTTTAGCCCTATCAAAAACAAAGTTTTGGGTCTTAAATTTTTCGACGCATATTCGAAAACAGCGTTAGCTCCCATGGTCGCATCGCCAATAATAACCCTGCATGAATACGTTTATCCAAAGGCAGCTTGGCATCCTGATGATTTAAATCTGCTGCGTCTTTGGTTAGTTGATTCAATTTTGCGATCAGAATTGCTAATGAGGCTTCAGAGTAACTGCCACGTAAATAGAAGCGAAAACTATTTTGCTCTGTAAAATCAGCTTGCATAAATTCTGTCACGACTTTTGTTGACATAAATTTCTCTAAAGGCCCATTCGGGATCCAGCGGAAATCTTGCGCCACTAATAACTTGTATTTATTCCCCGGTAATAGTTGCAGCATCTTTAATTTATCCAGCCGCGCGAAAAAGCGTATAGCTTCGTGTTCAGATAGATCAAATTGAGTGATAATTTCTTGAAACGTCCAACCATCACGGGCGCAAACAGCAACCAATAATAATTTAGGATCGCGCATTAACTCTTCTTCTTGTTCCTCAGTTAACTGTGAAATTTTTTGTTCTTTTTGCGAAGTTAAAACAAACAGATCTGTCAATGATATTCCCAGAATTTGACAAATTTCATCAAGTCTATCCAAGGTAAAACTTTGCGTTGAAAAAATTCGCTTGATATTCGCTTCACTTAAATCCAGTGAATCCGCTAACTGCTTGTAAGTCACATTTTTAGTTTTAAGCAATTGCTTCAAAGTTTCACATACGGCTGTTATTTGGGTCACAGTATCGAGTTCCTATACTAGTATCAGACTTGGCTAAACTAAAAACGAAAAAATTTACACTAGTTTCCTTCTAATTCATAGTGTGACGATTTTATTCTTAGTGCGACGATTTTATTCTTAGTGCATTAGGAACGGGATGAACAAATTTCCAGCCCAGTCAAAATTACTGGCAAGATAAAAAAAGGGCAGACGCATGGCCTGCCCTTCAAAGCTCCTCTCAAAATAATCAACCCGTATTACGCATACCCGCTGCAATACCTGCCATAGTCACTTTTAACGCACGCTCAAGGTCCGGACTGATGGTGTCAGCCGAACGATGACGCTTCAGCAATTCAGCTTGTAAATAATTTAATGGGTCTATGTAAGGTTTACGCACCGCCAGCGACTGCCGAAGAATAGGTTCATCCTGCAACAAGACTTCTTGATTTTTTAGTTGATTGATTAATTTTTCAAGAATTACCAAGTCACCTCGCAAGGCTTCACCCAATCCACGAATTTCAACCGGGACTAATTGTTGTTCGTAGTATGCGCAAATAGTGCCATCTGCTTTACCTATCACCATTTCCAATAAATCCAAAAAGCTGGAAAAGAAAGGCCAGCTTTGGACCATATCTCGCAACAATTCATTTTCGTTTTTAATGCCATATTCCAGAGCCTGACGCGTACCCAACCAAGCAGGTAAATTCAATCTTACTTGCGTCCAGGCAAACACCCAGGGAATTGCGCGTAAACTTTCAACACCACCCGTGCTTTTACGTTTTGCAGGTCGACTTCCCAAAGCCAATAAATTTAATTCGTGCTCTGGCGTTAAGCTACGAAAATACTCTACAAAGTCTTTGTGACCACGAACAACCGAGCGGTAACCTTCAAGACTGGCATATGCCATACGTTCAATTAAATCACGCCATTCAGGTTTAGGGGCAGCATGAGGGGATAATGTCGCTCGCAATGTAGCTGTAATGTAAGAAGATAAACTGCTGAAGGCTACGCGCGGCAAAGCAAATTTATAGCGAATCATTTCACCTTGTTCGGTAACGCGAATACGACCTCTGATTGAACCTGGCGGTTGTGAAGCCATAGCTTTTTCAACTGGACCACCACCTCGGCCTACTGTACCGCCACGGCCATGGAAAAGAACCAGCGACACACCATACTTGTCTGCCAATGCAACCAGTTTTTCTTGTGCTTTGTATTGCGCCCAGGTCGCCGCAAATTTACCCGCGTCTTTTGCAGAATCGGAATATCCAATCATGACTGTTTGTTGTTGCGCACTGTATTGTTTGTACCAATCCAAATTCCACAAACGATCCATTACCACTGGCGCGCGGTCCAAATCATCAAGAGTCTCAAATAATGGCACTATCGGCATATTCCAGGTAATGCCACATTCTTTTAATAAGAGCGCCACAGCCAAAACATCCGAAGGCTGTTGTGCCATGGAGATAACATAGTGCGACAAAATTTCACGCGGCTCTTTGGCAATAGTGCGGCAAGTTGCCAGGACTTCAGCCGTATCGTCACTAACCGGCCAGTTAGCTGGCATCAGTGGACGCTTACTGGCTAACTGTTCCAGCAAGAAAGCCTGACGTTCTTCCTCGGACCATGAACGATAGTCACCAAGATCCAGATATTTCACTAATTCTTCAATTGCCAACACATGACGCTCGCCGTCCTGACGCACATCCAAAGGCACCAGATTAATACCAAAACAATGAATGCGCCGAATGGTGTCGACTAAGGGGCCGTTAGCAATATGTGGCAAATCGACTTCCAATAACGATCTATGGCAAAGCAACAAGGGCTCTAGCAGATCTTCGCGACTGGTAATTAAATCTGCCGGCATTTCCGTCACGAGATTTTGTAATTTTGCTTCGGCCCAAGCTAAAGTACTTTGGATACGCTTGCGCAAATCAAACATTACGTCGCGATAAGGGGTTTTACTGTCTGGATATCGAGCCTTTAGTTCCTCACTGGCCTCACTCATACTTAAATCACCACCAAGGCCGTGAACATCTCGTGAATAAAGCTCTGCTGCCATCCAACGACCCAGCAACAATACTTCGCGGGTAATTTTGTGAGTGACGTTAGGGTTGCCATCACGGTCACCGCCCATCCACGAATAGAATTTAATTGGACGTATATCTATAGGTAATTTGATATCCAGATGACGTGTACAAAGCCGATCAAAATGGCGAATAAAGTCCGGAACAGCCTGCCACAAACTATTTTCAATTACCGCGAATCCCCACTTGGCTTCATCAACTGCAGTAGGACGAACCGAGCGGATTTCATCAGTACTCCAGATTTCTTCCACTAATCGGTGCAACCTTCCACGCACTTTATCTTTCTCAAAGGTTAGCAAGCTACCGTTTTGTCCATCGGCAAGCGTATCTACAATTTGATCATACTTACGAATCAGTGTACGACGCGTTACTTCTGTTGGATGCGCAGTAAGCACTAACTCGATGCGTAACTGGCGGATAACATCTATCAATGCCTCTTTGGGATGCGCGGATGCACATTCCAGCAAAATAGCTTTAAGGCCATCTTCACGCTCGGATTCAGCACTTGAAAAGTATTCTTGATCAGCGATATTGGCGAGATTTAAAAACTGATTAAAAGCTCGCACAATTGGCAATATGTCTTTGTCATCCAAGGCTTCCAGCATTTCAACTAAAGGAGCTGAATCCCCGTTAGTTTCTTGATTAATTGCCTTGCCCAGCTTGCGAATATTTTCAACTTTAATAAATAACTCATCGCCTTCATGAGCCAGAATAGTTTCCCCTAACAACTCCCCCAAAAGGCGGACATTATCGCGAAGGGTATCGGGCAACATTAACATGGGGATCTCCAGCAAAATCGAAGGAACAAGGTTAGGATGAATGAACAATCAAATTCTATGCATCCAACGTACCAAAATGAGGCAGCCATTCTACGACATAGCTAAACTCATGAATAGAAAAAATGCCATCAACATTATTATCCACAAAAGCTGTGCATAAGTCTGTGTATACCAACTTGGTAAGCCGCTTTAGCAAGGGTAGCTAAAGAGCAAACCCGAAACGGCTATTTAGTAAACAACACATCTATTTTCTTGCTGATTCGCATTCGCACAACGAAATTACCGAAAGCCAACAATTGGGAACTGACAGATCACAGCAGAATACACCTAAAAATCAATTATTAGGTTTAGCCTTCTCTATGAAAGACAGGCTTATTTCTCTAGTATCCCGACTACATCATCGAAAACGGAGTAACCATGAAACTTAAGTCAGCGTTGATATTGTTGATACTAGGCACCACAGCATCTTATGGAGCAGACATCCCCACCAACCAATGTGTTGAAAAAACCATCACCCATGCTGCCATCAGCTACAGCGAATCCAGCTTATCCAGTGACAATCTTGGAAAACGCCTTCAAGATAAAAATGAAATCCTGAATAAGATTGCGAAAAAATATGAATTTCAAGAATACAAAATGCTGTCAAAGAATATTTCAATAAGCAAGGATACTAACAATTCCTATATCGTTAGCTCCTCATTTCAATTAGAGTTTCTGCAAAATTATGATCACATCAGCAAATTAACCAGCGAAGCCGGCTCTCAAAATATCAGTTTTGAAATACATACTGAATGCAAACTTTTCTAGTTTTTGCGATATTTTCAGCGAACCTGACAAATAGTTTATTTCCCTAAAAACAAATATAAATAATTTTTAGCATCGATCAACCCAAGCTTCCACCCCTCCCAATAACCTATTTGTCTATCCAATTGATAATCAACAATTAATTTATTTAAAATTAAACCCGCTAATCCAGCAATAGCAAATACCGCAATCAACAAGTTAGATTTCCCTACATATGACTCCACGAACTTAAATAGCCAAAAACCAGGAAACGCAACAATCATTACATTAAAAAAGCTAAAATATAAATTCTTTATTATTTGTAAAATCATAAATACTCCCCATCACCTTCTTTAAATAGCGTCTAAAAATACTATAATTGATAATACTGCATCGAAGATAAATCATGAAAACAATTTCACGGAGGGCTAGCTATATAGATTTTGTCATGTTTTGGATTAATTTTGCACAAGCCTGATAAAGTAACGGCTCTAACTCATTTACTCCAAAAATAGGTTTATGTCGAAGAATTCCCCTAAGACTAAATAGACCAGAAAAATATTGAGACCAAGGCATTTTTTCTTTTAGTTTAAAAGATCTATGTGTTTTTCCAGATTCAAGATTGTATAGCCGAGAAGCAATTTCAATTTTTGGCCTCCAAAGAATGGGGAATCCCATGCCTTCAATGTTGGCATTTATGAAGTCACCACCCTGCACGTTGAGTATTACAACCTCCAAACCTAAATCCGTTTTCTTCTCATCTTGTCGAGAATCCAAATGAGGCAAAGAAAATATACCATCCAATTTTTCGCGAATGCCAACCTCTAAGTCTTCGGATTTAAATAAACCCCACTCATCATTTTTCTTAAACTCACCTCTTGGAACAACCATTAGCTTTCCGAGATATACACGCGGCTTTTCTTTATTTAAAAATTTAGAGAACATAAAATTTGCTTTATCGGTTCAATTATTTATTAGTGGTGAAGCACAGTCTCACGTAGGGCGGGTCAAGACCCGCGTTGCACCCATGTTTGAATTACGATACGTTCATTCATTTAATTTTTTGAAAATAACTTTTTGCCGCTTGGTGCATTCACTCTGTACCGGCGGGTCTTGACCCGCCCTACGAGTGCCGCAGCTCTAATCCTGCCAAACTAAAACTCCTGCTGGCTGAAGTATTGGATTGTCTCCAATAATTAGCTTTGCATTTTTTGGCATTTCAATTTTCACCGGATCGCTACTGTAATTAATCGCAACCCAAAAACCACTGCGCCAAGTCTTAACAACTCCTTCAGGCAATGCCTCAGTGGTTAGCCCTATTGAATTGTAAAGTCTGTTAATTACATCTTTCTCAATGCGTCCATCGTCGGAATCAACTCCAATATAAGTTACCGAGCCTTTTCCTAACTTTCGGTGAGTTACTGCCGCACTACCTTTATAGAATTGATCGTTATAACTGGCCCATACATCCGTGTTTGAATTAGTTTCAAGTATATCTGCCCAATTATTCCAATTGTATTTAACGTCGTTCATTTTTACTTCAGCATTAATATCGTCCGACAACACATCAAACATTTTGATGGAAGCACCAATAAGTGGCGATATTTTTGCACCCCATTTAGTTTCAAATAATTTCCCGTTTCGATCTTTCGTGCCTGTTCTTACTGTTAATATTAAATTACCACCATTTTTCACATAGTTCGATAATTTCGAAATCAGTGCATCATCAACCAGTTGATACGCAGGTAAAAGGAGTACTTTATATTTCGATAAATCTCTTTCTTCAGTAACAAAATCAACTGGAATAGTTTGACTTATGAAAGCATCATAATATTTTTTAATGTGATTGCCGTAATTCCATTGAAATGTTTCCCTTACTTCGTTTGTATTCCATTCATTTTCTTTGTTGTACAAAATGGCCGCTTTTCGATTTTCATACTCTTTAGGCGCACTCGCAGAAGGATTGTATAGTTTACGTAACGCCTTTATTTCAGATATAAACTGGCTATATTCCAAACCACCGCGAGCAGGCGTTACACCATCGGTACCAACCATTCCATAGTGATAATGTTCGCTGCCAGACAAAGGCTGTCTGTAGCGATAGGAACAAATGAAACTTAAATCACCGGCAAAAGAATTCCATAACCAAGCTCTAACTGCACCGGGATATGGTTGGGGGTTGTATTTGCCCCAATTGACTTGGCCAGGCTGCAATTCCATTACACCTGTTATTCCTTTAATGGAGCGGTACATATCATTAGCGAATGAAATATCTCCAAAATTTCCAATTCGAAACCCCTGGCTACCTATTCCTTTTGCATATCCTGCTACCGGATACATTGTATAACTTACGAAATCGAGGTCTGCATTTCGCCATGGGTCAACAGGCTCGTGACTGCTCATAAAATTGGTAGTTACAAATTGATCTTTTTGTATAATGCTTTTAAGTATTTTGTTTTGAAAGCTGACATAGGAAGCAACTTCGTCAGCCGAGAATCTTTTATAATCCAATACAGAATGCGGATTTCCTGTGCCCGATATATGTAATGATTTATTGGGTAGTTCGATCTGGTCAAAATCTGAGTATGTCCCACTCCAAAAAGCCGTGCCCCATGCTCTATTTAAAACATTGATGGATCCATATTTCTTTTTCAACCATTTTCTAAAATTTGAAGATACCTCGAGGCCAAAATCTACGGTTCCATAATGAGAAGGTTCATTATCAATTTGCCAGCCCCATATGCGTTTATCATTGCCATATCGCTTGGCCATTTTGGTTACAATTTTTTCAGTAAGGTCCCTGTACTTTTGACTCGACCATGAGTAATGTTCCCGGGTACCATGCATGGCTTTCTGTCCATTTTCTTTTGTAAGCAATACATCAGGGTATTTTTTGGTAAGCCAAACAGGAGGAGTTGCTGTTGGGGTGCATAAAATTACTTTGAGTCCATGTTTGTTGGCCAGTTCAATTGCTTTATCCAACCATTCAAAATTATATTGACCTTCAGAAGGCTCAAGCACTGCCCAGGAAAATTCAGCAAAATGGGTAAACTCAAAGCCCATCTTAGCCATGTTTCGGAAATCCCTATCCCACTGACTCTGATCCCAAGCTTCAGGATAATAATAAACTCCAGTTTCAATTAACTTATTCTTCGCAAAATACTCCTGCGAAAAAGCAGATATCGCCATGAAAAATGAGATGATTAGTGGAATAAAGACTCTTTTCATATTTCGCCCTACTAATGTTGTTAACTTATAAATTGATAAAGGCATAATGAAACCGTATAAAAACCGGCTGATAAGAAGGTATATGAGTTTTCATTATTGCTTATTTTACAAGTTGTCTTGTGATCAACTTGAGTGATTGTCGTGTGCTAACATAATCTGGCGTTGAAGGGCATTCAAGTGAGTTGCCTCTATCCACGTAATTTTTTAATGTTATACACCATACACAATTTTTTCTATTTAAAGCAATATGCGGGTCTAGAGTAATTAACTTTTTGTGATTGACAGGACATTAGCAATTAATAAACATCACGCAAATAACGTTTATCCATATTCAGCTTGCGCATGTAGTTAGCAGTCTCGGCCTCATCGAATTTTCCGTATTTTTGGACTATATCGCGTAGTGCTTGGTCTACGTCTTTTGCCATGCGGGTAGCATCGCCGCAGATGCAAAAGTAAGCGCCCTCTTCCAGCCATTGCCAGATTTCCTGACCGCGTTCGAGCATACGGTCTTGTACGTAAATTTTTTGGGTTTGGTCGCGAGAGAAAGCCAAACTTAATTCATTTAAAACGCCATCTTTTTGGAATTGCAATATTTCGTCCTGATAATAGAAATCAGTTGCGGCGTGCTGTTCGCCGAAGAACAACCAGTTTTTACCTTGATCGCCTCTTGCCTGCCTTTCTTGTAAGAAACCCCGAAAAGGCGCGACACCGGTTCCAGGCCCAACCATAATTAACGGTAAATCACCTTTTTCAGGAACATGAAAATGTTTATTGGGTTGAATAAAAATTGGAGTGGCATCTTGCTCAGCTCTATCAGCTATAAATGTGGAACAAACACCTTTTCGATATTTTTTGCTATCGCGGAAACGCGTATACCTTACGGCGGAAACTGTTAAATGTATTTCTTTTTCAAATAGTTTTGAACTGGATGCAATTGAATATAAACGTGGCTGAATACGCTTTAAAACGGAAATCAATTCTTCTTGTGTTAAACGAACTGAGTATTCCTGAATAATATCGGCAAGCTGCCGGCCATAAAGCCATTGTTGAAACTCGGTTTTGTCGTCGGCGGTCAACCAATTTTTTAATTGTTTGTTTTTAGATTTTTCGGCAATCAATTGCAAGGCTTCATTACTGGGCTTGCAAATTTCAAAATTTTCGATCAACGCTGCATGCAAATATTTTTCATGAGTATCAACCACCAATGGTGCATCGGCATTTAAATTGAGTAATTGTTCCAGCTCATAAACGTATTCAGGGCAATTTTTTGGCCAAACGCCTAATGCATCACCGGCTTCATAATGAATCCCTGAATCACCTAAACCAAAACCAAATTGACGAACCTCTTTACTTGAACCTTCTCTACTTAATTTTTTATTGATAATCAATCTTGAAGCATATGGATTAGCTTTGGAAAATCCGGATTTACCTTCAACAATTGATCCTTGAACTACAGCATCGGATTGCTTGTTAATACCAAGATGAGAGGCCAGTTTTTCTGTTAATTGAGAAAACCAGTACTTTGCCGGTTCTTCAAAATCCACATCGCAATCAACACGATCTACCAAAGATTTCGCGCCCAAGATTTTTAAACGGGCAAAGAGCTTTTTGCCATGGCCGCAAAATTGACCGTAATTGGAATCACCTAAAGCTAACAAAGCAAATTGTAATTGGGATAGATCCGCATCTGTGTTGAGTTGGTGCCAAAAATCACCTCCATTATCCGGGGCATCACCATCGCCGAAAGTACTGGTGATAAAGACCGCAAATTTATCCTGCACTAATTTTTCAACTGAATAATCATTCATCGGTTGCACATTCACTGCCCAACCATTCGCAGATAATTGCTGCGCATAAATTTGCGCGAGGTTTTCAGCGTTACCGGTCTGTGATGCCCATAAAAGCGTTAAGGCGGGTTTGTTCTCAGTTTTTGCGCTGACACCCAGTGGCAACACACGACTAAACATACCCGCTAACAAACCATTGATCCAACTTTGATATTCCACACGAATCGGAGCATCTGCTGGCAAGGCTGGAACCGCCTGGATTAATTTCGCACTGGCAGTTAAACCTGCAATATATCCAGTTAAATATTTTTTTTCTTCCGGGTTAAATTCCGGCGCCTTAACATCAATTACACCAAGCTTTTCTGAAAAACTTTCTATCAACGTCATACTCGTTTTCTCAACAACAGGAGCAAAGACCATTGCTGCTGACAATTCATAATTATCGTTATGGGAATCAAACTCAACATCGTTGTTGTCGGCAATAATTTCTACTCTCTTTAATGAAACCGCTGCAATTTTTAATTCTGGCTGCTGCGATATAGGATCAATTCGATCATTAGTAATTTCGTTAATACATAGGTTATCGCCATAAATATCGTTCCAATGAATTGGCGCGAAACAGCAACCCGGCTGCATACGATCAGTCACCACAGCCGGTAAAATTACATAACCACGCCGGGAACGAATTTCAACCTTATCTTTATTTTTAATCCCTAACTCTGTGGCATCTTGCGGATGTATTTCCACAAAGGTTCCAGGGTTCAATTTATTCAAGGTTGGGATTTTTCCAGTTTTTGTCAGAGTATGCCACTGATGCTGCACACGCCCCGTATTGAGAATAACCGGAAATTCAGCATTCGGCATTTCCGCAGGATCAACATGTGGGCGCGCATGGAAAATCGCTCTACCGTTTTCCGTTGCGAATTGCAGTGCAGGCTGACTGCCATCTTCCAATAGTTTTAGAGGTTGATTAACTCCGTTATTAATATAGCGAATTGGATTTCGCAACGAATTTTTATCAGCGCAGGGCCATTGAATTGATGATTCGCGTAACTGCTCATAACTTACACCGCGCAAATCATATCCAGTTTTTGGGTTGTAACTTTTTTTGATTTCTTCAAAAACTTCAGATGCAGATGTAAAATTGAATCCTTGGTTGAAACCCATCTCCCGAGCAACTCGCGCAATAATTTCCCAATCGGCTATAGCTTCTCCTGGTGGATTCACTGCAGCTTGCATCAGCGTAATATTGCGCTCGGAATTTATCATCACACCTTCCGCTTCCGCCCACAAAGCGCCTGGTAATAATACATCGGCATAACGATTGGTTTCTGTATCCAGAAAGGCGTCCTGTGCAATAACCAAATCCGTCTTTTGTAAAGCATCAATCACAATTTTTCGATTGGGAACCGAAGCCACCGGGTTAGTGCAAATAATCCAACAGGCTTTGATTTCACCTGCCGCCATTCGCTCAAACAAATCCACTGTTCCTTTACCGATTTGAGTACTGATACTACCGCGCTCAATTTCCCACATATCTTCAATAAAAATACGATCAGCTTCTGCAAGCAACACACGTTGCCCTGGAAGTCCCGCCCCCATGTATCCCATTTCTCGACCACCCATTGCATTGGGTTGTCCAGTCAACGAAAAAGGCCCACTACCTAATCGACAAATTTTTCCTGTAGCTAAATGCAAATTACAAATGGCATTAGTGTTCCAGGTACCATGCGTACTTTGATTTAACCCCATAGTCCAACAAGTTAAAAATTCTTGCGCATTCGCGATCATCTCAGCCGTTTGATGAAGCTGTTCAATTGACAGCTGAGTAATACTACTGACTTTTTCAGGCGTATAATCGGCTAAAAAATCGGGAAAAGCTTCCCATCCTTGCGTGTAATTTTTAATAAACTCTGGATCTATTTTTTTAGACTGATGTAATAAAAATAGAATCCCATTTAAAAATGCAATATCAGTTCCGGGTTTGATCGGCAAATACAAATGCGCCTTGTCTGCTGTCGTAGTACGGCGAGGATCCACCACAATTAACTTGGCACCAGCTTTAACTCTATCCATCATTCTTAAATACAAAATGGGATGGCAGTCCGCCATATTGGAGCCAACCACCAAAAATAAATCTGTGTGATCGAAATCCTGATAAGAACCAGGTGGCGCGTCTGAACCTAAAGACAATTTGTAACCTGCGCCAGCGCTGGCCATACAGAGACGAGAATTGGATTCAATATTGTTAGTGCGAATAAATCCTTTAGCCAATTTATTAGCCAAATATTGGGCCTCTGTGGACATTTGCCCGGAAATATAAAAACTGATTGCACCGGGACCATGCTTATCCAATATTTCACGCAGTTTTTTCGCCGTATGAAATATTGCCTCTGCCATAGAGGTCTTGACGGGTTGTTGTCGGCGATGACTACGGACAAAAGCTGATTCCATTCGACCTGAATTAGTGAGCGCCTGTGCGCTGGTTTGTCCTTTTGTGCAGAGTCGTCCAAAATTCGCGGGATGCCGTTTATCGCCCGTCACTTTCAGGATTTTATTGTCCCTGGACTCCAATAGCATTCCGCAACCTACGCCGCAGTAGGGACAGACGCTTTTTACTGTTTTAATCGAAAATTCTGACATAGGACCAAAAACCTCTTGATCCCCGGCTTTTTGCAAGGCTTATGCCAGCGAAGAATAAGAGTTCTAATTGGGGAAATAATCGGTTAAAATCCGGTAAGTTGTAGCGATAAGACATTAAAATGATTTAAAGCGGATAATTACATCAATAAATTAAAATCCCTTAAAATTTTAAAGCCGACAATTTGCACCCTATTGGTTCACTCACCCAGGACAGATGAGGAAAATGAAATAAAATGAAACATCAAAAACTTACACATCATTCACCTCCAACTTCACCAAGTGAAAATGACGCACCAAGTTGCAACAACTTGGCTTCGAACCCACTGATTTGCATGCTTATTGCCATCTAGACCTGTTTATCCTTTTTTTTAGTCTATATTTGATCTATTAACTGTGAGCACGGAATCAGGCATGGCCCACGAAATGTCTCTTAAAGAACTTATTGATCGACTGCTAATCCCTGAACAGGATTTGACTCGATTGAGTTTTTGTCAAAGCACAAAAGCAACCAGCATATTTGACTGGATACACGGTTTACCATTGACGCAAGTCGATCAGGTAAGTGCTATTTTTTACAATGCACTTCCAGAACTAAGCCGCGTAAAAGCCAATTGGGAATTGCGTTTATCAATTTTGGAAACCGTCAGAACGCCTCTCCACCATTGCATGGACGGATTAGCCAAGCGTTATTTAAATCAGCCACTGATCATGCCTGAAACGGCGGTCAAAACAGCAACTGTCGCTCAGGCCTTACAGAAGCATCTTTTAAATGCCTATCTCGTGGTTGTACGGGATATTTGCATAAACATAAAAGACAAAGAACATCATCTTGCTATAGCCATTTATAGAGCGCTTGCCTGCATTAGCTATCTGTTAATGAGAAGCCTTCAACTCTATTTACCACCTCCCGAATATTTATGGCGTACTGCGCACAGTTTGTTTTTAATTGCTGAACATACTGATGTATTAAACGAACCCTGTGTCGACCCTCTCAACCATAGTCACCACAATAATCCGTTAGATGGCTACATTCGTATACTCTTGGTCGCTGCGTCACGCCCCAATCAACTGCGGCAAGAAGAAATTCAACAGGTATTCACACTCGCTGAAAATTCAAGCCATCTCGTTAAAATTCAGCCGCTGTCATCAGACGAATTAGAAAACTCATTAATTACACTTCCCCTTTCCGATCTCGCGCCATTATTTGCCAATAAAGCCAAGCAATCTGCTCTGGACCTGAAAGGTGCGCTTGAGCTGGATACATCTGCCCTCATAAAACATATACAAGATCTACCGCAGGAACTGCCGCAAGAAAATGAATCCCAAAATAGGAAAACAACAACATCCGTGGTCCAACATTTATTGTTAGCCTGGAAACAACAATCCCAGCGCAGCTTTGCTCGTCAAGTCACACGCCTAAATATCGATTTAATAGTTGGGATTAGTAATATTCATTATCATTTATCGGGCGAGTTGCCTTTTCAGGTATTTTTACAACAGGAAAGTTCAATTCAAGGTACGGATGATTCCCCATTTGCCAAGAAAGGAGTTCAATTAAAACAAACTCGAGAAGATGATCCTTGGGATGACCCCTTTGATGTCCAAGACGTTTTCACCAAATCCACCAGCTCAGTTGAACAACGCATTCGACAACAAACGCTGGAGCAGTACCAAGGGCAGCATTTAATTTATTCCATTCCGCTCATTGACAAAAGTCCTGGTGGATATGGATTAGAGTGGCAGGGCGATATACCCTTACAAGTAAAAACGGGTGAATTACTCGCTTTGCGTGAAAACAATCGACCCAACTGGACATTGGGTGTCATACGATGGGCACATCAAATAAAAGGCGCCACTCAACTTGGGGTACAAATTTTATCGCCCAAGGCAACACCTGTTGGCATCGCACTTATTCACCGAACGGGCGGCTATACTGAATATCTACGCGGCTTACAAATTCCGGAATTGCGCGCCATTAATCAACCGACCAGCCTAATAACCAATGCCGTGACCTTTCACGAAAATAGTAAGGTGAAACTGTATATGCCCAATCCACAGAATCCATCGGTTAACAATAATATTCAACTGAGCAAAAGAATTTTTTCAACGGGTGCCTTTAATCAATTTGGCTACCGCGCGTTGGCCGCCACAACAGATGATGTAAGCTAAGAGTGCGGCGCAAAAATCATTCTCGAGGTTGAGACATGAGACAAAAAAGGTAATATACGAAACATCTTTAATAAAGTATTAATTTATGAGCTCTAACGACACCATTCGCCTTCTATTACTTAATAATTCACGCGCTGAAGCCGAGCGGTTAATTAGTATGCTGCATGCGTCGGGTAAACCAAACCGAACCCAGCATGTCGAAAATGAAGAATCTTTGATTAAATTACTTCAGGAACAAAGCTGGGATCTACTCATTGGCAATAACACCACAACAAATGTTTTGCCAGCCAATGCAATCAAACAAATTCGTCGTCTCAACAAAGATGTACCGGTCATTCTCTTAAATGATGAAGAAAACCCTTCCGCAGTTATTGAAGGACTAAAAATGGGAGCGTCTGATGTTGTTGATTTAGATGATGACCAACATCTATTGTTAGTCATTGAACGTGAACTCAAAAATCGAGAACAACGCCAAGCAAAACGTTCCGCTGATCGTCGTTTTCGCGAAGCTGAAAAACGCTCCCAACAATTACTTGATAGCTCTCGTGATGCAATAGCTTATGTACAAGATGGACTTTATCTTTACGCAAATGAATCCTTTGCCGATTTATTTGATTACTCAGACAGAGATGATATTGAAGCCATGCCAATCATGGATATGGTGAGCGATACCGATCAGTCCAGACTCAAAAATTTCTTAAAAGCCTTTATGTTAAAAGGTGACGAAGCTGAATCTTCAACTTTATCGTTTAAAGGTGTCACTCAGGACGGAACTGAAAAACTGATTAAACTCGAAGTTTCGTCAGTTACTTATGATGAAGAAGCCTGCATACAATTTTTAGCACGAGCAACTCAAGAAGTTATTGTGCAAAATACCGTAAATGAAGAACTTGAAGAACAAATAAAACAAATAAAATGGCAAGATTTGGTAACTGGCCTCTATAACAGACAGTACTTCTTAAATGAACTTGACCGAATAATTAATGGCGCAAGCGAGAAAAAACACTACTCGCTGCTTTACATCGAACTTGATGATTTTGCAGATAGAGTTCAAAAGACTTTTGGTGTTGCAGGCGCCGATATAGCGCTAGGCAATATTGCCGCATTGCTGCGAGGGAAAATACACACTAATGACATAGTGGCCAGATTAGGTGACTCCACGTTTACCTTGATTATCCCCAACATCAAGGCTGACGCTTCAATCAGTAGAGCAGAGCAACTCTGCAAAGAAATTGAAGCACATATTATTGATATAGATGGAAAAACACTTCAAATTACAACTAGCATTGGAATCTCGTTAATTAATGAAACATCTACCGATGCAAGTACAAGTATTGATCAAGCTCGTAGTGCCATGGAAAAAGTTCATAACAATAATGGTAATGGCGCTGCGCTATTTGAACCTGAAGCAGCGCCCAAAAATAGTAAACAAGATATAACGCAAGCTATTCAACAAGCGTTGGATACCGATAAGTTTAAATTACTTTTCCAACCAATTATTAGTTTGCGCGGTTCAGACGAGGAATATTACGAAGTCTATTTGCGCATGATAGATCAAGACGGAAATGTTGTTCAGCCGAATCAATTTTTAGATATTGCAGAAGAAATGAGTGCAAGCACTAAAATAGATAGATGGGTAATTCTTGAATCAATAAAAATGTTAGCGGATCATCGCAACAAAGGAAATAAAACAAAGCTTATCGTTAATATCAGCAAACACTCGATTTGTGATGAAACACTGGTTCCATGGCTAAGTGTTGCCTTCAAAGCAGCCAAACTGCCCGCAGATACTATGGTATTCCAGGCACAAGAAGTCGACATTACCAACCATTTGAATGCTGCCAAAACTTTCTCTGAAGGATTGAGCAAAATCAAAACTCAACTTTCCATCAGTAATTTTGGCTGCTCGTTAAATCCATTCAACACACTCAAGCACATCACAGCTGGATTTATAAAAATTGATGGCTCTTTCACTATGGATATTCAATCCAATAATGAAAATCCAGAAACCTTGATTAATCTAATTTCAAAATTGCACGGCGAAAATAAAATCACTATTGTTCCATTTGTTGAAAATGCCAGTGTGCTATCAACGCTTTGGCAAGCTGGCGCTCACTACATTCAAGGACATTATTTACAAGAGCCTACACATCAAATGTCCTACGACTTCAGCATGGAAACATAAATCTTCAATTGTTGTATAAGATAAAAAAACCGGACATAAAAGTCCGGTTTTTTTATCTTATCAAAGTATGACTTAGCACTTACTTTTTCATGCGTCTACGCACTGCAACCAAACCGACTAAACCCAAACCTAACAACAACAATGGGCCTGGCTCTGGAACTGTGATTGTAGTGGCACCTTCAATTTCGTCATTACCACAAGACATGGTCCAGTGGGCTGCGAAACCGAATGTCTGACCTAAATTTGCAATATTACTTAAATCAAATGAGAAGACACTGTAATACGACAGAAGATTATCTAAACCAAAAGCGCTTCCTTGTAAAAAGTTAGAAGCATTAGAAGCCAGAATCAAACTTCCTGCATCCATTCCATAAGGCGCACTTTGTTGGTAATAAATATCATTGTTCCACTGGGTAACCTTGTAAAGACCAGAAACATCTTTATCTTTTGTACTATTTCCAGCAGAAATTTTTGCATCGGTATTGTAGCCACGTGTAGCATTACCAAAGTCAACTGCGTACTCATAATTATTAGCATTGCCGTCAAAAGACAAAGCCAAATCACCATTAAAGTATCTACGCCCATCACTGTGAACATATCCGGCGTCGCTAATAACATCGAACCCTGTCTGCAAACCAACGGATAAAACTGTTCCTTCAAGCTTGTAAAAAAGATACTCAGCATCAAACGCCTGGCCACCGTAACCTGGGCCAACATATCCGCCTGAACCTACACCATCTTCATTCGCAAGCATATTCCATCCATTAAAAAGATTTAATGGTGCGGCATTTACACTGGTAACCACCAGTAAAGAGCCTGCAATCATGAAATTTAAAATACGCTTCATAGCCATTTCCTTAAAAAAATAAAATTTGAGATTCCCGTTAATACAAGAACACTGATTCCCTAAGGAGACTTGTTTAACAGTAGCCTTTCACACACAACACCCACTAAGCAAATGTAATGCCAATCTGGCAAAGCCCTTCTGCGCATGAGCTTTGCCTTATCACAGCACACTGAATGTAAAGGAAACCGACAAAGCACAAACTAGTTAATACAGATCAATATTTCTACAGAGAAAGTTTGCGGATATCGAATAAATACTATAGCCTTAGTGGTAATCAATCTCATTTGCGATTAAAGGTTGTTTACAAATGAATTCCATTGCTTTTTCTGGTAACCCTTTAACGAGCACTACATTAGTAGACTGCCCAAAAGGGAGTAAGGCGTCAGTGACTCATATTATTGAGCAACCACTTTTTGGTCTGCAGGATGCCAAGGTAGGCTTACGACTAAAAGAATTGGGGTTTTTACCAGGTTCTTTGATTGAAGTGATAGGAGTGGGCTTTCTGGGGGCAGATCCCCTTGCAGTAAAAGTTAATGGGACCAAGTTTGCGTTGCGACGCACTGAAGCAGCCAAAGTCGGAGTGGAAATTATCCCGACAGGAGTAGTTTGATGCCTAGCACTCTTAGGTTTGCTTTAGTGGGAAACCCCAACTGCGGTAAGACTTCTTTGTTTAATCGCCTAACGGGCTCACACGCAAAAGTAGCAAATTACCCGGGAGTAACCGTTGAACGACGATCGGGATTTATCTCACATATAGATCCATCCGTTGAATTATTGGATCTTCCTGGCACTTATAGCCTTTTCGTTACCTCACCGGATGAACAAGTTGCGCGTGACGTAATTCTGGGGCATCAAGTTGGAGAGAAACGGCCGGATCTTTTAGTTGCGGTCGTAGACGCCTGTAATTTCAGACTGGGCATGAGACTTTTAATGGAAATTAAAAGCTTGAACCGCCCCATGGTCATGGCTCTTAATCAAATGGATGAAGCTAAGCGCCGTGGAATCACCATAGACACTGAAGCACTTTCCAAAGCCATCGGGATACCAATCATAGAAAGCATCGCAGTGAAGAATCACGGTGTCGATCAACTGCGAAATACGCTGAAAGACTATGCAGAGAGCCTGCCTTCGACTGATGGCGAACAAATTCTCACGTTAAGTACACGTCAGGAATCTATTGAAGCCCTTTATCAAGAAATTGAAAGCCTAATGGCTAGATTTGTGGTTCAACCTGTTCAGTATCCCTTTTGGCAGGACAAACTGGATAGTGTAGTAATGCATCCAGCTCTTGGAATAACGATTCTCCTTGGCATTTTATTAGTGATATTTCAGGCCGTCTTTGCTTGGGCAACGCCAGTCGCTGACTTAATTGAAAGCGGATTCTCAATTCTGGGAGGATGGATTGGCATTTATATGCCCGATGGCATATTGAAAGACTTTCTGGTGGATGGACTCATCGCCGGCGTCGGTGGGGTGTTGGTTTTCCTCCCACAAATTATTATTTTGTTTTTCTTCATACTGGTATTGGAAGATTCAGGTTACCTGACTCGTGCCGCCTTTTTGCTTGACCGCCCAATGAGAGGCTTGGGCTTATCTGGCCGTTCCTTCATTCCATTGCTATCCAGTTTTGCTTGTGCAGTTCCGGGAATTATGGCAACACGAACTATTTCTGATCCGCGAGAACGATTTATTACCATCATGGTAGCTCCACTGATGACCTGCTCTGCAAGATTGCCCGTCTACACATTAATTATTGCTGCATTTATTCCACAGCAAACTGTGTTAGGTTTCTTCAACCTTCAGGGTATGACCCTATTTATTTTGTACCTCGCGGGTATTGTGAGCGCCGCCTTAGTCGCATGGTTGTTACGTCGTCGCGCTGCGAGAGAAGAATTCCCACTTTTACTGGAACTTCCCAGCTATCGCTGGCCAATGGCTTATCATCTGCTGCTAGGGTTGCGTGAGCGTGCGTGGATTTTCATACGTCGAGTAGGAACCATAATTTTATCTCTGGCGATTATCCTTTGGTTTTTGGCAAGCTTTCCGGGGGCTCCGGCTGACGCGACACATCCAGCCATTGAATATAGCTTTGCCGGGCAGTTAGGTGCCTGGATGCAGCCCTTGTTCGCACCACTGGGATTCAATTGGCAGATGTGTATAGCCTTGATTCCAGCAATGGGCGCGCGCGAAGTCGCTGTCAGCGCGCTGGCGACAGTCTATGCTGTTGGTGAAGATTCTATTGACACTGCATTAGGCGGTACACTCGCTGCTAGCTGGTCAATGCCAGTAGCTTTCTCCTATTTAGCTTGGTTTGTGTACGCGCCCCAATGCATTTCGACAATTGCAGTGGTAAAACGGGAAACAAACTCCATAAAATCTACTGTCTTTTTTACTGTCTATCTATTTGTACTGGCCTATTTTGCTGCTTGGGTTACTTACCAAATAGCATCGTTACTACTGAACTAGTGGAGGGCATATGTGGCAAGAATTGATTGTTGCGGTATGTGTAATATCCGCATTTATTTTTCTGATTCGAAAATGGTTTTTTGCTAAATCATCAGCGTCCTGTGGTGGTTGTACTAACTGCGAAAGCAAAACAGCGGACAGCTGTCAAACGTCTCAAAAAGATTTACCTACAAAGAATCATTCGCCAACTGCATAATCGCCAGCAACATTTACGTTGTCTTTTTAGCGGCGACAGTTGGAAACTATATCCAATTCAGGTGAATAAACGCTACTCGATACATTCATCAGCCCCATCAAGGTATGGGCCAAATTATCGTGTGAAAAATTTTCGCCTCCCTTACGTTTCAGGCACTCAGTATTTATTTTATTATCCTCCTCATAACCAGAAGAAAACCAGAAAAATAAAGGTACGTGTTTTTGTGCTTCAGGCGCTAACATATACGGCATACCGTGCAAATAAATTTTATTTTCCCCCAACGATTCCCCATGATCAGAAAGATAAATCATGGCAGTATTATAGGAGTCTTCTTTAGTTTTCAACCAGCTAACCATTGCCGCAAGAAAATGATCTGAATAGCGGATCGTATTGTCAAACGCATTAACTAATTCTTCTGGCGTACAATCTTGTAACTGATTTGTTTTACATACAGGCTTAAAAAATTCTGCTGATGCCGGATAACGATTGTAGTAATCTGGACCATGGCTACCTTTTGGGTGTAATACCAACAGCTTACTACCTGACTTAGAGATTATCGTCTCTAATTTTTTGTCCAAATCAAACAACAGGGCCTCATCAAAACACTCTCGTTTATTACAAAGATCAGGTAATTTCCATCTTTGAATATTTTCGTAAGTCACCCTATCGCAGGCTCCTTTACAGCTGGAATTGTTATCCCTCCAGAATACACCAATACCCGCGTGGCTGATCACGTCCAACACTGATTCTTGTTGCTTTGCCAAACTATCTGAATAATCTTTTCTACCAAGTAGTGACATCATGCAAGGTACAGAAACAGCAGTTTCAGTACCACAGGAATGGACAGAAGAAAAATTAATTAGATTTTCTTTAATCATTAATGGCGTTGTCTCTCGCTTATAGCCATTTAATTGAAAATGATCTGCTCTGGCTGTTTCCCCTACCACCAACACCAGAAGTTGAGGTTTGGTGAGAGCAGATCCAACTTCGTTCAAATGAGCATCATTCTCTATTGGACGCACAACTAAAGGTTTATTGTTTTGTAAAAAATATCGAGAAGATGCGTAAACAAAGTTTAGCGGGTTAGCCAATTGACGAATTTCTCTATGGCTACGAAAGAAAGACGAGAAACTCGCAGAACTTACAACAACCAACAGAATTACAACAACTAAACCAGCTAAAACTGCCCGAGTACGAACCCATAATTCCCCAAAAAAACTTCGGTAAATAATTTTAGTTCTCAAAATAAAAAATGACGGTAACACCCCTAAAAAGAACAAATCACCTAACAAAGAAAATGATACTAATCCTGATACTTCAGCAGCATCCGTTTCAAATACATTTTGAATCATAGTTTGATGGATAACTATGCCATAAGTTGACATAAAATAATGAGCGAACGCAGCGCAAATGAAAATGATAGAAAATAAAAATCGATTGACCCATGGGATAATCAGCAATAAAAAGAAAATAAAATTCAACGCGAATAGCACAATGGCAAGCTCTACAACAAAAAAAATATTTTTTATATTCAAACTCGAAAACGAATAAAATACAGCAATAAAAAAACTTTGGTTATAGAATAATACTGTAACAAGTGACCAAATCGCAGCAAACCCAACTGAGGTCAAAGAGAATCGACTCGTAAGGGCAAAAAGATATTTAAGTTGTTTAGCAATATAGAACATAAATAGAGATCACTTATTAGGGTAATGTAGACTGATTTATAACGGAGAGTTACTCTTGTTAACCCTGTTGTTAGTCTCGATCCTATCGAAAAAAAGCCGATAAGTCGCAACAGAAACCATCCAACATATAGCGAATGTCCAAACATCATCAGAGATAAAATGGGCACCGCGCAGTTGCTGCCCTACTCCGAATATCAAGCCTATAACTGTAGGCACAATTAAACTATACCAACGCCAAGTCGCTTTTAAAAAATGGCCAGCAAAAAACACCGAGATCCATACATAGCCCGCACTTGCATGACCAGCAGGAAAGCAACCTTTACCATTTCTAACCCATAATTGGGACCAACGACTTAAATATTCAAGCTCTCCACCATAGTTAGAGAACTCCCATGGGCAAGATAAAGCCAAATAGTGCTTGGCAAGCGCGACCAAAATTGAGCTGACCGCAATTGAAGTCAAAAGAAACAAAAGTACTTTTCGATACGAAAACAAAGCCTTCACAAAAAAGCTCAAAACCATCATTAGAATAAGTAACAGAGCAGCAAGTATTGAAAGATTTCTGCCTCCTACATGCATTACGTGCGTAAGAAGATAAGCATTTTTCAATGACCAACGTGCACCTTCAAGACGATATATCCAGTCAGCAAGCCATTGATCAAACCCAAAAAATTCATTACATAAGCTAAATACCAGCAGAAATAGAGCGCAACAACGCAGAGCTCCCTTAAAACTATAGTTAGAATTCACAGTGACTAGCCCAAACAGGTTATTTTGAAGTTTCAAGATTTAATGAAACGATTCAGGTTAAACGGCCGTGCAGTTTACTCCATAACATATGTCCGCAACACCAAGTGAAGCCTTAAATTCAGCTTAAGCAAAAATTGCTATCGCTAGTCTTAAGCCTTTTTTAAGTTAGATTTGCTTAAGTAGATAGTAATTAATCAGATAGGTTCCTTCATGAAAACTATTCTCAAGTTCAGTATATTCCTGCTTCTTGTAGTTCAGTCGTATTTTGTATCTGCATCAAATGCACTGGATCTCACTCAATACAAAGGTAAAGTTATTTATATCGATTTTTGGGCCTCCTGGTGTATTCCCTGTCGGAAATCTTTCCCTTGGATGAGCTCTATGCAAAAGACCTATGACAAAGATTTAATTGTAATTGGTGTTAACGTCGATCAAGAAAAATCACTCGCAGATCAATTCATCAAAGAGACATCCCCCAACTTTAAAATAATTTTTGATTCAAAAGGCGATTTGGCAAATGAATACCAAGTTGCCGCTATGCCCAGCTCATTTATTGTTAGTCGGGAGGGCAAAATTGTATTTAAACATTTGGGGTTTCATACCAAAAAAACCTCGCTTTATGAACATGAAATTCAACAACTAATCAATCAACCATCACCATAGCAGTGCCCATCGAGGTCATTTATGAGTATTCGAAAGAAAGTGTTTCTCTGCTGCATTGCAACAAGCTATTTGCTGATTACAGGTTGCTCCAGCTGGGGAGTTAAGCCATGGGAGCGTGATTTGCTTGCCAAAAAATCTATGCAGTTGAACGCTTATCCATTGGAGTCGGCTTCAGATGATCATACCTATTTTAGTAAAGAGGCTTCTACCGGTGGTAGAGGATTTGGCGGAGGTGGCTGCGGATGCAACTGATAAATAAAATGTCTAAAATCCGGGATAAAAATGCTACTGGAAACATTGCATTATTATTGGCTGCCGCCAGCGTAAATTTAATATCGCCGTCGACACAGGCGAAAGAAAATCCCTGGCAAGTTGATTCATCTTTACTTGTTTATTCTGAATCTGATAGTCGTGTTTCAGCTGTTGAGCCAATAGTCGCACTTAGAAAAGATCTTGGCGATGAACACATTTTTTCAATGAAGATGACACTCGACACCTTAACCGGTGCATCGCCAAATGGCGCACTTGCATCAAAACAAACGCAAACTTTTACGGGACCATCTGGCGAAAAAACTTACACAGCCGCCGCAGGTGAAACGCCATTGGACAGTAGCTTTAAAGATACTCGTGGCGCGTTAAATCTCAATTGGGAACAACCCATAAGTGCAAATAATAGAATTTCCGTTGGGGGAAATTTCTCAAAAGAATATGACTTTACTTCTCTCGGACTGAATGCCGCATTAGCTCATGACTTTAACAACAAAAATACCACTCTATCTTTTGGTGTGGGCTATGAAGCCGACCAAATAAATCCCGTAGGCTCTACACCTGTTGAGTTTTCGCCTATAGCGAGGACTGAAGAAGATGATGACGATGTCAAAAAAGAAAAACGTGGTAATGAAAGCAAAAACGTACTCGATTTACTCCTTGGCGTGACACAAGTGATTAATCGTCATTGGTTAACTCAACTCAATTACTCTTACGGAACTTCGAATGGCTACCATTCAGATCCCTACAAAGTCTTATCTGTATTGGATGATCAAGGCAATTTAATTGTCCACCCATTTGGAAACATTGATAACTGGTACGTTTACGAAAGCAGACCCGACTCACGCATCAGAAGTAGTTTGTATTGGGCAAATAAAATTCATTTAACTGAAGATGTAATTGATTTTTCATACCGCTATTACACAGATGATTGGGGCATAGATTCACATACTCTGGATTTGCGTTACCGATATGAATTTGCCGGTAACATGTACTTGGAACCACATGCTCGTTGGTATAAACAATCAGCAGCTGATTTCTATCAACTCTATATTGCACAGTCGACTCAAACCAGCGGCTCCAATATTAATTTGGATTACGCATCAGCAGACCCACGTCTTGCCGAATTAACAGGAATGACATTTGGACTTAAATATGGGATTGAATTAAGCAAAAGCAGTGAATTCAATATTCGCGTTGAACAATATACACAAAAGTACAAAGTGAATTCTTCTGATTTGCCTGCCTTATCTGGATTGGATTTGGCACCGGACATGAAAGCCATGACAATTTCTTTTGGTTATACATTTGAGTTCTAGCTTAACTTTTAGGCTCTTTATACCCGCTCCAGCAGCGGGTATTTTTTTAACCAATGACAAAGATGTTAAGTTACACTATGAAATAAATACCTATCCATTAAAAACCCAACAGTCATGAATAGTTTGCAAAACACCATCAGACTCAGTCATAAAGGACAACATTTCGTTGGAGAGTTCCGGGCAATGGCGAGCACTTGTGAAATATTAATGGAAACATCTGATGAAAAGCTAGCACGCAAGCTAACAGAAATAGCAAAAAATGAAGCATTGCGTATCGAGAAAAAATTTAGTCGCTACAAAACTGATAACATAATATATCAAATCAACACTGCTAATGGCAGTGCTATTGAAGTTGATGAAGAAACCGCACATTTGATTGATTATGCGTCGCTCTGCCATCAATTGAGTGATGGTCTTTTTGATATAAGCTCTGGCGTATTACGCCGGGCATGGAAATTTGATAACTCAATCACCTTCCCTACGCCTTCTGCAATAGATGCGCTGATTCCGTTTATTGGCTGGCAAAAAGTTAATTGGCAAAAACCAATATTAACTATGCCCAAGAGAATGGAAATTGATTTGGGCGGTATAGGTAAAGAATACGCTGTCGATAAAACATTGAACATGTTGATAAATCATAGTGATATTCCTGTCCTGGTAAATTTTGGCGGTGATCTTGCTGTGAGTGGCTCTCAATTAAATGGCGCACCCTGGCAAGTTGGAATTGAAACACCGGATGACAACGCAAATGCAAAACATATTTTAGAAATTTCAGCAGGCGCACTTGCGACTAGCGGCGATGCAAAACGTTATTTACTACATCAAGGAAAACGCTACGGGCATATACTCAACCCTAAAACCGGCTACCCTATTGAACAAGCACCAAGATCTATTACTGTGGCAGGCTCAACTTGTGTGCAAGCAGGAACCCTATCAACTTTAGCCATGTTGCAAGGTGCAAAAGCTGAAGAATTTTTGACAAATCAACAAACTCTTTACTGGTGTTTACGATGAGACTATTACTGGTTGAAGATGATTTAATGTTAGGTGAGGCGCTTCAAGAGGCAATGACTCTGCATCAATATGCCGTCGACTGGATGAAAGATAGTGAATCCGCTTATAGAGCATTAAAACTTGAAAATTTTGATTTAATGGTATTGGATGTGGGCCTACCCGGTATAGATGGAGTTAGCTTTTTAAAAAAAATTCGACGTGAAAAAAATTCTATTCCTACTCTAATGCTAACTGCTCGAGATACGTTGCTAGATAAAATTTCAGGTCTTGACGCGGGTGCCGACGATTATCTATTAAAACCTTTTGAATTAGATGAACTACTTGCAAGACTCAGAGCTATATCGAGAAGAGCTACCGGCAGAGCCGACAATGAAATTATTCACGGAGATTTACGCATTAATCTAGACACACAAGAAATTTTTTATCAAGACAATTCAGTTAATTTATCCCGCCGGGAATACATGATATTGATGAAACTCTTGGAGTCTCCAGGCCGAGTCCTCAGCAGAGAACAGTTGGAGCAAAGCCTGTACACCTGGAGTGAAGACGTAGAAAGTAACGCATTGGAAGTTCACATTCATCACCTGCGCAAAAAAATTGCACCCGACTTTATTCGGACGCTTCGCGGCTTTGGCTATGTTATTGATAAACTGGTTCAGGAAGAGTCATGAAAGCCAGACTTCATTCATCACTAAAACGTTTTTTTATTGTCAGTCTATTCTCCTTGTTAGGATTAAGTATTCTGATCACAGTTTTAATTACGCAGCTGGTCATAGTAAATGAAGTTGATGAACTTTATGATGCGCAAATGGCGCAAACAAGCCGAATACTTCAAAGCTTTCTTAATCGTCCCATAGATGAAATTGATTACGATAAATTAAATTCCTCTCTGCTTTCGGCCCTCAATAATTTTACTGATGGTGATGATGAACGCCATGCAACCGGACATGGATACGAAAATAAACTCGCTGTGCAGCTCTGGGACGAAGAAGGTAATCTGCTGGTAAAAACACCCACAGCGCCGATGTATTTGTTATCACCATTACAAAGTGGATACTTTAAAACACATTATCAAAAGCATGACTGGCTTATCTTCACACAATTTATGCCACAAAATCGATTGTGGATAGTCATGGCTGAACGAGAAGATATTCGCGGGGAACTAGTCAATAAAACATTACTGAGCTCCTTGATAGGATTATTTTTTGCGGCCCTGCTAATGAGTGGCTGTTTGATCTGGGTGATTTATCGCGGACTGAAACCACTCAATCGAATTTCGGGTCAGCTCGCCGATCGTGATTTGGATAAACTGACATCGATAGATATTGAAAAATCCACTCCTGACGAATTAATCCCGCTTATCACGGCGATCAACCAGCTGATGAATCGAGTTAGCAATGCCGTCGAACTTGAGCGTCGTTTTTTGGGTGATGTTGCGCATGAATTGCGTACACCGCTATCAGCTATAAAACTCAATACCCAGCTTGCACTACAAAGCCCAAATCCCAATCAAATCAAATCACAATTGGAAAAAATATTAGCGGGCATAAATCGTAGTAATCGCTTAATTCAACAAATGTTGACGCTAGCAAGACTTGATCCAAAAGCTCTTGGCGAAAAATCGGCGATTAATCTATTTGACCTGCTCATTCAGTCAATTCAGGATATTGATGAACAGCAAAGAGCACCCGCAACAAGCTCAAACCATCTCATACTGCTTGAACATAAAATTGAATTTGACGATAGTTTTAAACAAACAGAGATTCTTGCTTATCCAATATTGATGTCCGTCCTCTTTCGCAATTTAATTGACAATGCCTGTCGCTATAGTCCTCCCTTCTCTTCTATTTATTTACAGGCAATGGAATACACTGATCAGGTTGAAATACGCATTGTCGATAATGGCCCTGGCGTTGCAGAGGAGAAACTTGAACTACTGGGCAAACGATTTTTCAGAGCAGATTCTGGTCAAAAATCAGCCGATCAAAGTGGGAGCGGCCTGGGATTATCAATCGTTAGTCGTATTATCGATATCCACCAAGGTAAGGTGATATTTCTTGCCGCCAAACCTCATGGGCTGGAAATTAGATTGAGTTTGCCCAGATAAATCACTCTATTCGTGACACCAGAATTCCAGTCACGTATATTCCCAACTCCATTTCGTCCTTGAGCGGGAATATCCATGAACCAAAAATTAGAATCCACTACTTTTCTATTTTTTTTGTTAGTCGTCTCAATTGGCTTTATTTTTCTATTGAAGCCATTTTTTGGAACCATCTTCTGGGCATGCGCCATTACCATTATCTTTTTTCCGTTACAGCAAAAGCTTTTGAAAAAATTTAAAGGACGCGTGAATCTGAGTGCTTTAATTACACTCATTGCTTGTATTTTAATTGTGATATTACCTCTCGCTTTTTTGACCAGCTCAGTCATTAGAGAAGGATCTGAAATCTATCAAAAACTTCAATCCGGAGAAATAGATCCAGCCCAACAAATTGAAAAGGTTCGCACCGCATTTCCGGCATTTCAAAATCTACTCGATCGCTTCGATATAGACATCACAAAAATAAAAGAAAGCTCTCTGGAAGCTATCATGAACAGTGGAAAATTCCTCGCACAAAAGGCTATAAGTTTTGGGCAGGATACATTTACATTATTACTGAATATTTGTTTAATGTTATATCTCACCTTTTTTCTTCTTCGCGACGGCACTCAGTTAATTGAATTATTAATTCGAGCTCTACCTTTAGGTGACGCACGTGAGCGTTTGCTTTTTGCTAAATTTGGTGAAGTGACGCGCGCAACTATTAAAGGTAATTTGGTTGTAGCCTCGGTTCAAGGAAGTTTGGGTGGATTGATATTCTGGGCTCTTGGCATTCCCGGCGCCTTGCTCTGGGGCGTTTTAATGGCCATAGCATCTTTAATTCCTGCTGTTGGTCCTGCATTAATTTGGGCGCCAGTTGCAGTCTATTTAGTCGCGGCAGGTGAAAATACTCACGCGATTATTTTGACTGCTTTTGGTGTAGGCGTAATTGGTATTGTTGATAATATTTTACGTCCTATTCTGGTTGGTCGGGATACCAAGCTCCCAGATTATGTAGTCCTTCTTTCGACACTTGGTGGCTTGGGATTATTTGGTATAAATGGATTTGTTATCGGCCCATTAATTGCCGCCCTATTCATAACTTTTTGGGGAATTTTTATTCGGGAAGTTAATTTAATTGCTCCTGATTATGCTGAAACCGAAGACCCTAATAACCAAGAGCCGAAACAAGAAGCAGTAAATGTAGAGGAAAGTAATTAATGTGGTTTAAAAATTTACGTGTATTTCGATTGACCCAAGCTTGGGCTTTGACAGAAGATCAACTTGCCGAACAGTTACAAGCGTTTTGTTTTAATCCCTGTGGACATCTTGATCTTTTTCGATATGGATTTACTCCACCACTAGGGACTGACTCTAATCAGTTAGTTCACTCAACTAATGGCCGACTGATGATTTGTGCAAAACGTCAGGACAAAATATTACCCAGCGGCGTCATCAAAGAACATCTTGAAGAAAAGGTTGTACAAATAGAAACGAGCGAACAACGTAAACTTGGTCGTAAAGAAAAACAAAGCTTAAAAGATGAAATTATCTTTTCTCTTTTGCCTAAAGCCTTTACACGATCCCGATTGGATTTCGCTTATATTGATCCTAAAAAAAATTGGATTATAGTTAACAGCGCCTCGGCAAAACGTGCAGAAGACTTAATGAGCAAATTGCGAGAAGCTTTGGGCAGCCTCCCCTGCATTCCACTCACTACCAAACACTTACCCACACAAACCATGACGCGCTGGGTACGGGAAGCGAGTGTAGGCGCAGAACTAGAACTCGGCGATGAATGTGAACTCACTGCGAATAAAGATGGCCGTGTAATTCGTTGCAAAAAGCAGGATTTAACAGCATCTGAAATTCGCAATCACCTTGATCTAGGTATGCAAGTCAACAAGCTTGGACTGATCTGGAAAGAATCCGTAGAAATGATGATAGATGATCAATTATCGATTAAACGCCTAAAGTTTGACGGTAGCATTACTGACCCGTCTGATGAAAAACAAACTGAAACCAAAGCCGAACAATTTGATTTGGATTTTTCTATTATGGCACTGGAGCTGGATGCGCTTTTACATATTCTTATCAAACAGTTAGGCGGACTGGAAGCCAGTAATTCCGCCTAACCCACAGAAAAGATTTTCGATACACTCAACACAATTGGGACTAGTCACATGAAACCTAATTTTTTTCAGACCACATTAATTGTAATATTACTCAGTCTTTTGTCAGCTTGTAGTCAAAAATCTGAAATACAAAAGATTGAAGGTTTTGCGCAAGGGACAAGTTACCACATCACTTATATTCTGCCTGCAACACCCATCAATACCGATGAAATTGAGCAAGAAATTAATCAAGAGCTTGATCGAATCGATCTTGCACTTTCTAATTACCGTGATGACTCAGCAATTGAAAAATTTAATGCCAACCAAACCAGCGACGTATTAGCCGTCGAGGCTGAGCTAGTTGATCTGGTCGAACAAGCTCGCACTGTTTATCAAGCCAGCAACGGATGTTATGACCTGACAATTAAACCGTTATTTGATTTATGGGGTTTCAAGAAAGATGTATTTTCTCCGCCAACAGATTCTGAACTTTCCGCAACAATGGCTACAGTCGGCATGAACTTTCTTGAAACTGTTGATGCAATACATTTACGCAAAGCCATTCCAAAATTGCGCATCGATGTCTCATCCATTGGGCAAGGTTACGCGGTGAGTCGTGTGGCCAATATTTTGGAGCAGCACAAAGTTGAATCCTATTTGGTTGAAATAGGTGGTGAACTTAAAGTGAAGGGCAAAAAACCTGGTGGAGAAGCCTGGAAAATTGCCTTGGAAAAACCTCTACCTAACGAGCGCAAACTGCAGAAGATTGTTTCATTTAATTCCGGTGCGCCTTACGCATTAATGACATCTGGGACTTATCGCCATTATTTTGATAGCAAAGGCAAACGCTACAGTCACGTTTTGGATGCACGTACTGGCACCCCAATTACTCATGACACAGTATCAACCACTGTTCTGAATGCCGACCCGACAGTTGCCGATGCCTGGTCAACAGCACTGTTGTGTTTGGGATCAAAAGAAGGCGTCAAAATAGCAAATCAACATGGAATTGCCGTGTTATTTATTGACCAAAAAAATAATCAATTAACTGAAATTGAATCCAAACCTTTTTCATCTTTATCTGACGTGAGTTTTGAAGAGCCTAAGAAATAGAAATGGTTTTTTTCAAATTACTAATAGTGGCCCTCTTTATCTATGAAGGCCTTTACATAATTAAATATGGGCGATTGCTAGCAGTTATTTTTAACCACATCCAAAATAATTCCATTATATTGTTCGAAAAAGAATATAAAAGTCTGCTTCAGATTAACATGGATTTGAAATTTACTCGTGGACTGTTAAGCAAAAAAATGCTTAATAGTATTCAAGATACCTATCTAAAAGATCAATTATTTAGACTTAGATACTTTCTTAAAATGCAAATCTATGGAATATATTCTGCGGTCGGATTTATTTTACTTGTTTTTATCAGCAATGAATTAGTGCATAAAATATAAATCTATTTACCTTAAAACAACTAACTCTTGCAAAACTCAATCAAAGACTTTAAGCCATTGTTACGCGATGGGGTCATGTATTTTTGGAATTGGCTTTTTTCAAAAAACGCTTTGTCGTCCCAGTAATGGATGAATTCTGAGGTCTGTTGATCCAACTGTACCAGTATGACTGCGGCCAAGCCTTTGATTACTTTACTTTGACTATCGAATAGAAAGCGCTTTCCATCGTCAGTTGTAATCTGTTTTATCCAGCTACTGACTTCGCATCCTTTCAGCAAATTATTTTCCTGGTGTATTTCTGGCTTGGGTAAAATTAACGCGGACCAATGTAAAATTAATCGGTATTTTTCTTGCCAATTTTGAGTGTCAAATAAATCATTGAGATCGACTGAAGATAAATCATCGTACTGCATGTGGTAGTCCAAAAAGTGTTTCTGTATTGCGTCTTGTAACATCCGCTATTTGTTCAATTGCTAGATCTTTTAAATTGGCGAGGTGTTTAGCCACTCGCAACAAATTAACAGGGGTATTTCGTATTCCCTGCTCGCCCTGCAAAGGCATGTCGGGCGCATCTGTTTCCAAAACCAGATAATCGAGCGGGATTTTCTTAATCGCTTCTCGTGTCTTATTGGCGCGTTCATAGCTAATGACACCACCCACTCCCAGATAAAAACCAGCATCAACAAATGTTTTGGCTTGCTCATAACTACCACTAAAGGCATGCACTACTCCACCGCAAGCAAACTGATTTTTTTTGAGAATGGAAAGTAACTGCACATGTGTTTTTCGAGAATGCATAACAAGCGGTTTCGAATGTTCTTGAGCAATTTGAAGGTGGCAAGCAAATACTTCAATTTGTCGATTGATGTCAAATTCTATTTGCGCATCCAAACCTGTTTCACCTATAGCGATGCAAGTTGATTCTTTTGCAGCTGATACCAAGGACGCTTGCAAACTATCCAGAGAATTATTTTTTAAATAGTTTTCCACCCACCAGGGATGTAATCCAGCTGCCCAATAAATACCTCTATACTTATTAGCAATCAATTGAGCTTTTTCCCAATTCGCTGGGCTAACAGTTGGTATCAATAACTGCTGAATACCTTCGGCTTTCGCATCCGACCAAACCCGATCTCGATCTTGATCAAAATCCGTGAAATCAAAATGACAGTGGCTATCAAATAGATTATGAGAAAACAACACCCTTCACTCGCTCCCAATTAGCTTGGACTGATATACTACCCGGTCGATTCGTTAATCAGTTGCATTATGCCCTTAGTTATTAAACCTACCAAAACACGTCGCCAACTCCATGCTGAACTTGATGCACAGGTAAAAGCTTACCTCGATCAAGGAGGAGAAGTGGCGGAGATCCCCAAAGGTGTGAGTGGACGACCTCTGGGTAGTGGCCCTTTGTTTTCTGTTTTCGAAGGTGAATCCCAAGAAAACAGAACCCAAGTAACTGATGTGGTAGCAGCAATTGAATCCCGCAAAAAACACCATCACGCCAAAGCGCCCATGTCTGGCCCCAAAAAGCGGGTGATTCTTGATGATTTTGGACAACCTATTCGCTGGGAATGGGTAGACTAGATGCAGCAGGAAAAGAATTACAAATTCATTTAGTTTGAATAACTCAATATGCAAACGTTAATTAAGTTCACCGCTGTCAATTGCATTATCAATTTCATCTGGCGACAAAACCTGTCGCTGAACTGCCGGAGCTGAACTAGCGGGCGTTGATCTTGTTACTGGAGCTAACGAACGAGCAGAATGATTAACTCCGGCTTTTTCCTGATCCATGAGTTGCTGTGCACCCAGACCCGAATCAATGGCGCTATCAATTTGATCTGGCAACAAAACTTGTCGCTGAATTGCCGGAGCGGAATTAGAGAGTGTTGATCTGATTGTTGGAACTGACGAACGTGCAGAATTGTTAACTCTGGCTTTTTCCTGATCCATTAGTTGCTGTGCATTCAGCCCTGAGTCTATAGCACTATCAATTTGGTCGGGCGATAAATAGTGTTTCTGCGGCGAAGATTCACCATTCAGTCTGATGCCGCCACCTTGTTCAAGAAGTTGCTGTCCATCCAACCCCATACCACCATTAGTCAAGGCCTCGGCCACAGCTTTTTTCAATACAATAATCGCAATGCGACGGTTGATAGGTTCATAAGGTTTATCAATCAAATAGGGGGCAGCAGAACCCATGCCCTGCACTGTTGCTACTTTATTTTCAGGGTAACCACCTTCCAACAATGCACGTCGTGCCGCATTCGCTCTGTCGGCGGATAGTTCCCAGTTGGTATAAGTAGCATTAGCTCCGTAGGGAGTCGCATCCGTATGCCCTGTGACACTGATTTTGTTTTGAACTTTATTGAGTATCGGCGCAAGGCCTTGCAGCACTTCAAGAGAATAAGATTTTAAATTGGCGCTGCCAACATCAAACATTGGCCGCTTGTCTTTATCAACAATTTGAATACGTAAACCCAATGCGGTGAAATCAATCAGAATTTGATCTTTAATTTGCTGAAAAACAGAATCCAGCGCATTGATTTCCGCTTCCAATTGTTTTTTCAAATCCTCAAGCATTTCCTGCTCACGTTTTTCCAATTGTTTTTTTAATTCTGCATCAGGAACATTTTCGGCCGTTTCAGGCTTGGTATTATCTTTGTAACCTTCTTTGTTGCTAGCGTCTTCATTGTCTGGCTGATCAGATTGCGATTGTTTTAATGGTTGATCCTGAGAAATCAATCCTAAATCTGCTCCACCCTCACCTACCACATATTCACTACCTGGGTCCTGAAAATAACCAGCGATTGCTTTTTGTTCATTTTCTGAGGTGCTACCGAGTAACCACATCAATAAAAAGAAAGCCATCATCGCAGTCATAAAATCAGCAAGCGCAACTTTCCAAGAGCCGCCATGATGACCATGGCCATGCCCTTTCTTTTTCTTGATGATAATTGGCTGTACAGCGCCCTTTTCCATTCAGGACACCCTTATTTCTTAGCGCGATATTGTTCTTCAAGCTCCTGAAAGCTCGGGCGAACACTGTGGAAAAGTACCTTGCGACCAAATTCCACAGCAATCTGCGGCGGGACACCGTTCATTGATGCAACCAGTACTGCCTTAATCACTTCATACGCCCGTGATTCTTCACGCGACTTGTGGTTCAAATAACTCGCAAAGGGAGCGATAAAACCATAGGCAAATAAAATACCTAACAAGGTACCCACCAACGCTGCCGCAACAGAAGCACCAATTTCAGCCGGAGGCCCGCCAATCTTGCCCATAGTGATAACTACACCCAGTACCGCTGCGACTATCCCGAAGCCAGGCAAGCCATCTGCCGCATTCTGAACGGCTCCGGGCACCAAGGCCGCCTCCATATGATGCCCTTCCATTTCCTGATCAATTAAGGCCTCAAGCTCATGCGGAGCCATATTACCTGCAACCATGATGCGCAAATAATCCGAAATAAACTCAACGACATGATGGTCTTTCATAATTGTGGGGTAGTTGCTGAAGATTGGGCTGTTTTCAGGCTCTTCTATATCACCCTCGATTGCCATTAAGCCTTCACGCCGGGTCTTATTAAAAATGTCATAGAGAAGTGTGAGTAAATCCATGTAGAAAACTTTGTTGTATTTGGATGGAGTCAACAAGGTACCAGCCGATTTGATCACGCCTATAGTCACCGATATAGGATTACCGATGATCATTGCGCCGAAAGAAGCACCGCAAATAATCATTATTTCAATAGGCGACATAAGCACCAAGACATTCCCGCCATGAATGGTGAAACCACCACCAATACACCCTAGCACTACGATAATTCCAATAAAAATATTCACCCAGTTCTCTCCACCACTTATTCGCTTTGAGTATAGGCGTGATGAGGGGAGCATCAAGGTAGATAATTGCGCCATACACAACTTTGCCAAATCATAGACATTTCGCCTCAAAAACGATTAAATCGCGCACTGGTTTTAGAACGATGTCCGGAAGAACAAGATGACAATTATTGGTATAGATTTGGGTACCACTAACAGCAGTTGTGGTGTGTGGACAGAAGATGGTGTGAAGCTAATTCCAAATCGTTTAGGTGATTTATTAACTCCATCCGTCGTCGGCTTGGATGATAAAAATAATATAAGTGTGGGTCGCGTAGCAAAAGAACGATTAATCAGTCACAGCGACAAAACCGTAGCAGTGTTCAAGCGTTTAATGGGCACTGAGCACAAAGTTGTTTTGGGTAACAAACAATTTAGCGCAACTGAACTCTCGGCCATTGTGTTGCGTTCACTAAAAGAGGATGCCGAAAACTTTTTAGGTGAAGCAGTTACTGAAGCAGTCATTAGTGTGCCCGCCTATTTTAATGACAATCAACGTCACGCCACCAAAACTGCCGGCGAATTAGCAGGCCTAAAAGTTGAACGCTTAATTAACGAGCCTACTGCCGCCGCAATAGCCTATGGTTTGCACGAAAAACAAGAAGGTACATTTTTAATTCTGGACATGGGTGGTGGCACTTTTGATGTTTCCATTCTGGAGTTTTTTGAAGGCGTTATGGAAGTTCATGCCAGTGCCGGCGATAATTTTTTAGGTGGTGAAGATTTTGTGGAGGCTATGCTCAATGATGTGTTGCAGCAATTTAACCTGACCAGACAATCCCTCACTGCGCATGAAACCAATCATCTTTTAATGCAAATGGAAACCGCCAAACGTCGAATCGGCACTAAACAACAAATATTATCTTTAACCATCGGCAAAGAAACTCGCGAATTTATTGTTACTGATGAATGGTTTACAAAAATTGCAACGCCACTTTTATTACGCGCCAAACGCCCGATAGAACGCGCACTCAACGACGCCAATATGTCTCCGCAGGCAATTGATGATGTTGTCTTGGTCGGTGGCGCAACTCGCATGGGAATTTTTCGTTCCACCGTTGGCCGTATGTTTGGTCGATTACCTTCGTGTCATCTCGATCCTGATTGCGCTATTACCATGGGCGCTACCATTCAAGCCGGATTAAAATCCAGAGACAAAGCTCTTTCCGATATTGTGCTAACAGACGTTTGCCCTTACACCTTGGGTACAGATGTAGTTAATGAGAATACCAATGAAGGCGGATATTTTTTACCCATCATTGAGCGCAATTCCGTCGTACCCATCAGTGTTACACGTCGATTGGTGACGGTTCACGACAATCAAAAACAATTGTCCATAGGAATCTATCAAGGCGAAAACCGTTTGGTCAGCAAAAATATTCTACTAGGGCGTTTAACCATTGATGTTCCCCCGGCACCTGCCGGAAAAGAAGCTGTTGATGTGCGTTACAGTTATGACATGAATGGATTGTTGGAAGTCGATGTCAAAGTTGCATCTACTGGAAAAAGTATCAACAAAGTTATTGAACAAGCACCCGGAAGCTTAACACCAGAAGAAAAAGAAAAAGCTCGCACACGTTTAGCCTCACTGAAATTTCATCCACGCGATCAAGAAACCAATCGTGCACTATTAGCCAGAGGTGAACGATTGTATGAATCCAGTTTAGGCGAAAAGCGCGAACAAATTGCTCGCATCATGTCTGATTTTGATCACATATTGGAAAAACAAAATCCCGTAGAAATTAAAAAGGCTGCAGCACAATTAGATATTTTGCTGAATCAGTTGGATACTGAGGAATGGCTGTAGATGAATATATGGCAACAATTGGAAATTGAGCCAACGTCTGATCTAAAAGTCATCAAACGGGCTTACGCAAAAAAATTAAAAATTACCAGACCAGATGATCAACCGGATGCGTTTCAAGATTTGCATTACGCCTACAAAGCGGCGTTATACCATGCTTCACGCATCAAGGACGAAGCAGAACACCAAGAATTCGACGGCAAAGATGTACAGGAATTAGAGATACAGACTGAAAATAACCCTGATTTAAACCAAAACAACACAGTGCAAATCAGTGACGATAGTAACGAAGAGATCGTACAACTATCGGAACCGCAACTTGATGAACCATCTATAATTTCAGAGACTCATCCAGTTGAAGAAGTTTCTATCAACCCGTTTCAAGTTGAAGGTGAACGACTTTTAGCAATCACGCAGCAGTTACTTTCAAGCGATGGCGTGCAAGCTTTAGCTAAATCCTGGGAATTCTTGATTGAATCCGAATTTATTCTTGAAGATCATTTCAACTGGCGTTTGGGTCTGGAAGTTCTGCAACTTATTCGTGAACACAATTTAAATAATGCCGCTAAACCTTACAAAATTGTCGGTCGGGATGCGCTAACCTATTTGGATTCCGTTTTTAATTGGATCGACAATCGTCATCATGTATTGCAAGCTTTAGGAAATGATTATTCCACTTGGTTGGACATGATAGTCACCTCTGGACTCGATGAACAAAACTGGCAAGATAAAATAAGGGGTGGTAAAAAATTTGTTCTCGCCAAACCTAAAAAAGAAACAATAACTCAACTCGTTGAAGTTGATCAAATGCAGCGCCTCTATGCCTGGTTTATTGATCTGGGAATTTTATTTTTCTTCATTCTATTGCTTAGGGATGGTCAAAACATTCAGACCAAAGACTCTATACCAGAAGATGTGATGAAATATTTTATTTTTGGTATCACCGTTGTATATTTTTGGCTGTTTGAGTCATCCATGTTGCAAGCATCGATTGGCAAGCGAATCATGAAACTACGAGTTGTTGATACAAATGGAAATGCCATTGGATTTTTACAAGGAATAATACGTACATCGCTATATTGTCTATTTTATTTATTACCTTATTTTACTCTTAAAATATACCTACTCATTTCGCATTCGGATGAATTTAGCCCTTATATTTTGCTGGCAAGTTGGTTTTTGATCGGTGCATTTGGATTCGGAAAAATTACTCTTTACGACAAACTGTCTCGCACACGTGTCTTTCGACTAACTAAAATGGTGTAGTTTCTATGAATATCTCTGAACTTTCTTCGACAACTCAAGAAAAACTGGAAGCAGCCACTTTCCGTCAACTCCTCGCGCATCTCGATAGTCGCAAGGATGTGCAAAATATTGATTTGATGAATCTGGCTGGTTTTTGTCGAAACTGTTTAAGTAAATGGTACCAAGCTGCTGCAAACGAACAGGGCATAGAATTAACACAAGATGACGTGCGCGAACGCATTTACGGTATGACCTATGAACAATGGAAAAAGGACTTTCAGCGTTAATAAATCCGGGTTGCATTAATAGACTTTGGCATCAACCACTAACTGTTCGCGCGAAAGCGAACTGATAATGTGCAATTGATTGAGTGCAAATAAAACAGGAAGGTTAGCCTGAGTCGCTGGATTAAGGGGAGTTTGATGTATATCACCGCTCGATGAAATGGCTACCCAACAATTTCGACCTGACCGTTTTGCAATAAACAAAGCTCTATCAGCTGTGTCAACAACCTGCTCCCAGGACAACGCCGTTGGTGCATGGAAATAAAATGGATAGGCCGCAAAACCAATAGAGCAGGTTCGTTTAATATAGCGATTCTCACCCATATCAAAATTATAGTCTGCAACTGACTGACGAATTCTCTCTACCATGTCAATGACTTCGTGACGGGAACACAAACGTAATACGATTAAAAATTCTTCACCGCCCCAACGAATAATATAATCGGAATCACGAAGTATTTTTTCTAACAAACGACTTAATTGTTCCAGTACTTTATCGCCAGCGGCGTGACCATAGCTATCATTCACTTCTTTGAAGAAATCGACATCCAACATCACAAATACCAAATCCTGATCTTTAATTGCAACAGGAATCTTTTTACTTTGTAACCAGTCTTGATAACTGCGATCCACCATAGAAATATCGCCAAAGATAGATCTATTTAAGAATCGACGGTTATGCAACCTGGTCAGAGGATCAGTTAAGCTGGCTTCTTCAATTTTTAAATAAGCATCATGTAATCGCTGTTGCGCTAATCGTAATCCTTCGTTGGTTTTATGTAATTCCTGAGTACGCTCTGCAACTTTTTTATCCAGATGCCGCGTGGCATCCAGTAATTGAAGATGTGTGGCAACACGTGCTATCAACTCTTCTTTTTCAATCGGCTTGGTTAAAAAATCATTGCCGCCTACATCAAAGCCCATCACCAGGTCATGGGTTTGATTTCTAGCGGTTAAGAAAATAATAGGCAGTTCATGTGTTGGATAAACCATTCGCAAGCGTTTGCAGGTTTCATAACCAGATAATTTTGGCATCATAATATCAAGTAAAACCAAATCCACATCCTGGATTTGTTCGACTATCGCAATAGCTTCTTCACCAGACCCAGCTTCACTTAGGCGATAGTCGTGAATACTCAAATAGTTCATCAACACCTTACGATTTAATGCATCGTCATCCACAACTAAAATATGCGCACCTTGGCTTTCAATATCAGGAAAGTCATTAATTTCCAATAGTTGATTTCGCTGCACCTGAATTAAGTTATTGAGGTTGCGCATTAATTCATGACTTGCCTGTCCTTCCGGTTTTTGTAAATCTTTTTCGTAGGGCAAGGTAAAACAAAAAGTAGATCCTTGATTAGGAACAGATTCAACAGTCAAAATCCCGCCGTGTAATTCAACTAATTGTTTAGTAATTGTTAAACCTAAACCTGTTCCACCTTGATGTCGCTCCAAATGTCCGTCAATTTGCTGGAAGGCTTCGAATATTTGATGCAGTTGATCTTCCGCAATACCCATACCCGAATCCTGAACATAGACGGCCAAGTTATTTTCAGTAATATTGGCATGCACCCGCACGAAACCCTGTTCGGTAAATTTAATTGCATTACCAATCAAGTTATACAAAATTTGTAATAATCTGTCTTCATCCGCGATCACGCCTGGAAAATCATTTTTCAATCGATTTTCCAGGATGATCTTTTTATCGCCGATTAGCGGTCGAGTCAAATTAAGAACAACATCAACCAGTACTGATAAGTCCACTACTTTTTTATGAAGATTCAGTCCTTTATTTCGCAGTTTAGAAAAATCAAGAATATCGTCCACCAAAGTTGACAGGCGTTTTCCACTAGCGGCAATCAAACCTAAACTATGCCGCATAGTTTCAGGTAGATCACCCTCAACGCCATCGCGCAATGATTCAGCTAGTCCAATAATTCCATTTAAAGGTGTGCGCAATTCATGTGAAGTATTTGCTAAAAATTCGTCTTTTAATTTGTCGATTTCTTGTAATCGTCTTACCAGTGAACGCTCTTGTTCAACTCTTTGCCTTTCAATAACAAAACGTAATTTTTGAATTCGCCAAACCCAAAGTACGAAAGCAACAACAATCAGCGCATAGGCTGTGTAAGCCCACCAGGTAGCCCACCAGGCAGGTGTAATAATAATTTTCAGAACACTTACGTCCGGGTTCCAAATACCATCACTGTTACTCGCTTTTACTTCAAAAAGATATTCACCGGCGTCCAAATTGGTATAAGTTACCAAATGTCGATTACCCGCATTAATCCAATCCTTGTCAAAACCGATGAGCCGGTACATGTAGCGGTTCTCTTCTGACATTTGATAATTTAATGCAGAAAATTCCAAGGTAAATACCGTATCCAGATGACTAAATTGCAATATTGATGTGTGTGAAATGGATTTCGTTAGTGGCGATTTTTTTTCACCCGGCAACACTTCTTTATTGAAGATAAATAAGTCAGTGAACACTACCGGTGCAACGTGAGGATTGGTTTTAATTGATAGAGGATCAAATATAACGAAACCTTTTGAGTTACCGAAAAATAATTCACCCGATTTAAACATTATGGGAGAATTACGATTGAAAAGATTGTCACCCAAGCCATGTCGCTTATCAAAATTTCGAAGCTCTTTGTTCACCAAATCAAAACGGGAAATACCTTTTTGCGTTCCCAACCATAAATACCCGGATTCATCTTCCACAATGCCGGATACCACATCATCCGACAAACCCTCTTTAGTTGTGTAAGCACGGAACTCCCCGGTTTCACGACTCATCCAATTCAGTCCACCACCATCAGTACCTAACCAAAAATCACCATGCGAGTCTTCAAATATTGTGAACACAAAATCTGTGCTGATGGAAGTTGGAATTTTTGCATGGTGAAAATAGCGAGTGAATTTTCCACTGTCGGGATCTAACAAATACAGCCCGCGGATTGAGCCCACCCAAATTCGTCCTTGTTGATCTTCATAGATAACCCGTGCATACAAAACTTTATCGCCATCCATTTGATCGGACTCAGGCAAGTAATGACGAAATAGACCTGTGACTGGATCCAAACGATTAATGCCCTCTTCTGTTGCGGCCCAAATAAATCCTTTTTTATCTTTAATCACCGACCAAACTTCACGCCCCAATAAAGATTCGGGGTCATTTTCTTTCGGCATGTAGTGCGTGAAAGTTCCCGTTGGAATATGTAATTTATTTAATCCGCCTGACCAAATACCTAACCACAAATCATCTGAATCCAGCTGCATGGATAAAATAGTATTGCCACTTAAACCCTCGGGATTTTCAGGGTCGGCTACATAGCGTGTAAATTTTTCGCGTTTTTGATCGAAATAGTTAAGTCCGTAACCTGTACCAATCCAAAGGTTTTCTTGTTTATCTTTTGCCGATGAAAGTACACCGCCATCAGTGAGACTATTTAATTGAAATGGATCATGACGATAGTTGCGGAAAACTGACGCTTGCCTATCTATGACATCAACACCTGACGGAAAATAACCTAACCAAATACCGCCTGCATTATCTTCAAATAACTCATTAACCACATAATTTCCAGGTGACCTTGAATCTTGTTCGCTATATACAAAACGACTAAAACTATCACTCCCAAGTGAACGGTGATAAACCGCACTTCCATCACCCACCCAAAGATTACCCAATGTATCTTCCAACACTGACCAGACAGTGGCACTTTTCTCGTTTTTTGCATGGACAATTTTTTCGAAACTGTCGTTAGCCCTATTCCATTTAAATAACCCGGCGTCGTAACTAGCGCCCCAAATGTTGTGGTGCTTGTCTTGATAAACTCGTCGAACATCGGAAAAAGTAATATCGGCTGATTGATTATATTGTTGCACTTCATTGGTATCAGGTAGCCAGCGAATGATGCCCGCAGTTTTTGTGCCTAGCCAAAGATAACCGCGCTCATCCTGAACAATTGACCACACCATAGTGCTGTCGCTGTTTTTTAACGCAGCAATTGTTCTGTAAGTAATGACGTGTGTATTAATATCAAACTCTGCAAGACCGTCACGCGTACCCAACCAGAGTGTGTGTTCGTCTTTATAAGCCAGAGCCAATAAATCGATAGAAGCAATTTCCGGGTCAGAAGCACTTTTTATCGGCCAATAAGTAAATTGTTGAATTGACGAATTAAAGTAATTTAAACCCATGCGAGTGGCTACCCAAAGATCACCCGCATTACTAACCAGAATGTCATTGACGTAACTATGATTAAGACCATTTTTTTCCGCTTCATCATGACGAAAAACCGTTAAATCGTAGCCGTTATAACGTGCGAGACCATTGGCACCACCAAACCACATAAAGCCGATTTTATCTTGCACAATTGAATTGATATAGCCAATGCCCGACACTTGATCTGGCGAAATGTGACGAAAAGAAAAATAAGCGGCTTGCTGTGCAGCCTGAACCGGCTGCACGACAAAAAGTAATGACAAAAATACCGCCAACAAGGCCCAATTTGCGGACACTCGCAACGGAGAAATTATTTTTGTTATAACTTGACTAAACACATTCTCATCCTATTTGAGCTAATCAAAAACCTTACAATGCTAATTGATACGCCGTGACAGTATTTTTGAAAAAGTTAGGAATCATTACCGATTTTTTTGCCGGAAAATAACCAATATCGGCGGTGTTGATTTTTTCTTCACGGGAATCAATTAACCTTGTGAGATGACCTTTTGCGTCCATGTAATAAACCATTCCTGGCCAACAGGAAACAACATACTCGCCTGGCTGAACCTCTTCGATACCATCTATAGCTTCTGCAAAATCTTTAGCCAGAACGGTGACCTTTTTATTCTTATCAATCAATTTCAGTTCTTTGCCCGAACCCACCACTAATCCCGCAGTCACTACGGCTAAACCATTGGCGCTGTCGATCTCGCGTATGTAAACGTCCAATTTATCGCCTTTAAGTCGATAGACTGTTGCCACAGCAGTATCTGACACAAAGACTTCGCCTTGGGTATTCACTGCCACATCGTTTAGAAACTTGGATTCGGCAGCTGGATAGCTGGCGACCACCTTGGCTTGATCAATATCGATGACCACCAAATGGTCTATGTCTGACACATAGAGTAAGTTGCCCTTGGCCGCCATGCCTTTAGGGGCATTCAAACCGGTAACCCATTCTTTGTTGATGATTTCGCCTGTAGTACTGATCAGCGCAATACCACCCTTACCGTCTACTTCTGAAGGACCACCATCAATCAGTGACACAAATACATAGTCTTTTTGATTGTGTTGGTAATAGAGAACCGATTCCGGCACCGGCAAACCCTCTGCCTGCCAGACTTGTACCAGTTTCGGTTCAGCCCAAACCACAGAACTGATTGAGGCCAAGCTGAGTAATAATAATGCTCGCAATAATTTGGACATAAGAGATCTCCTTGGGTTTATGAGTTTGTATCTAATAAATAGCTGCGGAGGTGCATAACAAGCTGAAAGACTTGCGAAGTCTAGCGTAAAAAAGCTAAAGAAAGGCTAAAGAAAGGCTATAAAAACGAAAACCCCATCGGGCGACGGGGTTTTAGTAATGGTTATCTGGCTCGGTAAGTAATTCGGCCTTTGGTCAAATCATAAGGGGTCATTTCAACCTTGACCTTGTCCCCCGTGAGTATGCGTATGTAGTTTTTACGCATTTTGCCGGAGATATGCGCCATCACAATATGGCCATTTTCAAGTTTCACGCGGAAAGTTGTATTGGGGAGCGTATCCACAACTTCGCCGTCAAATTCTATGCAATCATCTTTCGCCATTCGGCACTATCCTCTGGTTATCTACCTGTCATACAGGGGTTAAAAAGCGGGGCGAATTGTGCCTTATTTAACCAGCAACGCCAAGCAAAGTTTTCAGAAAAGTGAATTTAGTCCATGAGCCCAAGGCTTTAGGGCATTTAATGTGCGGGATGAAATTAAATTAGGCAAAATCCAGAGGACTTTTTACCTTATCGCCCAGTTCATCTAGTACATGCAGATATATCTCGGTAGTTCGAATATCTGAATGCCCCATTAACGTTTGAATCTGCTTCAAATCGTATTTTGCTTGCAGTAAACGAGTGGCGAATGAATGGCCGAAGGTGTGACAGCTGGCTAATTTATTTATGCGAGCAGATTTAATTGCCCTCTTTACATGAACCTGCAGTGTGGTGCTATAGACATGGTGCCGCCGCATGATGTTGGCTCGGGGATCTTGACTGATATTGTCGGATGGAAAAACATATTGCCAAGCCAATGACCGACCAGCCTCTGGATATTTCTTTTCTAATTGATAAGGCATATAGACTGGCCCTATCCCTTTTTCTACATCAGCATCCAGTATTTTTTTTACAACAGTGAGTTGATTTTTTAATTCAGGAATCGTCGCTTTAGGTAATAAAGTAGTCCTATCTTTCGCCCCTTTCCCATCACGTATAACAATATACCCCATACCAAAATCAATATCTTTTACACGCAAACGAAGCACATCTGAAATCCGTCTTGTTTTACGGACAGACAAAATGTGTCATTTGACAATGATTCACTCTATTTTTGCTTATAAAAGCTGATTCTGCATTAAATTGAGCAAGTATATTGACACTTCTATTTTGACAACTAGATCCTCATGCCCAAAATAAACCACCACTGGGCAGATCATGACGCGTTTGTGATTGCCATAACAATAAAAAACTTTTTAAACTCATTCATTCTAGGGTGAGTACTTTTGAAGGCACCCAGAACCATAAAAGTAAACATTCATTAGAGAAAGGTAGTGACCATGTTTAATCCCATCCAACTGGTTGTTTTTGACCTCTACGGCACACTGATTAAATTCGGTACCACTCATCACCCTTTCCGTAAAATTCTCAAATGGGCACATACACAAGGACGAAAGCCTCTTGATAATGACGCTCGAACTCTGATGACAATGAATGAAGATCCGGAAACGATTTTTCGTTCGATGGGAATAGTTGCACCTGATGAAATGCTTCAAATGTTTCAGAGGGAGATAGATGAAGAGCTCAACAGTCTTACATTATTTGATGATGTCATTCCAACGCTTGAACAATTAGCTGAGGCAAAAATTGATTTAGTGATATGCTCAAATCTGGCGAAGCCTTACGGGGCCATTATCGATCGATTGCTTCCTGACTTTTCTTTTACCCGTATTCTGAGTTATGAAGTCGGATACACTAAACCTGATGATGGAATCTATGACGCCATACTAAATCGAACGGGTTATCGAAAAGAAAGTATTCTATTTATTGGTGATACATTCATTGCAGATTATGAAGGGCCTATTCGATACGGATTTCACGCGCGTCATCTATGCAGAAACCAGGTATCACATGATCAGAGTATTCAATCACTCAAGGATATCCTGAGACTTTAGCGGCAAATTGATTTATAGGTACAAGCAATTGCATTAATGTTTGACTAAGAACTATATTCCCCTTTGCAATATTAATTTTTAATGTTTGAAAGAAGGCCATGATGAAATCCCCGATGGAGGTTAAGCAAGCTCAGCAATTAGAACATCTTCGGATGTTACGTGAGTGCTCTGCTGCCCAAAAAGCCAAGATAGTATTGGAGAACTCGGGCTTCGCTGCGGCCATCCACAAAAATCGTCATCTAGTTTCTATTCAATTCGGCAAGTAGCTATATCTATAACTAGCGAAGTCTCTCTTAATAAAAAGCCCGGCATTAACAACCGGGCTTGATAGTCTTGGAATTGATTAAAATTAAATCCCCTTCTCAATAATTCGCTACATAAATCGAAGCGTTGTCCGACCTACAAAAAAGGCGCGCTATTGATTGTAATCTTGCTTAAAATCGAAAAAAGCAATTGAAATGAACTTTTTAGTAGCTCTGCTGCTCAATGGAGTAGTGAATTTCATCGGAGCTATAAAATGTCGTCTGTTTCCGTCGCAGAGATTGTGTCCAAACTAAAAAAAGTCTTCGGGTTAAATCATTATCAGATTGCCAATTTGATCGGTGTCTCTCATAGGGTTCTCCGTGATTACATTTATGCCCGAGCATTTCCCTCTTCGATGCTGTCCTATCTGGAGTGGTGGCAACTTGCGAATGAAGTTGAGCGCAGTATTTCAGTCGATATTAAACCTGGACTGAAATCGGTTCGCGTGAATGGTAAAACGTTGTTGGCTTGGTTGTTTGAAAAAGACCCCACCTCGATAATTGATGCGTGCAAAGAAATCAATAACAGGTTATCCAAATGCCCTCCCAGTTATCCTTCGGTCAATGAACAAAGATTAACTGCAAGATTGCACAGTGTGATGTCGTAGTTATATTGAGAAATTGTTGTAACTACTTGAAATTTATGATTTTTCAAGTGTTTTTCCGAGAATGCTTTGTTTACTTGAAAACTGAGACATCAACACCTAACCCATGAACACTTCAAAATTCCCCTTCCCTTGACGAATTAATTGCGGAGCTTCTTCAGTTTCGCTTAGAAATTGCATTGTGAATCAGTCTTAACGAATCAATTGATTCGTTAAGACACCGAAACATCAGTTTACAAATACAGAAGACACGCCTGAAAGAACAAGCATGCTTCTTGAAATTTGGAAATGCGTTATCTTGAAAGTAACTTGAGGTAACGCTGTTTTAGAAATAGAAAGTTTTTCCTTATCCCTTTTTTAGTAGTGTGTTTCGAAAACAATTCACTTTCAATTGGCATTGTAGAAGTATTGATAATTTCAGATCGAACGATATCGATCGATTTGGGGGCATTTATTCCAATTCTTGCCTGATTGCCTTTGATTTGAGACAACAATATTTCCACGATTCCATCAGAGGTATAGAGAGTGATTGATTCATTTGTGCGGCGAGTCAGTGACAGCATATTAAGTTCCTTTGCTAAGTAGGGTTGGTAAATTCGGAGCAACTATACTTGCGTTAGTAAAAGTCTACTAGTAGTAAAATGCTGAATTCCTTGTAGGAAATTGCTTACTTGCAGATAATGAAGTCAGATATTCTCTATTTACAAAGTAGATGGTTAATGCTCTAATTTTATCAAGGCAGTCCCTCGCACCACGCAATTAGAGCGGAAATGTCAAACTGCCTACTATACAAAAGCGCCCAATAAAGGCGCTTTTTTCGCCTTAACATCAAACCTCGGTCGCATTCAACAATTGTTGAGCCATGCTCCAAACTAAATATCTCTTAGCAAAAATGCGCTATCACTTTTCATTTCCCTCTTCAAGCAGCTCTTCTAAAGTATACCTTGGCTCCAGTCCGGTTCGACTGATAATAATGTTACATTCATCAATTGAGACGCTTACCTTGTCCAAATGATCCCACTGACAAAGAGTCATTAAATCACGAACGGAGGACAAGATATTTGCCCTCACCTGAACTTCATTTGCATGAGTAAGATCATCAAAAACCGCTTCAAAAATATTTTCAAACCGTAGTTTCATACTCTAAATCCCAAGCATATTCTGAATAAAAAATAATGATCTTCAATCATTTATTTGTGCACTTAGAAGTTATTCGAAAATTGGATTCTAGTATATTAAATCGCGTTACGAATAATGCTAGGACGATCGGATCTCTATGGATTCGCAATTCTGCGATTTGAATTTTGCCCTTACCTTCCACAAGTCGTAATTCCGTTGTAATGCCAGCCAGCTCTCAGGACTGCGCCCTAAGACCTTTGATAGTTTTAATGCCATTATTGGAGTAACTGATGATTTTTCATTTATTAAACGGCTGACCGTGCTTGGGCTTACTTTTAAGTGACTTGCAATGTCTGTGGATTGAATACTTAATGCGTCCAGGTAAACACGTTTAATCAATGCACCTGGGTGTGGAGGGTTGGTTTGAATCATCTTTGTCACCTAAGTATTCTGCCATCGGCATACTGAGGGGCATGAAATAAAATGTGTCAGGCCTCTTGGATATATCCACCTTTGGTAGAAGCCAGTTTTCACCGGCGGCATGGGCGCTACCCTTACGGGACACTGACTGTCGCGCTCCACGAATCAACAATACGTACTCTGAGTATAACTGTCAAATGCCATCTGAAATGCAGCAGATGCGGAAATGAATGCGCAGCGAATCACAAATTTAAGATGTCTTTGCCACAGTCGCTTGTTAAGTGTATTTAGCAAGCATGGCTTGAACATTAATTATGCCTTCTATAAAACCTTTTGATTCATGACGCTCTAATGGATGATACCAAGCTTCTTCAAGATTACCGTCAATGACATGAACAGCGTAAAAACCGTCCAACTCAATTTCACAACCATAGTAGCCAAAATCGATGATGCAATTCGATTCTTTGTTGGTAAGCTGCATCATATCTTCTCTTGGATGAATGCCTGCCCCGAACTTTAGTGCGCTAGTATCGAACACCTCCAGCTCATAGCTAAGGATATTATCGGGGTCGTATATTTTCCATTTTTTGTCATTTATCTGAAGCATGTTTTTAACACTTAAAATCCATCCGATTGATTGCCTGTTATGCGCGACCACCAAAAATATCTTCAAATGTTTTTATATGATATTTTACAAGCCAGTTGTAGTACTCCTGATACAAAAATCTTATTGCTTCCTTATCGCTTGCATAGACCATACAGCCCCGGTCGTCGTACATGTGAATTGCAACTCTACTTCTCTTGTTTACAATGTATATCACGTCAGAAACCGACGGGTCGAAACCCATCTCGAGATTGGCTATCCCACGGAAGATATTTTTGTAGTTAATATTCGAAACTCTAGTTTCAAATATCTTTTGAATATGGAAAATGGTTGTCGTGGAAAATTCCGTTATGTCACTTTCAATATTATAGAAATCTCCCGATTCTATTTCCTCTTTAATTTCGCTTTTTATCGCTTCAAGATCGACACCTGAGAACTGCTCTTCAAAATAACCACGTGTTGGCTCATTAAATTCCCTTGCTCCGTCGTATGCAAACTTTTTTATCAACACTATTACATCGTCAGTGGGTAAAAACAGCCTTTCAAATAATTCAGAAATTCTATTTGTTGAGTTGTTTACTCTTTCGATCGTTCCGTTGGCAAACTCTCCGCCCAACTCAAATCGCAAATGAATATCGCTAAATACATACGATTCTATCGGATCAAGGTTGCTCTGCGGGAAAAACTCTAGAATAAGTTCACGATGCATAATTAACCTATTGACGTATAACGCCTTTAGCATGGGCCGCAGCAAGCGAAGCTTGCGGTGGTCCAGCAGAAGGCGAGCATGCCTAAATTTGTTATACGTGCCTGCATACTGGAGTTACCTTTGTAGTAAAACTGAATGAAGTGTTGGTTAAATGTAGATAAAAATTACCCATGTGCTCACTAAACTCTAATACAAGGTCAGTAAAATTATCTACGCCTACTTGATCTTCATTATCGAGCACTTCTTTGTCGAAATTTACTACATCTGTAAATATCAGTTTATGAGAAGGCTTCCAGCTTTCTGGCCCTTGATTAAACAAAACTTCAAGCGTTGACGAGCCTTTGTCGAAATTAACTTCATCGACGTATTCAGTAGGTTCAATCTCTAACTCAGTAATGATGCTCATATTTGAATTCGTATAACGCCCCAGCCGCTAAGCGGCGTCATGATACGTTTGTTATATTTTATTAGTAGTGACCAAAACATACTTTTGGTCAATTTTGGTAGATATTTCATGCACTATTCCAGGCATCAATGATGATGGGCCTTTATAGTTGTGGCCGCTCAGATCGGCTCCAGAATACCCCTCAGGCACACCAATAATTTCCATGCCACTTTCATAGAGAGGATGCTTTACCAGTTCCTCATTCATTGCCGCAATGTATTCATCTTCATTAACTTTATTTTTTTCCATAATTCATTACTCCTAAAATATTTGGCGTCAAGTCTATTACATCGCATTACGGCCAAGAGCGGACGTTTAATTGTTGAGTGCACTTTTCAGATATGACAAAGCGCCCAATTCAAATATCCATAAACGTTCTATGTAGCCCAGCGTTGTAAACACACTGTAATAATGGTTTTGCTGGTCGCGTCAGAAATATCCATAGATATGGATCCATTTTGCGCTTCTGTAAGCAACTTGGCTGAATAAGCTCCCAAACCAGTTCCACCCGATTTTCCAGATGTAGCAAATTTTTCAAAAAAGCGATGGCGAATTTCAAGAGGTACAACACCGGTATTCGCAATAGTAATACGCAGTGGATTTTCATTGTAAAGTATTACTTCTATTTGTGTTTTTTCCGGGGCTGCCTCACAGGCATTTTTGATCAGGTTTTGAAACAACGAATAACATAGCATGGCATCGCCAATACTTTGTGGAGGTTCTTCATTGACCGCTGCGACGTCTGTATCAACTGAAATAATAAGATGTTTTTCAGAAAATGTAGTGCGCGATAATTCCACAATGCGCCGTAAAATTTCTCCGATTTTTACGGGTTGGGGATTCAATATAAACCGTCCGGTTTCAATTTTATAAAGTTCAGTGGAAAGATTAATCATATTCAGTGTTCGTAACGCTTCTTCTTCTGCCATGCGTAATTGTTCTAATTGTTTCCTGCTTAACCCCTTATCGTCGCCGAGTGTTTGGAGAATACCAATAATACCGGCCAGTGGACCTTTCATATCGTGACGAGTGATGCGTTCAACATCCTCACGCAAGCGCGCATTTTCTATCAGCGCATCATAATCCGCTTGTAATTGTTTTTGCAGTTCTACATAGCGCAGGAAATTACGCATGCGTGGAACCAAAAAATCTGGATTGATAGGTTTAGTAATGAAATCAACTGCACCAAGTTCCAGCCCTTTCAAATGTGCCTCATCCGTTTCCATGGCTGTAACAAAAATAATAGGGATATGCTCGGAGTTAGGATGTTCACGCATGCGTTGTGCAACTTCAAAACCATCAATACCGGGCATCATGATATCCAGCAACACCAAATCAGGCGGTGCATCCGATGTGCAAATATCCAATGCCCGCTCACCATTCAATGCTATGCGAACACGATAAGTTTCTTTGAATAACTGATAAAGTAATTGCACGTTGTCCGCCGTATCATCTACAACCAAAATCGTTGGCCGTTTGGATTCAACGGAATTATTTTGTGCGATGGGAAGCTGGGAGTTTTGTATATCGAAATGGGATTCAGTCGTCTGAGCGGGTGGTGGTGAAATAATTTTCTGTGGTCTGAACATGGCTCTAGAAATTCGTTCAGCTAAACCTCCTGCTGTATAGGGTTTTACCAGCAATGCATTTACTCCCTTGGCTATAGCGTCCATTACACGTTCGCGCTCCGCCTCAGCAGTGATCATAATAAATGGAATATGACACAACTTTTTGTTGGCTCTGACAGCAACCAGTAATTCAAGGCCCGTCATGATTGGCATATTCCAATCCGAGAGGATCAAATCAATTTCCTGTTGCTTCAACAGACGTAATGCTTCTGCACCATCTTTCGCCTGAAAGATATGGGCTGCCCCAAGGGATCGTAATTGGGCAGTGGCAACTTTACGCATTGACTCAAAGTCGTCAACAACGAGTATCTTGCTATGCTGGGTTATTATCATAATTTCCCTCTTGCACAACTACGAGATGATTAAGGCTTATCTGCCAATGCTTTTTCCAAATATTCAACTTTTTTATCAAGATCCTCTTCACTGTCAGCATAGGTTTCCGCAATGCGTTTGAATTCTTGTTCCAATTCCAAAAATGCATCAACCATGTCGGGATCGAAATGTTTACCTTTTCCTTCTTTGATAATTTCTACTGCTTTTTCGTGCGGCATAGGGGCTTTGTAAACACGTCTGCTAATCAACGCATCATAAACATCTGCTACTGCCATAAGCCGCGCGGAAATAGGAATATCATCGCCCGACAGCCCTTCGGGATAACCGGAACCATCCCATTTTTCTTGATGGCTGTAAGCAATTTCTTTTGCGTATTTTAAGAAAGGCATTTCCACACCCAGATCTTTTTCGGCTTGCAAAATTGCATCCCGTCCAAGCGTGGTATGAGTTTTCATGATTTCAAATTCTGCAGGTTCAAGACGACCCGGTTTTAACAGAATGCGATCCGGAATACCCACTTTACCTATGTCATGAAGGGGAGCAGATTTGAACAATAATTCAATTGTTTTATTGTCATTAAGAAAATGGGCAAAGCGTGGATTAAACCGAACTTTTTCAGCCAACACCTTAACGTAATGTTGTGTGCGACGAATGTGATTGCCGGTTTCGTTATCTCGTGTTTCTGCAAGCGAAGCCATTGCATTAATGGTCACATCCTGGATTGCGACAATTTCCGCAGTTCGCTTATTTATTTCGGATGCCAGGAAGGTATTTTTATCTCTAAGAAAATCCTGCACTCGTTTAATAGCGAGGTGCGTTTCTACACGAGCCAGTACAATCGGAGGAGAAATAGGTTTGGTAATGTAATCCGAAGCCCCTAATTCGAACCCGAGTGTCTCATCAACCACTTCGGTTTTTGCAGTGAGAAAAATAATCGGAATGTGGCGGGTATTGTCGTCCGCTTTCAAACGACGGCAAACTTCATAACCATCCATTTCCGGCATCATAATATCAAGGAGGATCAAATCAGGTGGCGATTCTGATTGGGCAATCTTAAGAGCTCGTTCGCCACTGTTGGCAACTTTTACTCGGTATTCATCTTTTAACAAACCGCTCATTAACGTTAAATTATCCGGCGTATCATCTACCACCAAAATAATTGATTTTTCAGTAAATACTATTGCGTCAGCCATTTTTTAATCCCTCTTGTTGATTTGTAAAGTCGATAAATATTCCTACTAAACCGCCCGGCCGGCCACCTTCAAGCCGAAAGCCAGATACGCAGTACAAGGTTTGATGTAACTTTCCATCGGCAAAAGGAATCAGCACCTCGCGCTGGATTTCACCAACTTCTGCAATGATCCGCTCATCCTCTGCTTGATAAGCAATACGGTCAGCTGCTGGCAAATACTCCAGATCGAGTACCTGTTTACCAATCAACTGCTCGCGTTTTACATTAAATGTTTTTTCATAGGCTCGATTAAATCCTAGGAATCGACAATCGGCGCCTTTGTAAAAAATTGGATAAGGAATAGTGTCTATGAGTGCTTGTTGAAGTGCAGTCTGATGACGCAAAGCTTCTTCCGACAATTTCTGCCTGTGAAATTCCAGTTCAAGGTTATAGCGTTGTTCCATCAGTTCGATATTGGCAGCAGCAATAGTTTCAAACTCAGCCAACATTTTTTCCTGTTTGTTGGTAAGCGCATTAAATGAAGCCAACTCCAATACGCCGACCAATTTTCCTTTTAATAGTAATGGATGCAGCCAAATAACCTTGGGAATTGCCGAGCCACCACCTGATGAAATTTGAATGTAATCCGATGGCGGCTGGTTGATTTGTAAACTCTTTTCTTCAAGCGCACATTGCCCGGCCAAGCCTTCTCCATAATCAATTACTTTACCAGTATCGCTAACAGGAACACCGTATCCCCCTATTAGTCGCAATTGCTGTTTCACATTGTCAGCGACATAAAAAAGGCCAAAATGGATGCCAAACAATTCACTCGCGTGATGCATAAATGTTTGCACCAGTTCGGCATAATTTTGAACCTGACGTAATTCCGCCGTTACTTTTGCGATAAGTGCACGCTCTTCCGCTGCGGCAATAATATTTTCCTGAGCTTTGGTACGCTCTTCATTTTCCTTGATCAAGGATGCATTAAGGCGGCGAGTGCGATTGACTTGTTGCTGCATAAAAAAACCAATCAAGACTGCACAGCACATAATGATGCCGACAATTTTTAGTTTGCGTGATGTTGGAAACCATTTCTCAGAATCTTCCATAAGCACTGCCAACCAGTCGCCACCAGGATCATTCCAATGAATGGCAATCTGTTTTGCAATAAAACGTTTTCCTTCTAATTCAATAAACGATTGTGACGGATCAAAACCCAACACCGCTGGTTGGGTATTGGCAAAACGCCGCCCGAATTGTTGCAGGTCGCGAATTTCCTGAAGACGTTTTTCGTCCAGCGGAGACGTTACTGTTAATTGCCATTCTTTGCGAGTAGACGCAAATACAATACCTTGCGGTGAAATTAATAATGCTTCACCACCCACGTCATTCAAAATATTATCCAGAGGTTCTTCGGCGGATAACTTGACGGCAATAACACCTATAATCGCAGAATCTTTTTCGGTAGTTTCATGAATTGGGGCGGCAACAAATAAACCGCGTGTATCCGAATTAGTTCCTATCGCCATATACACTGTTTCTTCACCTTTGATCGCCAATTGGAAATAGGGACGAAACGCAATACTTTTGCCAGTAGACTTGTTGCTGTCGGTATCATTGGCAATGATCAGGCCTTGTCTGTCGATCACATAAATTCCCTCAAAATCAAAATGTTTGCGGGCGATTTGCAAACGTTGCAATACATCGGGCGCGTCCAAACCGGTTTCACCGGAGGCTGCACGTTTGATTAGGGGTTCATTAAGCCCCAACAATAGTGCTACGCCCATTGCGCGATTGCGCGATGTAGCAATCGAAAAATATTCCTGCAGTTTTTCCAATTTAATATTAAGTTCAGTGCTGCCCCGTGCATCGGCATTGGCTTGTAATAATCCAATAGCAAACCAACTGGATAGCAAACCCAGGATCAAGCATACCACCAATGGAAAACCTGGAATTTTGTAAAACTCTTTGAAAAATTTTTTCAGGTTTTTCATGAGGTGCGTCTATTTTCTGTATCAATAATTGAATAGAAAGCGGCATGTTCTTTCACAATCAATAACGCTTTTTCGAAATCAAAACTCTTAATGGCTTGTTCAATTTTCACAAAACTCGGGGCTTCAAATACAGACTGGATGACACTCAGGTTTTCTTCAAAAAATTCGCAGGCTTCGCTATCATCCACTTCCAGTAATGCAACCCATTTTTGTAATACGGGTTTGGCCAGCGTTATGTCATAAGCCGCCACTTTGGTTTCCATTTTAGCGGGAAGTACTTTCTCAATTTTATCGAGCAAACGGTAAAGTTCTTCTTCAAATACGTTGAGTTTGTTTTCTATAAGCTCACGTGCAGCACCGGCGTGACACAACTGTTCCAATTCCCCCGCTTGATGTTGCAGATGAGTGGCTCCTATATTTCCGTTCACAGCTTTGGCTGTGTGTACCAGGCGTTCGGCAGTAGCCATGTCGTTATTTGCCAATGCTTGACGTAGCTCGGTAGGAATATTGGGTTGGCTTTCCAGATATTTACGCAACATGGAAATGTAGGCAGGGACTTTACCCAACACACGTTTTAGTCCCAGTTGAATATCAACACCTTCAATCTCCGGTAATTCAGTTGTCATTGCACTTTGGTTTTTCTCTTTTTGTGCAACAAGGTTTACGTGATTACGTGGCTTTATCCATTTCAACAGGGTGTTGAATAATTCTTCGGGATCGATTGGTTTGGCGATATGGTCATTCATGCCGGCGGCAATGCAGCGCTCTTTGTCTTGCAACATGGCATTGGCGGTCATAGCGACAATGGGTAAATTTATCCATAGACTATTTTTACGAATTTCAAGCGTTGCACTCACACCATCCATAACAGGCATCTGCATATCCATCAGGATTATGTCGTAGGTGTTTTTTCCCAGTAGTGCCAGAGTTTCTTCACCATTATTGGCAATGGTGACTATAAAGCCTGCATCGGTCAGCAAGCCCATTGCGACTTCCTGATTCAATTCATTGTCTTCAGCAACTAGAATGGCAGCGCCTTTAATGGATGAAAGATCTTCGTCTACAGCACTCTGAACGGGTACGAGCACATCTTCAAAATGTCCGCCGAGTATCCGCACTACAGAATCAAATAAAATGGAGGGATTTACCGGTTTTATAATTACATCATCAAGGCCGACTGATTCAGCTGCCTGCAAAACTTCTTCACGACCATAGGCAGTTACCATAACCAGATGAGGTGTGACTGGTAATCCCAAAGCACTAATTGCCTGTGCGGTTTCAATGCCATCAATACCTGGCATATGCCAATCAAGAAATACAATCTCGTAGGGTTGTCCTGCCTGGGCTGCTTGTTGTACAGCTGTAATAGCCTCATGGCCATCGGCAGCTTCATCAACTCTCAAAGACATTTTTTTCAAGAGTTCATCCAATACACCTCGAGCCATTTCATGATCATCCACCACCAGTGCGCGTTTATTCCTTAATGCAGGTTCCAGCAGCAAATTTTGAAATAGAATTTTGGTTTTTTTCATGCGTGCGGTAAACCAGAAAGTACTGCCTTTTCCGTAAACACTTTCTACACCGACACCACCACCCATAAGTTCGGCGAGCTGTTTTGAAATTGCCAAGCCCAAACCGGTACCGCCATATTTTCGGCTGGTGGACGTATCAGCTTGCTGGAATGATTGGAACAACCTGGATTTTTGCTCATCGGTAAGGCCTATACCGGTATCTGAGACGCTGAACTGGAGCAATGCTTCCTGTTCGTTTTGTTCAAGTACTTTGACCGCAACAACTATTTCGCCCTGATCAGTAAATTTGACAGCGTTATTAGCGTAATTAATCAGGATTTGGCCAATCCGCAGTGAGTCGCCATTCAAGTAACGTGGGACTTCATGATCAATATTGAAAATCAGTTCCAGACCTTTGGTGCTGGTTTTTTCTGAGAGCAAACTGGCGACATTATCAAGTACTTTATCTAATGCAAAGTCACTCTGCTCAATTGAGAGCTTGCCTGCTTCAATTTTGGAAAAATCAAGAATGTCATTGATGATCCCCAGCAAATGTTGTCCCGATCCCTGGATCTTTTTGACGTAATCACGCTGGCGAGAAGTAAGATCAGTTTTTAATACCAAATGGGACATACCAATAATGGCATTCATGGGTGTACGGATTTCATGACTCATATTTGCTAGAAAATCCGATTTCATTCGTGTGGCGTCTTCAGCAAGTTCTTTGGCTTTTTGTAAATTTTTTTCGACCTCCCGACTGCTAGTAACGTCCATGGCTACTCCATACATATCAGTAGCGTCACCTTCAGCGTCGCGAACAACATGTCCCATCGCATGAATCCATACCACGCGACCATCGACAGGTCGCTTGTACGCATAGATTACGTCGTAACCTGGAACAGTCCCTTCAATTGCAGCAGTAAAGTTGCTCAGTGCTCCTTCCGCCGCAGCTTCGTCTCCCTGTTTAACGTTGACATACCATTCGTCCATAACATGGTAGCGCCAGTCCTTACGTGGAGGATCACCATAGATGTTTGCAGCTTTTTCAGAGGAGTTGTAGTAACCATCTCCCGCCTTGAGCGGCACATGCCAGTAACCTGACTGGGTTAGCCCCATCGCTTGTTCACTGAGAAAGTTCGCTAACTGCAGTTGTTTTTGTACCGCGATTCGCTCACTGATATCACGAATGGATGCACAGGCGCAGATACCCCGGCCACCTAAATCCGGTAATAAACTAAGCCCGATTTCGATGGGAAATTCGCTACTATCTTTACGTCGCCCTTTGAGGTCCTGACCAATGCCCATCGGACGACTACCACCCGAAACCATGAATCCGGCACGTTTCTGTGCGTGCCCACCGCGAATAATTTCAGGCACCAATTGATCAACACTTTGACCCATAAGTTCACCCCGCGCATAACCAAAAAGCTCCTCTGCTTTTGGATTACACAAAATAATGGTGCCCTGTTCATTTGCTACCAACATACCATCAGGTGCTGTTTCAACAATGCCACGGAACCAAGCCTCAGTTTGCATCAGCTCAAATTGCTGAGCCTCCATTTCAACTGATTGCTCTTCAAGCTGCGCCGCTTGTCTTTCCATACGCAATGCCTGTTCCTGCGTTTCAGCAAGCAGTGCTTGGGTATGCAGACTACGTTCGAGCAGCTCCATACTCATCCCCAGAATTGGCATTAATGCATCTAGCAAATCCATCTCGCGTTTGCCAAAAGGTTGGAATGATGCAAGTTCAAGCACACCAAGTAAGCGGTCGTTGTGAAGGATGGGCAGTAGCACGATCACATGGGGAATGCTTTCACCCAACCCGGAATTAATAGCAATGTAATCGGCAGGCGGATCAATCAATGTGATTGGTGTTTTCTCCAAAGCACATTGGCCTACCAATCCTTCGCCGATCGAAAATTGTTGTTTAAGTTGTTTGCGCTCGCGATAACCATATCCTCCCAGCAAGCGTAATCCTTCCCCATCTTCGTTAACATAAAACACACCATGCCCCGCACCCACTAATGGGCAGAGTGTAGAAAGGATACTGCGGGATAATTCAGAAAAACTTTCTACTTGCTGTAGTCGAGTTGCAATTTCAGCGAGATGAGTTTTCCCCCATCGCTGAAACTCCATTGTTCGATAAACATCTTGTAACTGCTCGATGCCACGCGCTATCACGCCGATTTCGTTGGGGTAATCTGTCAGTGGAATCGCGTCGTCAACTTTGCCTTTGGCCAGATTATCAATTGAATAGCGCAAACGATCAGCTGGCCGTTTTATGGAGCGGCCAATCAAAATACCCACTACTGTCCCAAATAATAAACCGGCAATCATTAATATAGATTTTAACCATTGGGTTTGCCTACTGTGCCTCGCCATGGCCTCTGCAGTTTCCTGAGCACCTGTCTCGATAATATCTGCCATTTGGCTTAAGGACTGGTCGGCCGTATCACCCACTTGACTAAACCGGGAACTGGAAATAAAACTAATGGCTTTACTTTGATATTCCGCGCTGTCATCCACCAATGTAATTGCATAGTGGGCATTACGTTTATATTGGTCGAACTCCAACTCAAACTGATCAAGCAAACGTTTTACTCGCTCACGGTGAATACTTTTGCGAGACGCATCCAATTCTTTTTCCAGATTAAGAATCGCTTGGTCAAATTGGGTTTTGGCTTCGCTGCGTTCAGCGGGGCTTGGAGCGAGAACAAATTGCCGAAGAGTACGTCCGATCAATATCAAATTAATATTGGTTTCTTTGATGTGGGATATGCCCAATAACTCCCTTTGATAAAGCTCAGAGGCTTGTCGGCTCATTTCACGAACGGTGAAGATGGAATTAATGCCCAATAACAACATGGTTAATAGCAAAGCGCCAAACCCGACAAATAGTTTGCTGACCAAGCTACGTTTTTCAAGTAAGTCCCAAAACGTCTTCATCTTATTGTGTCCTTTTGATAAACACTTTTTTAATTCATTTTATTTTTTCGTCGACGATATATACGATGATAATGATCCAGTGGTGAAAATAAGGTGTTTCCTATTAATCCTGTTGATTCGGATTGACCGAGAAACAAAAGCCCTCCCGGAATTAAAAAATCATAAAACTTTTTAATTAATTGTTCCTGCAGTTCACCTTTCATATAGATCAGCAAATTACGGCAGCTAATTAGGTCAATCTTTTCGAGTAGATGACTGCTAACGATATCCTCAACGTGAAAATGACAAGCCTGACGAATAAAAGATTTGACGTTTACATATTGCCCGTCGAGGTCAAAATAGCGCTTCAGAATATCTGGATCCATCATGCGCATTGCCGCTTGCGGATAACGTCCCTGACTTGCAATTGCTATCGCTTGTTTATTCAAATCACTGCCAACAACATTTATAGAATAGTCCGCAAAATTACTGCCCAACGCCTCAGCAACTAGTATCGTCAAACTATAGCACTCTTCTCCAGAAGCGCAGGCGGGCACCCAGATACGAATGGAATTATCAGAAACCTTGTTTTTCATCAATTCAGTTATATGCTGTTTTATTTCAGCAAACGATTCGCTATCGCGAAAAAAAGACGAAAGGGATACCAGGAATTGATGTTGCAGTTTGTGCAATTCATCTGGATGCTTTTGTGTGTAAGTTTGATAATCCAACAGTGACGTTATTTTCAACATCGACATTCGCCGGTTAAGCCTTCGCAGCAAGGTTTCTTCTTTATAATTTGAAAAGTCAATTTTTGTTGTCACTAAAACGGCCGTGAGTAACTGTTTAAAAATTTCCGTATCATTCAGGTTTAACATGAAGTGCGATTGACCTTTATCAATATTCACCTGAGAAAAATAAATTTCATTATTCAGTAATTGTGCAATCTCCGCAGGCAAAAGAATTTCATCAACAAGCCCAGCCTTGATAACAGATTCAGGCATTCCTGCCATTTGAGATGACGCTATATTCTGCGCAATAATTTTCCCCCCGGCAGTTTTTATAGCGCGACACCCAATCATTCCATCAGCGCCAGCGCCAGACAAAATGATTCCAACTCCGCGCTCATTAGCATCATGAGCGATTGACTTAAACAGTGCATTAACTGAGGGACTTGAAATCTGATCGCTGGCAATAGGTAGCAGTTGTATATACCCCTGCTGAATAATGCCGGTTACACCGGGAGGGATCAAAAAAACATGATCCGCAATCAGCTGGTCATTGTGTATTGCTGTTGCGAGTGGAAGAGCTGACAAACGCTTTAGTAATTTAAGAACCAAATCTGTATGGTTATCTCTCGCCATATGCAGAGCAATGATATAGACAGTATTAGCATTGGGTTTAAGCATGGGCAAAAGATGAGCTAAGGCATCAAGCCCGCCCGCGGAGGCGCCAATTCCGACAACACGCAGAACACCATTTTTTTTATTTGGCATATTTACAGGAATGTACCCGCGTATTATCAAAGTGAAAAGCACATTCGAAAAGTGTAGCTCCAAGGGAAGCGATTTGTGATTTTTAGTGTCCACTTTGGGCACAAAGCTGAAAGTACACGGAAAGCAAAGTCTCGTCTATTACACGATATTTCACGGCCCCTCAGTGTCGCTTTTGGTGCCAACAGTTAATGAAAATCCCTCGATTTCAATTCCAAATCCACCAGCCCTGCAGAATGATCTTCAATATCCCCCGCAATCACATGAATAATCGGTGTGCTGACATTTTCTGTTAATAGTTCAACCGTGCCTTTGATAATTAACAATCGACCAGTCAGGATTTCTTTTCTGTATAGCTCCTGGGTTGATGTCCAAACCACTACATTGGTTGTGCCGGTTTCATCTTCCAGTGATAAAAATAAAACACCACTTGCGGTACCTGGGCGTTGTTTGCCCGTCACTATTCCGGCAATTCTCACAAAACCTTTGTCAGGTAGATCAATAAGGTCGGCAAAACGTTTGCATTTGTTGAACGGAAATTGCGAACGCAATAACTGCATGGGATGAGTGCGTAATGTCAGTCCGATGGAAGCGAAATCTTCAATGACATTTTTCTCGATGCCGGGACCGTCCATGAGCAAATCATCCTGATCATTGTCGATTGATGAAAAGAGTTCTGACGAAGGCAATAAGCCTGCGGCTTGCCATCGGGTTTGATAACGATTGCCGGAGATTTCGCGGAAGGCATCGGCAGATGCAAGGCAGGCAATATCGGCATCACCAAATTTTGTTCGCTGTGCAAAATCTTCCAGTGATGTAAATGGTTTATTGCCACGAATGATTTCAATCTCTTTTGCAACGTCCGTTTTCAATGAATTGACTTGAATAAATCCCAGTCGAATGCCTTGTTGATTTTTTTCATCCAATTCCAATGTGTTTTCATAAAAACTGCGATTGATATTGACGGGCTTTACGGTAATGCCGTGTCGACTGGCATCCTGCATTAACTGTGATGGAGAATAGAACCCCATTGGTTGGCTGTTTAACAACGAACAATAAAATGCTGCAGAGTGATGACATTTAATCCAGCTGGAGATGTAACAGAGAATCGCAAATGAAGCAGAGTGCGATTCTGGAAATCCGTATCCGCCAAAACCTTTTATTTGTTCGAACAAGCGATCTGCGAATTCCTGTGAATATCCATTTGAAAGCAAACCGCTTTTGAATTTATCTTCAAAGGTTAAAAGTTTGGAATTCTTTCCCCAGTTGGTAATCGCACGCCGTAATGCGTCGGCTTCACCACCGGTAAAACCTGCAGCGACCATTGACAGTTTCATCACTTGTTCTTGAAATATGGGAACGCCAAGCGTCGGTGTTAATACATCTTTTATTGCTTCACTCGGATATGTGATTTCTTCTATTCCTGCGCGTCTTCGTAAATAGGGATGCACCATATCGCCTTGAATAGGGCCGGGTCGCACTATCGCGATTTGAATCACCAGATCATAAAAAGAGCGTGGTTGTAAACGCGGCAACATCGCCATTTGGGCGCGTGATTCAATTTGAAAAACGCCGACACTATCAGCACGACATAACATCTCATACGTCGCCGGATCTTCGCGGGGAATATCTTGCATGGATTTAATTGTGGGATCATAAGTGTTAATTAAATCGAGTGATCGCCTTAAGGCCGACAACATGCCCAAGGCGAGCACATCGACTTTTAATAAACGCATAGCCTCAATATCATCTTTATCCCACTGAATAATCGTTCGATCCGGCATGCTGGCATTTTCCAGCGGCACTAAATCGCTGATACGTGATTCTGAAATCACAAAGCCACCGGTGTGCTGACTTAAATGTCGAGGGAAACCCAGAATTAATTGAAATATCTTAAAAAAATGAATCAGTAATGGGTTATCGACTTGTAAGCCGAGTAATGCAAAACAATCTTCTATTTCACTGCTCTTGTCCCACCAAGCCATGTTTTCACTGAGGTAATTAATCAGTGATTCTTCCATGCCTAAGGCCTTGCCCACATCACGCACCGCACTTTTGCTGCGATAGGTAATCACGGTGGCCGCAATAGCAGCGCGTTCACGCCCGTATTTTTCATAAATATATTGGATCACTTCTTCGCGACGCTGATGCTCAAAATCCACATCAATATCCGGCGGCTCATCCCGTTCACGCGAAATAAATCGTTCAAACAAAACGCCAATTTGCCCCGGTGCAATTTCAGTGATGAATAAGCAATAACACACAACCGAGTTGGCGGCGGATCCACGTCCCTGACAGAGAATTTTTTTATCCCGTGCAAATTTCACTATGTCGTGTACCGTTAAAAAATAATATTCGTATTCCAGCTCTTCAATCAGCTCCAGTTCTTTTGTTAGTAATGCTTCTACAAAATCCGGAACACCGTCTGGCCAGCGTTGATGTTTGCCTATTGCAACCAGGCTGCGTAGATGGTCTATAGGCGTGATATTGGCAGGTACTAATTCCTGAGGATATTGATAACGTAATTCCATCATGGAGAAATGACAGAGGTCGGCGATCACGCAGGTTTCATCCAGCAATTCTTTTGGATATATTTTGGCTACTTGATGAAACGATTTTAAATAGGCTTCCCCATTTAATTCCAACTCTGTGCCCATATTTTGAATAGCAGTGTTATGTCGGATCGCTGTTACGACATCCTGCAGCGGCTTACGCGATGGGCAATGCATCAGTGCTTCACCGCAGGCAACTAGCGGAATGTTTTTGTCTAATCCCAATTGCTGCCAACGCTCAAAGTCCTGTTGTTCACCACCGTGTAATTGATGATTAATACCAATCCATAAGCGATGGGTAAATGCATTGTGTAATTCCGTGGCGACTTCGTGGGAAATGGGTTCACTTAATTTGGCGATCCAGATAATCAAGCAATTGCGTAGACGAAAACGCAGATCTTCAAAATGCGCTTCGTAAGATCCTTTCTCGGCGCGCCGTCTTGCCAAGGTGATAAAACCCGATAATTCCGCATAGGCAATGCGTGAAGGTGCAATCGCGATTAAATCCATTCCATTCGATAATCGAAAACGACTGCCCACAATTAATTTAAAATTTAATTCTTCAGCAGCAACGAAGGCTTTGACTATTCCAGCCAGTGAACACTCGTCGGTGATCGCCAGTGCGTCATAACCCAACTCATGTGCGCGATAAATATATTCGCCCGGATGAGATGCGCCGGTGAGAAATGTAAAATTGGTCGTGGTGTGTAAGTGTGCGTAACGCATCAGGCAAATACTCCATGCACATACCAGCGCTTTTGATAAAGATCGAAATAAATCCACAGCGGTAAATTGTCATTGCGGGTTGCAAGATAATAATCCCGCGCAACCGGTTGCTCCCACCAATTGCCTATGACTCGTTCTGGCCCCACAATCGGCGAAACATATCCCTGCCAAAATAATCGTTGGCTGCGCTGCTCAATTAATTGCGGTGTGGATAACAACCAGGTGGGGCGCAATGCCTTTAAGTGAATATCCGGTAACTGCTGATTGCATTTTTCAGCGAGCGCGACAACGGCATTGGTTAACTCCGGAACACGACTGTCGCTGTAACTGATTTTGTAAATGGCGGAATCGCCGATCATCGCTTTGAGTTTTGCTATCACGAGCGAATAGTCTTGCGTGGCTTTATGTTGACTTGCTTGATCAAAATTCAACGTTCTGGTTTGCAGTTGTGCTTGCATAGTACGCAGGCATTTCAAACCGAGTGTATCCACCTCAAACGGCAATTCTTTTGCTTCGAATTGAATGATCGTCAAGTCATACAACAATTCAGAATGACTCTGCGGCTTATCGCTGTTGACCTGAATAATTTCTTTGCGGCGATAAATATCGGACAGTTGCCACTCAATTTGTTGTGTCTCTTGCTGCCGCTTTCGCAAATAATCACTCAGCCGAATCAACAGTTGTTCAACCGGCTTGGCCAGCTGATCAACATTCACAATGGGATATTCAAATTGGATTTCGTCGGCAAACCATTCATCGGGGTGATACAACTCACGAGGTTTTGCAAACAAGGATTGTTGTGAGAAATCATTGTCGATATTGAACAGGTCACTCAGTAAATCAATAAATTTCAAATCAAAACGCTTTTTAAAGCTGCTGATCGATTGTCCTTTGATTTGAGTAGCCAGATCACCAAAGGTGGTAAAACCGGATTTGGAAAGCGCTTCGATGGCTTTGGGATAATCCACCAGTAGACTAATGGGTAATCTACTTAATCGTTGAATAAAAAATGCTTTGGTTTCATCACCGGTAATGTCCCAGGGTGAAAAGGACAAATACCATGCCGCGTTTTCAGAATGTGCAAGGCCCATCGAAAATGCATATCCGGATCTTTCCAAAAATTGTTTTATTTTTCCGTAAAAAGACTTGAGTCCACCGAATAAATTTAAACAGCTGGAAATTTCCAGTAACAATCCGGATTCCGGAGTTTTAGCACTTCGATAAACATTGATGTAAGGACTGAATTGATAAAGCGCTTCCGATAATTGATGCAATGCGCTTTCTTCTTTTTCGCTATTGCGGTCAAGTATTTTGCATTGAGTGAGCAGCTGTGTGGTGGTGATATCCATACCCAGCTTTACACCTGCCTCAATTGCCTGTGCATTTGCAAAAATCACCCGTTTTTTTTCTATTACGACTATGGATTTTTGATCGTCTTCTGATTTGGATTCACTGATGTGAAGTGCCGTGAGTGGGAGATCAATTAATCGGATGGATAACCAGAGTCGTGTCCAAATTGCATTCACGATTTCCCCCGTATTGGAGTCACGTTCGACGGGGGATGTTGCTGCTGTCGAGTACGCGCTTTGTGATTCAAGTCTGCATGCGCAGGCATTGCAGCCCAGTTCGCGGGTGTCGCTAACACAACGGGTTGTGCTTGTTGTGTTTGCAGATGACCTTTCTGTTTAAAAATCGTGATTTCCAATCCTTTGGGAACTTGATGTGCGAATAACCGTAAACTCGCGGGAGAGCTTTGTTGTTGCGCAGCCGAATGCCGGAACATGATTGATAGACCGCTTCCATCTGCTGCCGCTAATGAACACTTACGCAGTTCGGTGTAATTCAAAACACCCGGTTGCCAGGCCAGAAGGCTACCCACACTCGCTCTGGCCAATTCAACGAATGACGATACAAAATGGTTTCTATCGGTTGTCTCAACAACAATCAGCCTTTCAAGATCCATCTCTGCTTGAATAAAGGCTTGAGCAAAGGGTGCTGCCGGTGGATTCAACAGCACAATCAACCCTGGCAATTCGAGCAAGGCTGGCGTAAACAATTGCCACTCACCCTGAATCCCTGGCTGACAGACTTCGACCAAGCTGCCCAGCGGCCAGCCCTTGTTAAGCAAACGATTATCCAGCTCCCCATAGCCAGTCGCCACCGCTTCGCGAGCTGCAAAGCGCTGGGAATGGCCCATCCACATGTCATCCCGTTGCAATAAATCGCTGAGGGAAACAGTGGCTGGCAGGCTGGTGGGTGTCTCGTTCATAAACTTATCATTACTGTATTTATATACAGTATAGTTCAAAGGGGACGGGACAGGTCAATATAGCGGCTTAGAAGATTTTGGATTTTGGATTGGGGGTAAGGCATGTGCGGTTACGTGAGACGACATATAGGACCAAAAACACTTAACGAATTCATGGAGTTATTGGGCATCACTGGCTATTACGATGACAATAATGATGAACCTGAGCTCAAACATTTTTATCCGGCGTTTGGCGGCAATCCGGATAGAGCCATCGAAGGTTTGATAATTGAGGAAGATGGTGAACTCAAATTGGTGGATGCGACCTGGTGGTACGACTGTACGGAAGAAGATGGCGAATTCAAAGTCGGAACCCGCACCACTTTCAACGCAAGAAATTTAGACGGACGCTACTGGAAAAGTGCGATACGTCATCGCCGTGCAATTGTTGTTGCGACAGGACTGGGTGAAGGAAAAACAATTGATGGCAAAAATAAACATTTTTTAGTCACGTCTGATCGGTTGTTGCTACTCGGCGCGGTTTATCAACGTTTTCCTTCAGGCCGTTACAGCTGTGCAATCATCACCCGTGACGCACATCCTCGATTTGAGGCTTACCACGAAAAAGCCTTTCCACTTTTTTTACCCTACAACGTGGAATTTTTAAAACTCTGGTTGAGTCAAGCGGACGAACAACAGCCTCAGATTGCGCATCTACTCGCATCACCAAAAATATTTGCGAATCTTTCAATCTTGCCGGTGAAAACTTTTAAAGGAGGAGTTGCAACTGGGGAGATGGAGTATTTAGCGGCAGATGGTGAATAATTCGAAACAATCGTGAAGTCTTAAAGCGAGTAGAGTTGTACTGGAAATAAAGTTTGATGGTTAGATAATACATCGACACAAACGATACTTATGTTGCACTGATGAACTCCATGCACTTCAAGCTGATGTAACTTCTGCAGCCCCTGTTGTGCTGGAAAATATAGAATTAGGTCTTTAACATCATATCGATTTGCATACGCAATTAACTGATACAAATCTGGTTGTGATATGCCCAGCTTGATTTCATCTTTGCTGAGTAACTTCCACTTTGCGTCACCAATCAGCACCAAATTGTCATCATGGTCAAGCAATGCTATGTCAGGTTTCATTTGAAATACATTTCGATCTGCATCTTTTCGATACGCCAAAAATTTTCTTGGCCCCTGTTCTTTTAGTCTTAAACCTTGCGCATTGGCAGGCTTGCGTATAGTCGATGCAACCCAAGCCTCAAATAATCGATTCATGTCAAACAAAAGAGAATAGGCTTTAGCTCCGCCCGCAAGCACATCAGGATTTAATCCCTGCACAAATAATTTGCATTGGTCGATTAACGATGAGTAACGCATATTATTTCTATTCAAGTTCAACTGCTGGAATGAATCCACATTAATAACTTCAT